>ERZ651768.1669-NODE-1669-length-16092-cov-10.825289_pt1 | contig 16092 bp, 11 predicted proteins | sample MGYA00514754_ERZ651768 | MGnify/ENA metagenome assembly ERZ651768
GATTTCAGTGAGATTTTCGGAATGACAGACAACCATCGTGCGATGGTCAGTCCATAAATCAGTGTGATATCTAAAACAATTACAGGAAAGTACCTATGCCAACAGCGTTAATTCAGGGTCGGATTGCGGTTCAATTCGAACATCTTTTACGGAAAGAGTTGAACGAAGATTGGAAAGTATTGTGTTGGAATCCCGAGAAACATAGTCCAGAGGAATTTCCAGCCATGGCTTATGAGGCAGATGCAATTATTGGTGGAAGGATCCCGACTGATGCGTGGCCGAAGACACCAAAACTGAAATTGTTTCAAATACCTTGGACGGGTTATGACTTCTGTTCTCCAGATTCGATGCCACTGGGTATCCCGGTATCTAACTGTTTTGAACACGAATCGACCATTGCCGAGTACGTCCTTTGTGCAATGCTAGAGATAAAGATTGGCCTGCGTGAAATGGACAAACGATTCAGAGCCGAAGGCTGGGCAGGACGACAGCCCGGCACATCTCTACATCACGAAGAAATTCGAAACCGGACTGTAGGGATAATCGGGTATGGCCATATCGGCAAGGAGATCGCTAAGCGAGCTGCTGCATTCGATATGAGAATTATCGCAATCCGGCGTTCACAACAAGATGCCGTGGCACCCTTGGACTGGATTGGAACAGCGGATCAATTGGATGTGCTACTCAGTGAAAGCGATTTTGTCGTTGTTGCTTGTGATATGAATGAAGAGACAATCGGGATGATTGATGCACCACAAATAGCCAAAATGAAACCTAGCGGCATAATTATTAATGTAGCCCGTGGGCGAATTATTGCCGAGGAAGCGCTCTATAACGCGCTTGAGAACAAGAAAATCGGCGGAGCGGTATTAGATGTTTGGTACAACTATATTGGTAACGATCAAGAAGAGGTATCACCATCTAATCTTCCTTTTGAACAATTAGACAATGTAATCCTCAGTGCGCATGAAAGTGCGTCGGCGCCAGAACAAGTCGAGCGGCGCTGGAAGTTTGTTGCGGAAAATATATGTCGCGCTACGGATGGAGAGACTGCAAAGAATATCGTATTCGTAGGGAGCGAAGAGTCTACTTACTAGTCACGCAATCACGCACATAATTTAGGAACTGTCCAGTAGGGAACGTTTGGATGGTTTTGAGATCTGTGGTGAATAGTTGATTCGGTGAGTGCGTCATTTTCGTCTTAGGTAGAATAACTGTCCATGTCAAAGTTACAGTCAAAAATTTACGCGAATGCACTGTCTATGATGGGTGCGCTAGTGTTTGTTGTAGTCATATTCATAGTCTTTAGCCGACCTGAACTTATTAATAAGCTTGGAAGTCATTCGATATTGTTTTACCGCGTATCGTTCTCCTCAGAAGCAAAAAATGTGCTAGGTCAATTGGCGTACGAGAAGACAGGAAACGCGGTTAAGCTACTTCAGGATCCAAAATGGACGAATGTTTTACTGGATGACAAACCTTATTATCTAAAAAGAGAAGTCTTGAAAAGCTTATGTAGAGTTTTCCATGGAAATAAAGACTACAAACAACTTCTTCATTGGGTCACTGTGTGGCGGGACCTCGATGAGCGTGATGTCGATGCCATGGCGTTTTGGTACGAAGCTCTCCGCCACACGACTGATCGGCGAATAGTCGGTGTCAATGGTCTCTTCGAAGGGCAACAACGATTTCCTGGGAATGTTTTATTCCAGAAATTCTATTTTCAATCTCAGAATAATTCAGGAAAACCCTCAACTCAAAACCTCGCAATTTCAGATAAACAAAAACTAATTATCCAACGCGCTTTAAAAGGCTGGGAGTTACGCTGGCGGTGGAAATTGCGCCATGTGCTCGCAGAGCCTGTAGGGGAATTGCAACAACATTTTATGAATCAAAACTGGGGGGAGGCTTGGAGTGCCCTCATTAGAATGGTTCAGATTGTTAAATTGTGGGCGATTGATGAAAGCATAGAAGAAAAGGGGTATGTGGCTTTTTCTATCGCTCCCGATAAAGATGACTGGATGCACGTTAGTGCTGTTATTCCAAGGCAAATGTCGACACTCCGCGTTGATTTCCCACCTTTTTCAAGCGTTGTTATTTCAGAATTGAATCTGACCATTGATGGTATTTTCAAATCTCTTTCAAACGATTGGTTTGAATACGTCAATCTAATAGTAGATCAAGACTCGATCAAGGCTAAAGGTTTTGAAGACTCACACTTTATTTTGAATATGTCTAGTCTAGATAGGTTTGGAGATGATCGAGTTATGAAGATCAACATTAGGTTTAAATTGTCAGTTATCGACTTGTTTGGCAATAGCAATAACCTTTCTCATAAAATAGTTCGAGACGCGTTGGCTAAAAACGAGCCAAAGGCTGGTGAGTGAAACGATTGCTGCTAAGGTTGTTCCTTTGGTCTTGGACAATTACTTTGCCAGTGGTTGTTGTGGGAGGAGTTTGGTTGTACAACTCAGTCGATCGGTTTTATACGTACAAGGTACGTTATGAACCGGGACCGGACAGTGCTGACCTTGACTTGGCATCTATCGGAAGGTACGAAATAGATCGTCTGCTCCAAAAACTTCGCGCATATTCTTCAAATTATCGACCGGGGGCTAACTCAGGGCTCAGAATAATTCACCTATTTATTACTGAACCAAACATAGCGCAACTCGAGTCACATATGCCGCAATCCGGGTTCGAATATGTCAAGGGAGGAATTGTACTTGATGGAGCACTTAAGAAAATTAAAGTGAAATACAGAGGTGATACTCATTACCGCTGGGCATGGGACAAAAAATCAATTCGAATAAAAACAAGTAAAAGCTACTTAGTGGATGATCTGCGTTCGATAAACTTAATCTCTCCTAGAACGGCGGAACAACTAAACAATTTCTTGTCCTATCGGTTAGCTAAGAATATGGGATTATTGGCGCCTAAGACGGACTTGGTGCGGTTGTATATAAATGGTGAGGACAAAGGTGTTTACATACTAGTTGAGCAAGTTAAAGAACTCACACTTCGGAATAACGGTTGGATGCCGGGCGATATTTATCGTGGGGAGATTATTGGTAAAGATCAGTTTCGACAAAGTGGAATAAATAACTTATTTGATTCCTCGTCGGTATGGGACAAAGTTGCCGTGAATAATCATTATGCCGATGATTTCAATGTGCCACTAGAAACCCTCCTTAAACTCGTCAATCGGAATGAGAAATACCAATCACAGTTACAGTTGGCAAATTTGATGGATATGGAAGCATGGGGGCGTTTTTCAGCGTACGAGTCGCTTACACAGAGCAAGCACGCGGATAATTCGCATAACTGGCGACTTTACTATGATTCCTGGCGTGGAAAGTTTATGCCTGTTGTCTGGGATACTATGGGATGGTATGAGCCAATGAGGGGGGCTCAAATCCTACCAGAAATCATTACAAATCGACTCACCGAAGCATTATTCAAGAATGGTAATTTTATAAGGTCGCGTAGCCGGGCACTGAAGGAATTTTTCGATTCTGGATCAGACACATTATTTATGCGAATGGTTTCAGAATCTATTAAGACTATGGAGAGTGAAGTACTTTCAGATCCGCTGTTGTATCCAGCAAACTCAAGTTTTGTACAACATCGGATGAGGCAACTTCAGAAGGTCATAGGAAACGTTCTTGAATACAACAAATTACTTCTGAGGAAGAGTCATGTCAGTGATGATTCAGTAGCCTCTTATAGGTATGCAGATAACGTTTTAGAGTTATCTGTGCGAGGAAAACACCCATTAGAAACTCTGAAGTTAGAGTTCTTTGAAGATCTTGGTTCTGATTTGCAGATACAGGCCGAATTTAAGGATACGTCTAGTGAGCATTTGGTTGATCTTACTGAATTCGCTGATATTTACGAGAATTTCCTAGACTTAAATCCCGGGTTTTTGTCAAATCTAACACTCAAGAGGATTGGCAATGGATTGAGTATTTTAGATAGTTCGCCGGGTGATTATCGCGTTTATTTTTCTGGGCTTGGTAAGGATCTAAAGCTAAAAAGTGTGGCCTTGCAGCGAGCAGATAGTTGGATTCCCGTGGAACCGGTCGATGTTCTAAAGCTGGGTAGTTTCTCCAGCCTACATGCACCAGTGTCGTATCCCGAAGTTGAGTCAGAAACGATTTGGTCCGGCGATATTCTCTTGGATGGTTATCAAACACTGAACAGTCATCTAACTATCAAATCAGGGACAACAGTAAGGTTTACGCCAGGAGCAACATTGGTTCTTAAGGGTCAGTTAACTGCCATAGGAACGCCTGAAAGGCCAATTAGATTTTTGCCGTTGGCTGAAAATCAAGATCCATGGGGTTCTGTGGTATTGATGGGTCATGGCGCTGATGGATCGACATTGACCAACTGTGAGATGGCCGGTGGTAGTGGCCTGAAGGGTGACTTGTTCGAATACTCAGCTATGTTTTCAATCCATGATGTGGACGATGTATCGATTAGCGACTGCGTTTTTCGAGACAATCAGATCGTAGATGATATGGTGCACGCAGTGTACGCCAAGATCTACCTTGATCACGTAACCTTTAGAAATGCAGTTTCTGACGCATTGGATTTGGATATTTGCGAAGCCGAAATCAAGAATAGTCAATTTGACAGCAGCCTAAATGACGGTGTTGATCTTATGTCAACTCGAGCGACGATTGTTGGATCAGTTTTCCGCAATAACGGTGATAAGGGAATTTCTGTTGGTGAAAATAGTCACTTGGTTGGGATAAATAATATTCTGGAACGAAATGCTATTGGCATACAGTCCAAAGATCGTTCGACAGCGGTACTATTTAATCATGCGCTTATTAAAAATAAAATTGCCTTAAGTGCATACAAGAAAAACTGGCGTTATGGAGATGGTGGAGAAATTTTCATCGCAAAGTCTAGGATAGTCGGTGATGGAATAATTGATGTAGTCGACAAGCATTCATTTATTCAGTTGTTTGATTCTTATCTCTCTATCTCTGGCCTTGAGAAAACTAGTCAATTAGATATCGTTGCGGTTGACAGTAGAACTGAATTTGTAGCGTCTGAAAGTCGAATGTTCCCCAAAAGCGATATAGGCGGAACGAATTTAGATAATGCAATTCAAACTATCTCACAAGAGTTGCTTGACCAGGTTAAAAGTTCAATACGGGGGGTTACTTTCGATGGTCAGTAAGCCCTTAAGTCAATTAAAAACTGATTCCCCACTGAATTTTGCCCGATTTGAATTCAAGTACATACTGTCTGCTGTTAAAAGGAAGCGCCTTGAGAGGGATCTATTGTATTTCCTTGAATACGATCCATTTGTAGCGCACCTTGAGAATCATAGATATTTCGTGCGCAGTTTGTATTACGATGACCCAAAATACACGGCATTTCATGACAAAATAGATGGCCTTCACTCTCGGTCAAAATTCAGAGTTCGGACCTACTCACAGAATTTTGATGACGCTGCCACTATATTTCTTGAGATTAAGGGTAGGCACAATAATCTGGTGTTCAAGAATCGAACCCCCGTGCTTACTCCGGGAGTAAACTGGATCGAGATCGAGGGTCCTGATTTTTCGGACGCTATATTGAATAGAACCGAACAATGTGCTGTAAGAGATCAATTTCAATATAACCTCTATCGAAAAAGACTTGTGCCAGTTGCCTTAGTTGATTATGAACGCAGACCGTATCTAAGCCGCTATGATCCAAGTTTTAGGATTACATTTGATGAAAGGCTATCCACAACCAGGTCAGCAGGTTTGTTCCCGAGCAATGATCAAACTTCCAAGAAGGTCATTGCGGGCTATACAATCATGGAAGTTAAGCTTCAAAATCACTTACCTTCATGGTTTCACAGGGTCGTTCAAACACATGAGCTCCAGCGAATTTCAATATCAAAGATTGTAACCAGTATGGAGACCTTAGGTTTAGCCCACGATGAACAGTAGTTAGGAACTATATGGATACGATACTCATAGATGCGGAAGGGACGCTTCTTAACTACTCCTACGCGGAGATAGTTATCAATATGACAGTTGCTCTCGCAATTGGTGTTTTATTGTCGATCGTTTATAGACTTACCCATACGGGGTTGTCCTACTCACAATCTTTCAGCCAGACAGTTGTATTTGTTGCTTTGATTGTGGCCATTGTGATGATGGTAATAGGGGGTAGTCTTGCACGTGCTTTTGCTCTGGTTGGAGCACTCTCGATTATTCGGTTTCGAACTGTGTTAAAGGACACCAAGGATATGGCCTATATTTTTGGTGCACTGGCTTTAGGTATGGCGGCCGGAACGAGTAATTATTTCTTAGCAGTGGCTGGGACAATTGTCGTATCGATACTGGCCTTTGTGCTCCATCGGATTAATTTCGGTGCAATCTATAAAAGTGAATTCATTTTGCGATTCCGATTTAGCCGCGCTGGTGATAGTACGGGATATCTAGATGCTATTAATGCGACATGTAAGCGGTTTGATTTATTACATATGGAACCGTCCGGGGATAACCAAAGTGTAAGTTTGACATATGACGTTGCTTTAAAAGATGATTTATCTGCTGATGACTTAACTAAAAGAATGGGTGACGTAGAACATATGTCAGAAATTGTCCTGATTGCTTCCAAGAATGATGTTGATTATTAACCGAAAGCAATTTGTTTTACATGCACTTGTACCTAGCTAAGGTAGTGCTATTTTCATCCAGTTCAAAGTAGAAATTTGAGACAATAAGGCTTAATAATATCTAAAATTAGATATTCCATAGGACCACTGAATAGCAATCAAGCTTTAATAGCCAGTCTTAAATAGTCTTTTGTACAGTCGACTTTATTATCAGATAGTTGCAGATTTTGTTCTTGTATAGCCCGCCTATAAATCAACGACTTGCATCAGTATTAATGTTATTTTTCGGGTAATCCGCCGACTAAATTGGAACCACGGTAGTGCGAGAATAGAGTTCTCTGGCAGTCGAGTCCTCGATCAACCAGATCAAATGGGACATTAGTACATTCTCACTCTGGTGAATGGCACGTATCTGCCGAGTGACAGAAACAGCAAGAAAGGTCTATATGAGCCGTTGAAGGCTACATTTGGTCGCTGCCTAGAGCATTAACAGGAATAACCATTGTGGATATAACATTGTATGAATCAGGCACGTCACGCTCTGCTCGTTGTCGCTGGACGCTTCTGGAAGCTGGACTTTCTTTTAAATCTCTGTCGAGGTCTGATCTGCCTACCAGTGATGAAGTGAAAGCAATATACCCGGTTGGTAAACTTCCAGTTGCAATCATAGACGGCAAGGTGCTATTTGAGTCCGCTGCGATTTGCACCTATCTTGCGGATCATGCGCCAGACATTGACTTAATTGCTAAACCGGGCAGTTGGGCGCGCGGCCAGCATGATCAGTGGACGTCCTTCGCACTGACGGAAATGGAGGCATGGCTCTGGAATACAGCCGTCAACAAATTTATCCTGCCACCAGATCAGCGGATTGAGGCCGGGTTCGAGCAGAATGCCATGATGTTCGGGCGTTCCGCATCCGTATTGAACGATGTACTTTTGCGTGATGACTACCTGGTTGAAAATCGTTTCACGGTGACTGACATAATCGTTAGTTGGACGGTGAACTGGGGGCGACGCCAGGGGCTATTAGATGGTATGAGCGGACTTCACGCCTATCTCGAACGCCTTTTCGAACGTTCACACTGCGCCTTGGCTAAGGATTAAGGCGACCCACACCCTAGAGGTGTCGTTAACGCCTCGTCAATCTACGGCATGTGAGGATTCATTGAATATCAGCCTATGTGTTCTCACAAATATTCATCTAGAGTGATTGGTAAAACAACAACCGTCAAAGACGATGAAATGCTTAAATAAATTGTACGGCCCCTATCCGTGGCGCTCTGTTCTGGTTGGCTGCTTGATTGCCTTGAGCGGTCTGCCGATCGGGCACGCGGCGTCAATTGCGAGCCCCGAACCGGCAACCGGCTGGCAAGAAAGACCCGTAGTACGCGCCGAGCGCTTCATGGCGGTAACTGCCCACCCACTAGCAACCCGCACGGCGGTAGATGTCTTGGCCAATGGTGGGACCGCGGTTGATGCTGCGGTTGCCGCGCAGATGGTTCTGAATCTGGTTGAACCTCAATCCTCGGGCATTGGCGGCGGTGCATTCATGCTGTACTGGGATGCTGTGGCACGCCGGTTGTACGCGCTTGATGGCCGTGAAACTGCCCCAGTCGCGGCAGATGCCGACTACTTTCGAGATGTCAATGGCGTCCCCCTTAAGTGGCGTAAGGCCATGGTGGGTGGACGCGCCGTGGGTGTCCCAGGCACTCTGCACTTGCTGCATACGGCGCACGATCTGTTTGGAGTGAAGTCCTGGGCGGATCTCTTAGAACCGACTATCACACTGGCCACTGGGGGATTCGCTGTATCGCCACGACTCGCACAGTCCATCGCCAGCGCAGCAGACCGCGGTCTCCGCCAATTTTCTGCAGCCCGACAGTATTTCTTTGACGCGAACGGTAAACCCTTGAAGGTTGGCTTCATATTGAGAAACCTCGCGTTCGCAAACGCGCTGCGAAAGATTGCACAGGAAGGAATCGAACCTTTTTATCAAGGCCCAATTGCCTCACGGCTGGTAAAGGCTCTTGAGAATACGTCTGAACTGCCCGCCCTGATGACACGTGAAGATCTGTCTGAATACCGGACTATTTTGCGGCCTCCAGTTTGCGCGCCCTATCGGGGTTACTCAGTGTGCGGCATCGGGCCACCCAGTTCTGGTGCGCTGACTGTTGGTCAGATCCTGGGATTGGTTGAGCGTTTTGACCTGGCGAACATGGGTCCGAACCCGCACAGCATTCACTTGATTCTGGAAGCATCGCGTCTTGCCTTCGCTGACCGGGCCCGCTATATGGCCGACAGTGATTTCGTACCGGTACCGGTTGTCGGGCTGCTAGATTCGGACTACCTTGCCAGACGTAGCCGGATGATCCACGTCGAATCCTCGATTGGCAAGGCCCCTGCGGGCACTCCACCCGGCGTACTGACTGCAAACGCCACGATCTACCAGCCCGAAACGGCTGGCACCAGCCACCTGAGCATAATTGACCACCTGGGTAATATCGTCTCGATGACCACGACCATCGAGTCCGGGTTTGGTAGTCGACTAATGACTGATGGTTTTTTGCTGAACAACGAGCTCACTGATTTTTCATTTGTTGGAGAACGCGATGGTTTGGAAGTTGCCAACCGGGTCGAGGGTGGCAAACGGCCCCGGAGTTCCATGGCCCCAACGATCGTTTTTGATTCGTACGGTGAGCCTGTTCTCGTTACCGGCTCTCCTGGCGGTAGCCGGATTATCTGTTACGTCGTCCAATCCCTGGTCGGTGTTCTCGACTGGAATATGAGCCCCCAGCAGGCTGTTTCGATGCCCCACTTCTGCAACCGCAATGGGACGACTGACCTTGAGCCAGCTGAGGGTACTGCACAACTCGAAGCCACCTTGCAGGGATTGGGTCACAAGGTCCGGGTTCGTGATCTGAACAGCGGTCTGCATCTTATTCAGGTCTTGGCCGGTGGGCAATTGCTGAGCGGTGTAGATCCTCGTCGTGAGGGCCTTGCCGGGGGCGATTAGACGAATAGACAGCACCAAATTTCACACTAGCAGTCACATTAAATCAATCACTTACGCACACCGGTCCCGCGCTGAGGATGACGCTAAGGCGGTTGCAGATTGCCTCTTGGATACTACATTGCTTAGGCCAATTGGTAGATGAATGTCTACTTTTGCCACCCGAATATTCCTGGCCGACAGTACTTGGGAAACTGCTTTCCGGCGAATAGAGGATTCGGACTGCCTTGTTGCTCCATACTACCGCTTTGTCCATGAATCTCTCTGAGAATCCCTTGAAACCCTGTGTTAGATGACTCTATTCTTTTCACCGTTTTCCTGATTTTTACGGGTGCGGCTATTCTGGCAACTGTTGGGCTCTTTGCCAGGCAACCCTTGCTCAGTACCTACATCATTCTTGGTTTTCTTGTAGGTCCTATGGGCATAGGACTCATCAAGGATGCGAACCTGATTGCAGATCTTTCCCATATTGGAATCATCTTTCTGTTGTTTCTGCTGGGCATTGATCTCTACCCACAAAAACTCTTACTACTGATAAGACAGACGACTGTAATCACAGTGTCAAGCACCTTGGTGTTTGGGGTTCTCGGCTATGTCATCGCGACAGTATTTGGTTTGGCTCCAAGGGATTGTCTGTTGGTTGGGTTGGCGACCACTTTCTCTAGCACCATCGTTAGTCTGAAACTACTGCCAACGACAGTGCTTCATCATCGTCATACGGGTGAAGTCATTATCAGTATCCTCCTGCTCCAAGATTTCTTGGCAATAGCGTCCCTATTGCTTTTGCACGGCCTGTCGGCAGAAGGCACTTCGTGGCAGCAAGCGGGTTGGCTCATTGGCTCGCTACCCTTGTTATTCTTCGGTGGCCTAGCCGGCGAGCGATGGGTACTGCGCCCATTGTTTGCTCGATTTGACCAGATTGGTGAGTATGTGTTTCTGCTGACCCTCGGTTGGTGTCTAGGCGTCGGTCAGTTGGCCCATAGCCTAGGCCTGCCCTATGAGATTGGTGCCTTTATCGCTGGTATTACTGTAGCGAACAGCCCGATTGCCGCCTACATTGCCGACAATCTGCGACCGCTGAGGGATTTTTTCTTGGTGATGTTCTTTTTTGCAATCGGGGCAGGATTGAGCGTCACAGGTCTTGGAACAATATGGTTAGGGGCTGTGGTACTGGCAGTTGCCGTCGTCGTGATCAAGCCATTAGTATTTTCGGTTTTGTTTAAAACTACCGGTGAACCCGATAGTCTTGCCAGTGAGGCAGGTGTTCGATTGGGTCAGATGAGTGAATTTTCACTGTTGCTGGTAGCGGTTGCAGCAAACGCCAAGGCAATCACCTCGGCCGGCGCCACCCTTGTACAGCTCGCTACGATAATCACATTCGTTATTTCCTCAGTCGTGGTGGTGCTGCGTTATCCAACACCTATCGCTTTGTCAGATGGCTTACGTCGGGATTGAGTTGAGCTTGGTGAGCATGACCTGACCTGACAATGTCTCAAAGGTAGTTCCACTATCTGTCCAATTGAAACAGTAGATACTCTTAAAAAGTAGCATTAAATCGCTGTAAATTCATAGCTCATCGGGAGGACCAATGAACTGATAACACTGTAATAGCAGTGTTAAATGGGTTTCAGGCCATCTGACTTTTAATCAGGTGGTCGCAGGTTCCTCGGCTGCGCGGCCCACCAAAAAATTCATCATTTAAGTTGTCTCCAAAAAAATACGTGGCCTATACAACCGGGCCAGTCCGGGCGGTTGTGCAGAACAGACGGGGTGTTTATTCTTCCCCTGCTCAGCGGGAAATACACACCTTACCTAGGACATCACAATGACTGAAAATCTAGTGCCAGTGGCCGATGCACCTGGGCCCCAGGCCGACTTGGCTGATGACGCCTATTCGCTACCGTCGCGGTATTACGTAGATCCGGAGATTCTCGAGCTCGAGTACGAGCGAATCTTTTATCGTGCGTGGAATTTCGCCGGTCATGTCTCGCAACTCAAGACCAGTGGTGACTACATCACCTGCACGGTCGGCAGGGAGAGCATCATCGTTATGGTAGATGACGATGGTGCGCTCCATGCATTCTATAACGTGTGCCGTCACCGGGGGCACTGGTTGTTGGAAGGGTCGGGGAACGTGGATTCAATCACCTGTCCGTATCACGCGTGGCGTTACGCAACCAACGGTCGTCTGGTTTATGCCAGAAGCAGCGAGCAGGTCCCCGGATTCGACCCATCGAGATTCTGTTTGACTGCGGTGCAGGTAGAGGTGTTCTGTGGTTTTGTATTCGTCAACCTGGATCCGGATGCCTCAGCGTTGGCAGCGCAGGTACCCGGGCTCGCAGAAGAGTTCCGCGCCTACGAGCCACGACTGGATGAATTGCATTTCGTGCATCGTAGGGAGTTCGTCATCGATTCCAATTGGAAGAATGTGGTCGACAATTACAATGAGAACTATCACACGCCGGTGGTCCACCCAGTGCTGGGCAGTATTCTGGACGAAAGCTACCGCATCGAGCCCAAGGGTAAGTATCTGAGTCACGTGGGCGATGCCAGCCCGGGACTTGAAGGGGGATTTCAGGTCGAGGGCGAAAACTTTCCGCAGCTTCTCACGTGGTGGCTGTGGCCGAATCTCTGTCCCATGTCCATACCGGGAGGGGGATTCCGGGTCCTGCACATCATGCCGGATGGACCGGAGCGTACCCGGGAAACTTATGACTTCTATTTGCCTTACGCAGAACCGACCGAAGCGCAATGGAGGCAGATTCGCTTTGCCGCCGAGGTCGTCAACGTCGAAGATGTGGGCGTTGTGGAAGGAATCCAGCGGGGTTTGCGTTCCAAGAGCTTTGATCGGAGCTACGTCATGATTGCTCCCCAAAATGCTGAGTGGAGTGAACACGCCGTTTCCCACCTGAAGAATCTGGTGCTCGAAGCGTTATACGGGCAGAGTCAGTCAGTATAAGCATGGCCCGGTTTCCAACTCTTTTTTCGCCGTTTCGACTCGGCGGGATCGAGGTGTCGAATCGGATCGTGTTTACTGCGCACCACACCCATCTGTCAGGTGACGTTCCCAGTGACGATCTAGTCGCGTACTACGAATCCAGAGCAGCCGGTGGCGCTGGACTCATCGTGGTTGAGGTCGCCGGTGTGCACAGCTCAGCAAGGTTCAGCTCTGATTTCATTCGGGCCGACAGTGATGAGTGTATCCCTGGCTATCGGCGAATAGCGCAGGCTTGTCATCACCACGGCTGCCCGGTGTTGGGACAGCTTTATCATCCGGGGCGTGAAACCCGGGGAAAGGTGGATGGAGTTACGCCCGTCGCGTGGGCGCCTTCTGCGCTGCCGGGAGAGCGTCATCATGTTATGCCACGCGCAATGTCCGGCAGATTGATTAAGGAGGTCGTCGAAGGGTACGGTGTTGCCGCTGCCCGGTTGACGGCAGCTGGGCTCGATGGTGTCGAGATTCTGGCGAGTCACGGCTATCTGTTGTCTCAGTTTTTGAGTCCACGTATCAATCAACGTCTCGATGAGTACGGGGGAACGCTTCAGAACAGGTTGAGGATGATCCGCGAGATTATCACCTGTATTCGATCGTACATTGGTGACCGAGTACTTGGTATCCGTCTGTCAGCCGAGGCGATGGTGCCTGATGGGGCGACCGGTGAGGAGATGCTTGAGGTATGCCAGCAGCTCGAATCAGACAGAGATTTGACCTACTTCAGCTTCGTGCTCGGCTCGGCGAGCACTCTTGGTGGCTCTACGCACATCGTTCCTCCCATGGAGATGCCGTCCGCTTACGCTATGCCGGCAATCACAAAACTCTCCTCGGCACTTTCGCTTCCCGTCATTGTTACAGGCCGTATCAATCAGCCGCAAACTGCGGAGCGCATTCTTTGCGCCAAGGAGGCTGATCTTTGCGGCATGACTCGCGCGCTGATCGCGGATCCGGATATGCCCGCTAAAGCCATTACCGGTGCATCAGACAAAATACGCGTGTGCATCGCCTGCAACCAGGCGTGCACGGGGCATGGCCTGTTGGGGTTTCCCATTTCTTGTATTCAATACCCAGAGAGCGGGCGGGAACGGACGCTTGGTGTTAAGACCCGAACCGAGAACCCTCGCCGTGTCGTCATTGCCGGCGGGGGTCCCGCGGGGCTGAAAGCCGGCGCCGTTGCTGCCGAACGGGGTCACGCTGTCACCCTTTATGAAAAGACGAGGCGGGTCGGCGGTCAGGCACTGCTTGCTCAGCTCCTGCCATCACGTCTCGAGTTTGGCGGCTTGATCGATAACTTGCACCGCGAATGCCTGCAAGCGGGTGTCGAGATCGTGACCGGGACTGAAGTCACCCCGGAGCTGGTCGCTGCCGAACGCCCGGATGCGCTTGTCATTGCCACTGGGGCCACCCCGTACGTGCCCGACCTACCCGGCGCTGACGAAGCCCATGTGGTAACCGCCTGGCAGGTGTTGTCTGGCGCGGTAAATGTTGGTGCCTCGGTGGTTATTGCAGATTGGCGTCCGGACTGGATTGGACTCGGGGTGGCAGAGCGGCTCGCGGCTGCCGGGAGCCGTGTACGACTGTGTGTGAATGGCACGCACGCGGGCGAGACCCTGCAGCAATACGTACGCGACGCATTGGTCGCTCGTATTCACCACCTGGGGGTCGAGGTTACACCTTACGCGCGGCTAGTCGGTGTGGACCCGGACACCGTGTACTTCCAACACACTGCAAGCGATGATCCGATCTTGCTGGAGAAAGTCGACACCTTGGTACTGGCAATGGGTCATCAATCAGATACCCAGCTGGAATCAGCGCTCAAGAGCTATGCAGGCGAATTGCAGGTGATCGGTGATTGCCTGGCACCACGAACTGCCGAAGAAGCAGTTTATGAAGGACTCAAAATCGGTCGTGAGCTCTGAATCATTAGATTCTGCTCATCGTCTCACAATTAGTGACGTTCCAACTCGAATCCACTTGCGATGCAGTAGAGAGAAAGTTCATGAATATCCTAGCAACCAATGACCTAATGACCGTACGCCAGCATGGGGCGATGGAGCACACCATACCGCCCTGCGATCTTGATGAAGTGCGTCGCTACCGACTCGCACGTATTCAGACTGAACTTGTGAGGCAAGATCTGGCTGGCATTATTCTGTATGACCAGCTGAATACCCGTTACGCTACTGACAGTACCAATATGCAGATCTGGTGCTCCCACAATGAGACCCGGTATGTTTACGTGCCGGCGGATAGCCCCGCCATTATTTTTGAATTCGGTGGCAAGCCGCTACTGACCGAAGGTCTACCCGGAATTGAACGTGTACTCAAGCCGAAGACATTTTTCTATATGAGTGCCGGTCAGCACGTTACTGAAAGAGCCGTAGCCTGGGGCGCTGAAATGGATGCAATCATTCGTGAACACAGCGGCGGCAATCAACGTATCGCCATTGATCGGATCGCGCCGATTGGTGTGCAAGTGATGGAGCAGTTGGGGTACGAAATTCATGACGGCTTTACGATTATGGAGAAAGCCCGCGAAATAAAATGTGCTGGAGAAATCGCGCTGATGCGCAAATCCATCGAAGTCTGCGAACAGGCCGTGCAGCGTATGCATGAAGTACTAAAACCTGGGATCACCGAAAATGCGCTGTGGGCAGAGTTACACCACGGTAATATCGCCGGAGGCGGAGAATGGATAGAAACACGGCTGCTGTCGTCCGGGCCACGCACCAACCCCTGGTATCGTGAGTGTTCTATGCGACCGATTGAAAAAGGTGACATGGTCAGTTTCGATACCGACCTAATTGGGCCGTACGGATACTGTTGCGATATGTCTCGATCGTGGATCTGTGACGCCGAACCTGATGATGAACAAAAACGGTTGTACGCAGCAGCCTATGAACAAATCAAGAAAAATATGGAGCTTCTCAAGCCTGGCCTGGGATACCGGGAACTGACCGAGAAGTTGCATCCGCTGAACGATGAGTACATTCCGGGTCGTTACAGTGTAGCGATGCATGGTGTGGGCCTTTGTGATGAAGCACCGGCGATTTATTACCCACAAGATTATGACGAAGTAGGCTACGATGGGGTATTCCAGGAAGGTATGGTGATGTGTGTAGAAGCGCTTATCGGTGTCGAGGGCGGTAAGGAATGCGTCAAACTCGAAGAACAGGTTCTAATTACCGCAGACGGCTATGAACAACTCACCACCTACCCGCTGGAAGATCAGTGGCTATGAGCTGCCGGTCAGCGACTTGAATAATTGGCCTGAAATCACTCAAACACGATGAGTAGCATTCAACTGCAAACCAGTCGACGCCGAAAGCGCCGGACTGCCGGCGTGCCCGAGAAAACATCTCTGCCCTGGAAACAAATTCGCAACGGTCTGCCACCGATAGAACCGCTAAGCGCCGATGAGATCGAGTCTATCCATCAAGCCTCATTACATGTACT
>ERZ651768.1671-NODE-1671-length-16082-cov-4.075351_pt1 | contig 16082 bp, 10 predicted proteins | sample MGYA00514754_ERZ651768 | MGnify/ENA metagenome assembly ERZ651768
CAACTTAGTCCTGGAGCTGAGCATTTTCTCGTACTCGTCCACCAGCAGTTCGCCGGCGTCGTCGATAGGCACGACCCGAAGGTTGGCGCCCTTCTCCTCACACAGCATCTGCCAGGGGACTATGTTGGAGTGGTGCTCCATGTTGGAGACGATGATGTCGTCGCCGGGGCCGATGTTCTGGCGGCCATAAGAGTGGGCCACTAGGTTGATGCCCTCCGTGGTGTTCCGGGTGAAGATTATCTCCCGGTCGTCGGAGGCGTTGATGAATTGACGGACCTTGGCCCGTGCGCCCTCATAGCCGTCCGTGGCCTGTTGGCTCATGGTATGGACGCCGCGGTGCACGTTTGAGTTGGTGGTGGAGTAATAGTTGACGATGGCGTCGATCACCGACTGGGGCTTCTGGGACGTGGCGCCGTTGTCCAAGTAGACCAGAGGACAACCATTCACCTGCTGCTTCAATATCGGGAAATCGTTGCGAATCTTATTGACGTTAAAGGTTGTGGTCATCTGGCCTCCGCAACGGGAAGGCTCTTATTGGGGATGGCCGCGTTGAAAAGAGCGTCCAAGTACTCACGCAAGGGTCCGACCTGGACCTTATCGACGATCTCGCTGGCGAAGGCCTGGACCAGCATCCTACTGGCCGTGTCCAGGTCGAGGCCCCGGCTACGCAGGTAGAACAAAGTGTCGGGGTCGATATGCCCGGCGGTGGCGCCGTGGCTGCATTTAACGTCGTCAGCGTAGATCAACAGGCTGGGCTTGCTGTCCACTTCGGCCTGCTTAGAGAGGACCAGGTTCTTGTCGGTCTGCTCCGCGTCGCTCTTCTGGGCGTCGCGCCGCACCAAGACTGTGCCTCCGAACACCGCCCGGGACCGGCCGTCCAAGATTCCCTTGTAGTTCAAGCGGCTGGTGCAGTGCGGCTGGGCGTGGTCTATGCTGATCAGGTTGTCGATATGCTGGTTGTCGGCGGTTAGATACAGGCCGTTCAACGAGCAGTAAGCGCCGGGCCCGTCTAGCAGGACCTCAAGGTCATTCCGGGCCAGGGCCGTGCCCAAGGCGAAGGACGCCGAACTGAAACTGCTGTCCCTTTCTTGATTGACCCGGTTGGTGCCTACGTGGAACGCTTTTTCGCCCTCCAACAGCAGCCGGTAATGGTCGACATGTGCTCCAGCGCCGACGGATATCTCAGTGACGGCGTTGGTGAAGTAGACATTGTCTTTAGGGCCGGAATAACTTTCCACAACCGTGATGTCGGTGTTCTGGCCGGCCACGATCATAGTTCTGGGATGGGTGATACTCGGGCCGGTGCCATCGGTCGTGGTATACGAGAGGCGCACTAGCACCTTCTCCGAATGGCCGTCGGCAACGTAGATGTAAGCTCCGTCGTAAAGGAATGCGGTGTTCAGCGCGGCGAACCCATCATCGCCGGGTGGGGCGTAACGTCCAATTTGACCTTCTAGACTAAATTTGGAATCCGATGCTATGGAGGCCAAGCTGGCGGCGGTTATCCCGTTGGAGGGGGCCGCCGGCGAAGATAGGTCCGGAGAGTAGCGGCCATCTATATAGACCAAGTCAAAGACCGAAGCTCCTTCCATCCTGTAGCTGGGTGCCAAGGCTTTCGAGCTATTGGCAGGGGTTGGACCGCCGGCAAGACGGAAATCAGTCTTGGCAATGGTGCCGACGTTGGTGTACTTCCAGCGTTCGTTGCCGCGGCGCGCTGTGGGAAAACCGGTCTCGTTGAACCTGGACCAGCCGGTATCGCGGAGGTCCTTAAGCCAATTAGGCGCTCCGGCGCCAGCCCCCTGTACCAGGGACTGAAAATCGGCAAAGTAGTGGGCGTATTTGGCGGGTGCGGAGGTCATGAGGTCTCAGTGTCGCAGCTTGTGCTACACGCCCACGTCAACGGCGTCTTTGATCCAGTCGTAGCCCTTTTCTTCCAGCTCGTAGGCGAGTTCGGGGCCGCCCGACCGCACGATCCGTCCGTCAAACAGTACGTGAACGTGGTTGGGTGTGATGTAGTCGAGGATCCGCTGGTAATGGGTCACCAAGACAACGGCGTTCTCAGGAGAGCGCAGCAGGTTTACTCCGTCGGCAACGATGCGGAGGGCATCGATATCCAGACCGGAGTCGGTCTCGTCCAGCAGGGCCAGTTTGGGCTCCAGGACGGCCATCTGCAGGATCTCGTTCCGTTTCTTCTCACCACCGGAGAATCCTTCATTGACCGCCCTCTTCACCAGATCGGGGTCGATCTGTACCTGCTCGACCTTAGCTTTCAGCATCTGGTCGAACTCACGGGCGCTCATCTCTTCTTCATGGTTATGGACACGGCGGGCGTCCACGCCAGCCTTCAAGAACTGCCAGGCCCGTACGCCTGGAAGTTCCAGTGGGTATTGGAAAGCCAGGAAAAGGCCCATGCGGGCCCTGATCTCAGGCTCTAATTTCAGGATGTGTTGGCCTTCGAACAATACCTGGCCACCAGTGACCGTATAATCGGGGCGGCCGGCCAGAACGTTGGCCAGGGTGCTCTTGCCGGAACCGTTGGGTCCCATGATGGCATGGACCTCGCCGGGGAAGACCTCTAGATCGATGCCTTTGAGGATCTCCAAATCGCCGGCCGAGGCAGTGAGGCCCTTGACCGATAGCAAGGGTTTCGAGCCTTTAACCGCAGCAGCCATCTAGCCCACCGCCCCTTCGAGGCTCACCTTAAGTAGTTGGGACGCTTCCATCGCAAACTCAAAGGGGAGTTCCTGGAAGATACCCCGGCAGAAGCCGTTGATAATCATGAAATGGGCGTCCTCGACGGACAGGCCCCGCTGTTGGCAGTAGAAGAGTTGGTCGTCGCTGACCTTTGATGTAGACGCTTCGTGCTCTATCTGTGCCGTGGGGTTCTTGACCTCGATGTAGGGAACCGTGTGGGCCCCGCACTTATCTCCAACCAGAAGAGAATCGCACTGGGTGAAGTTCTTCGCTCCATCGGCGGAGGGCAGTATCTTGACCAGACCTCGGTAGGTGGCGTTGCCCTGTCCGGCGGAGATGCCCTTAGCCACGATGGTGCTGCGGGTGTTCTTACCCTTGTGAATCATCTTAGTGCCGGTGTCGGCCTGCTGGTAGTTGTTGACCAAGGCCACCGAATAGAACTCGCCCACGGAGTTGTCGCCGTCCAAGATCACGCTTGGGTACTTCCAGGTGATGGCGGAACCGGTCTCCACCTGGGTCCAAGAAATCTTGGCGTTCTTGCGGGCGATGCCACGTTTAGTTACGAAGTTATAGACCCCGCCATTGCCGTCTTTGTCCCCGGGGAACCAGTTCTGCAATGTGGAGTACTTGATCTCAGAATCGTCTAGGGCCACCAATTCGACTACCGCGGCGTGGAGTTGGTGGGTCTTCCTGGCAGGGGCCGTGCAGCCTTCTAGATAGCTGACGTATGAACCCTCTTCGGCGATGATCAACGTCCGTTCAAATTGGCCGGAGTCGGCTTGATTGATGCGGAAGTAGGTCATAAGCTCGATAGGACAGCGTACGCCCTTGGGAATGTAAACGAAGGAGCCGTCGCTGAAGACTGCCGAGTTCAATGTGGCGTAGAAGTTGTCGCCATAGGGGACCACGGAACCGAGATATTTCTGGACCAAGTCTGGATGCTCTCTGACCGCTTCGCTGATGGGGCAGAAGATTATGCCCTGTTTCTCCAGGGTTGCCTTGTAGGTAGTGGCCACCGATGCGCTGTCCAATACCGCGTCCACGGCCACGCCGGCCAGTTTCTCTCGTTCTTGGAGAGGAATTCCTAATTTTTCGAATGCCGCCAATATCTCCGGATCGACCTCGTCCAGGCTCTTGGGGGCATCAGTCTTGGGCGCGGCATAGTAGTAGATATCCTGGTAGTCGATGGGCGCGTGTTCCACGTTGGCCCAAGTTGGCGCCTGCTGTTTAAGCTTCAACCAATGGCGGTAAGCCTTTAAGCGCCATTCCAAGAGCCATTCGGGCTCTTCTTTCTTAGCTGAGATCAGCCGGACGATATCCTCACTCAAGCCCTTGGGGGCCAAGTCAGACTCGATATCGATAGTGAAACCCCATTTGTAGTCGGCATCCAGCTCGCTGGAAGTGGCGTTTCGTGAAATGACCTTGGGTGTGGTCATTGACTGCTCCTGATCTGGTTCCGGAAGGTGGGGCTTTCCCGGGGTAAAATCGGCGGTTCTTAAACCGAGCCGAACGGCAATTTAACATTGTCGACCTGTTTGGTCAACAATTATGCTACCACTCGTGTTTGAGGCTGTCAACGAGTTTCGTAACGGGCGCGGACAGCCGGTTTTAAACGGCCGAGAAGGCTGCCAAACCAGAGTTACTCCGAGCGTGCCGCCGCTGGATGGTTTGATAAAACCGGTAGGGAATAATCCGCCATAATCAGGAGGGTTAATAGCGAAAAATGAAACTAATCGACCTCAATGCGCAGCCATAGTGTATAATTTCTACACAAATGTAGGGTTCGTGCCGACGCCTTACGTACTGATCGACGGAATACCGATATTTTTCTTGCCGTTGAGGTAATTTTCGTGCCTAGCTCTATCTTGTTGGGGGACTGTCACACCCACTTGGACCAGTATCCCCCTGCGGAAATGCCCGAGATTCTAGACCGGGCTCGTGAATCTGGTGTGGCTTTCGCCGTTTGCGCCGGCACCACTTTGAAATCCACAAAAGACTGCATCGATCTGGCGGAGGAACACGGACCGCTCTATGCCGGCGTCGGAATACATCCGATGGAGGCCCGCGAACCCGTCACGGAAGAGATCTATACCGAACTCGAACGCATGGCCAAGTCGTCGGCGAAGGTCGTCTGCATCAGTGAAGTTGGGTTGGATTACCTGCCGGCTTCCCCGGACCATGACACCCAAGACCAGGTATTCAGAGAGCATATCCGCCTGGCGCGCAGCCTTGGATTGCCCGTCATCTTTCACTCTAGGGAATCTCACTCCGCAGTATTCAAGGTCCTGCGGGAAGAGAACGCCGGCGAGATGGGCGGCGCGATGCACTATTTCCAAGGCGACGAGGCTACGGCCCGCGAAGCCATAAATTGTGGGTTTTATATCTCTTTGGCCCGCCCTCTGACGCGGTTGCCCGAATTGCAGGAAGTGGCCAAGGTAATACCCTTGGAGAATATCGTCCTGGAAACCGACGCGGCGCCACAGCCCTTCAAGAAATACCGCACCAACTGGACCGAACCCAGACATGTCCAGTCGGTCGCCGAGACTCTCGCTGAGATCAAGGGGATCACCGTTGACGAGGTCGCGAGAGTGACTACCGGAAATCTGGCGCGTCTGCTTCGGCTGGAGGGCCGAGTAAAAACAGATTAATAGCCATGCCCAACCAACCCAGATGCGCCCCCGGCAGCGGTTCCGTCGCCCGGCAGTTGAATTTCCACCAACTTTATATCTTCCAGATGGTCGCGAGTCACTTGAGTTTCTCCCGCGCCGCGGAAGCCATGGAGATCACCCAGCCAGCAGTGTCTATCCAGGTCCAAGAGTCGGAGAAATTTCTGGGCATCACCCTCTTCCACCGCCGGCCTCGCGGTCTGAGGATCACCGAGGCGGGGGACGCGGTATTGGCCTACTCCCAACATATCTTCGCCCTTTCCAACCAGTTGGTCGAAACTGTTCAAGAATTGGAAGACCTCCAGTCCGGACATCTGTTGCTGGGCGCCAGCACAACGCCCGGCGAATACGTTCTCCCAAGTATCGTGGGACGTTTCCGTCAGCTATATCCGGGAATCCATGTTGAGTTGGTCATCGGCAACACCCGAAACATCATCCAGCGGATATTGGACCGCGACATGGACCTGGGAATGGTTGGCGACCATGTGGAAGAATTCTCCAGTGAGCTGGAGATGGTGGACTATCAAGACGACGAGATCGTACTAGTGGCCGCTCCCAGTCATCCAGCGGCCAGCTTGGCCCGGCCCACTGTTGAGCAGATCGTGGACCTGGGCCTGGTTGGGCGGGAAGAAGGGTCGGCGACGCGCCTGGCGGCCGAGCGCCGACTCCGGGACCTGGGCATCCCGCCTCAATTCGCCATCTAACTGGGTAGCAATCATGCTGTCAAGCAAGCGGCGATGGCCGGCGGCGGCGGATTCATCTCCCGGTTGGGAATCGTAGCCGAGTTGGGAGCAGGCATGCTCGTAGTGCTTGACGTGGCGGGCTGGGACTGCCGGCGTCCGCTTACTTTAATCCAACCCAAAGACCGCTACCTCTCTCCATCTCAAAGCGCCTTTAGGCAGTTCCTCATGACCGAACGGTCGTCCTCCTCCGGACCCGCTTCCTCAACTTAGCTTCCGGCCTCGGTTTTCACAGGGGATTGAGCGTATGTTGGGCCGATGATACCATTGACCTTGTGACGCCCGATTTAGTACTTTCTAGCAAGTAATCTGGGGATTTGATAGGTTTTCCCCGCTCGTCCGGAAATCTCGACCAACCCTTCGAATATTCCTCAGGCATTTCTTATATTCGAACTTGATACGCCTAGTGCGACGGAGACCTAGAAATGTTACCCAACAAATGCCAGATGGCGCTGAAAGAGTGGGCCGTAACTGTACGGGCCATGGCACAGGGAGACCAGGTGCTGCTCCTGCGCAAGGGCGGTATCCACGAAGACGGCAAGGATTTCCGTGTTATCCATCGGGAGTTCTTGTTCTATCCAACCTACCTTCATCAGAAAGAAGAATTGCTTCAGCCGGCCCACCAGCCTGCGCTGCGTAAGATGCTGGAACAGCCCCAACACAACGACCGCATCACCTTCAGCCATTGGGCCAAGGCGGAAGAGGTCCTGGAGATCTCCGACCAGGAAAAGGTGGACGACCTGGAGGCTCATTACATCTGGACGACTGCCTACGCCCAGTCCAGGCTCCATTGGAAGCCCATGCTACCCTTGTCGGTGCTTCTGCTGCGCGTCTACAAGCTGGAGCAGCCGGTGACCGTGCCCTACCTCCCGGAGTACGGCGGTTGCACCTCGTGGGTGGAGGTCCTGTCGGACGTCAGTCTGGGCAGGATGGAGCCGGTGCTGGAAGACTCCGAATTCCAGCGGCGGGTCGATGATATCAAAGGCAGCTTAGGTCTCACGGTAACCGCGGGTTAACCGCCATCTCGCTCAGGCGGTGAAGTAGAGTACATGGGTAAGTTGCTCTCCATGTTAGAAGCAGAAAGCCAAAGAAGGGGACTGGTCCATCCGGGCCAGGACATCGACGCAAAAGCGGCCTTCGCTTTAGTTCGAGATATGCCCTATCAACGCGCCATCAGCCGGACGCCTGAGACTGTGATTCAGGAATGGCGGGGGACATGCTCTGGAAAACACTACCTCCTAGACCGCATCTTCCAGGATCCTCCGAGTAACCCTGATTTCCATCAATAAAACTGTTGTCATAGGGAGTCGTATTAGTAATGAAGTTTCGCAAACTGCCCCGCACCGACCTGGTTTTATCCGAGGTTGGCTTCGGAGTCTGGACCGTGGCCACCAACTGGTGGGGCAAGATTGAAGACGCCGACAAAAAGGCTCTTTTGGAGAATGCCGTGGAAGAGGGGATCAACTTCTTCGATACCGCCGACACCTATGGCGACGGTCTTGGCGAGGAGATACTTGCCGAGGTGTTGGGACACAAACGGAACGACATCATCATCGCCACCAAGTTCGGCTACGACATCTATGACCCGACACCGAGAGACGGCCACAAAGAGCGGGCGCAGAAGTTCGACAAAGAGTTCGTGAAGTACGCGTGTGAGCAAAGCCTCCGCCGCCTGGGCACCGATTACATAGATCTCTACCAGGCGCACAACATCAAATTGGCCGACTTGGAGAAAGACGAGCTATTCGAGACCCTGGAGCAACTCCAGTTCGAAGGGAAGATACGTAACTTCGGGGTGGCGATAGGTCCGGATATCGGATGGCTTGAAGAGGGAGAATATTCCCTGATCGAGCGCCAGGTGAAAAGCACCCAGATCATCTACAACATTCTGGAGCAGGATCCGGCCAAGCGCTTCGTGGAATTGGCTGAGGAGCATGACCTGGGGTTGCTGTCCCGTGTTCCTCACGCATCCAACACGCTCACCGGGGAGTACGATCATGGCCTACCGGTGTTCGATGCCGATGATCACAGGGCCCACCGCAAGAACGAGTGGCTTGAAGAGTCGATGCGGAAGGTGAACCGGGTGCGGTTCCTAACCCAAGAAGACACAAGGACCATGGCCCAATCGGCCATCCAGTTCGTGTTGAAGCAGAAGGCAATCGTATCGGTACTGCCAAACTTCACCAATCTGTCTGAGCTCAAGGAGTACACCAGCGCGCTGGACACTCCTGAGATCACCGACGAAGAACAGTCAAAGCTGGATGAGCTATGGGAGCATGATTTTGATCTCGCGGAGCCGGAACCGCAGTTTCGGGAGATTTAACCGGTTGTTATGACAACCCGAGACCGCAGGGCCGACTAGTACAGGCCTTGTTACATTTCGACGAATACTGGATTATTTGGCCATACTATTACGCTATTAGTAGCAGTCAGGCGTAATTTCTGGCCATATTTCTTTTCTGGGTGATTTGATTTCATCCGTTTGTCCGTTATATAGTCCCCTGGTTGGGTCAGGGATGCCGCCTTGGCTGCTGGGGACCGAAAGCCCGAAAGGGCATAGGCCGGTGGGAGGAAGTGCCCATGACGATACAGGCGCCACAAACAGTAAAGCTTGTTTACCGGTTTGACGAGGGAGACGCCTCCATGGCGGACCTCCTTGGGGGCAAAGGCAGCAACCTTTGCGAGATGGCCCGGTTGGGACTGCCCATCCCGCCAGGTTTTGTGATATCCACCCCAGTCTGCCGCAATTTTTTAACCAAGAACCAGACTCTTCCCGAGGGGCTCGAAGAGTCGATCAAAGACCATATCCAGCAGCTAGAAAAGTCCATCGGCCGCAACTTCGGTTCTACTTCCAGTCCCCTCTTGGTGTCCGTGCGCTCTGGAGCCCGTATCTCCATGCCAGGGATGATGGACACCATCTTGAACCTGGGTATCAATGACCGGATTGTCGAGGCGCTGGCGTCCATGATGGGCGACCCGCGCCCGGCCTACGACGCCTACCGCCGTTTCATCCAGATCTACTCTGAAGTTGTCATGGATGTGGATCCAGAGTCCTTTGAAACGGTATTGGCGACGCACAAGGAAAAGGCGGGCGTGACTCTTGACCACCAGTTGACCGCCGAACAATTGAAGGCCGTGGCGGCCGACTTCAAGAAGGTAACTAAAGACGCCACTGGGTCCGAGCCGCCCTCCGACCCTTGGGAACAACTGATGGCCGCCGTGGAAGCCGTGTTCCGAAGCTGGAACACGCCGCGGGCCATCTTCTACCGGGATCTAAACAAGATTGACCACAATATGGGCACCGCCGTGACCATCATGGCCATGGTCTTCGGCAATATGGGCCCCACCAGCGGCACCGGCGTACTATTCACCCGCAACCCATCCACCGGCAAAGCGCAGGTCTACGGCGAGTTCCTGACCAACGCTCAGGGCGAGGATGTGGTCGCCGGAGTGCGCACACCGGAACCCATCGCCAGCCTCCAGGATGTCATGCCTGAGGTTTACGGCCAGCTGATGGACCTGGCTAAGGACCTGGAGACCCATTACTCCGATATGCAGGACGTGGAGTTCACGATTGAAAACGCCTGTTTATTCCTGCTCCAAACGCGGAACGCCAAGCGAACCGCTCTGTCGGCGGTGAGGACGGCGGTAGACATGGCGAACGAAGGCCTTATCAGCCAGTCGCAAGCCTTGCTTCGGGTGGACGCCGAAGAGATTTCTCATCTGCTGGTCCCCCAATTCTCGGATGATCTGTCGAGCGAGGTTTTGGAAGATGACTTCCTAGCCAGGGGCGCCCCTGCTTCACCAGGCGCAGCCTCTGGAACGGTTTGTTTCGACGCCACCAAAGCCGCACACTTGGCAGCCGCCGGAGAGGCGGTCATCCTGGTTCGCCCGGAGACCAAACCCGACGATATCCACGGGATCACCGCAGCCGTTGGTATCGTAACCAGCCGAGGCGGGGTCACCAGCCACGCAGCTGTTGTAACTAGAGGTCTTGGCAAACCGTGCATCGTCGGTTGCGAAGGGATACAGGTCGATCTAGAAGCCGGTTCGTTTACGGCCAACGATAAAACCGTCCATGAAGGTGAACAGATCAGCATGGACGGGGCCTCAGGTTCAGTCTATCTAGGAGAGTTGGAGACCGTTAGCCCCAGCCTAGAAGACCTGCCCGAAGCCAACGAGCTGCTTCGCTGGGCTGATCGGACCCGCAGACTGGGGGTCATGGCCAACGCGGATACTCCGTCGGACGCCAAGCAAGCTTTGATAATGGGCGCCGAAGGGATCGGCCTCTGCCGCACGGAGCACATGTTCCTAGACCCCGAAAGGCTGCCGTCTGTCCGCCAGATGTTGCTGAATGCCGAGGCCGCCGAGGCCTGGCGTCAAGAGAACAACGACCGGCCATTCCGGCTTGAGAATGAAACTGACGCCCCCCAGCCAGTGAAGGACTTTTACGAAGCCTTAGGCCAGGTCAAGGAGCTTCAAACCGGTGATTTCAGCGGAATCCTCCGGGTCATGGGCGCCCGGTCGGTGATCATCAGGCTGTTGGACGCCCCGCTTCACGAGTTCCTGCCTCCGTATGAATCGCTGTTGACCGAACTGATGGAACTGCGTCATGTCGGTGCGCCCCTGGCAGACCTGGAAGAAAAAGAGAATTTCTTGCAACTGGTGGACTCGCTGCGGGAATCCAACCCCATGCTGGGACACCGTGGCTGCCGGTTGGGGCTGAGTTTCCCAGCCATCTACCGGATGCAGGTGGAGGCAATCATCACCGCCGGCGCATTGCTGGTGAAAGAGGGCTTGGACGTTAACCCGGAAATCATGGTCCCGTTGACCGTCGATGTCGAAGAGATGCACCGTCTGCGGGAGGACTTGAGCCTGGTTGCATCCCAAGTACAAGAGCGCCACGGCGTCAAGGTCCATTACATGTTCGGCACCATGATCGAGACGCCCCGGGCCGCATTGACCGCCGGTGAGATCGCTAAGGAATCAGAATTCTTCAGCTTCGGCACCAATGACCTTACTCAGATGGTCTTCGGGTTCAGCCGGGACGACGCCGAAGGTAAGTTCCTCCGGTCCTATATCGACACCGGGGTACTGCCAAACGACCCCTTCGCGTCCATCGACCCTCAAGGTGTCGGAGCGTTGGTCAAGATGGGCGTGGAAGCTGGGAGACGGGTGAGGCCCAACTTGGAGATCGGTATCTGCGGCGAACACGGTGGGGACCCAGCCAGCGTGGTGTTCTGCCATGAAGCCGGGCTCGATTACGTAAGCTGTTCGCCCTTCCGGGTGCCGGTGGCGCGTTTGGCGGCGGCCCAGGCAGCGCTGGCCGGCGGCTAGAGATTTGCCGAAAATTTCTTTGATGAAATTAACGGCGTCCACTTGATTGTGGGCGCCGATTTTGTATGTCTCACCGTTTCTTGACCCTGTTTTGGCCCTAAGCTAGACTTCTTACCAGGCCGATTTCCCCGAACAAAAAGGAGTTCCCTTTGACAACTACACCCTCCGAGGCCCGAGCCCAGATCGTAAATATGGTCCGCGACTTTGTGCGGCGGGAAGTGGAGCCGGTGGCCGCCGAACACGACCGTGAGGACACTGTACCCCACGACCTGATCGACCGTATGAAGGAACTGGGTCTTTTCGGAATCACTGTGCCTGAAGAATATGGTGGCATGGGGCTGGATTACACCACGTTTGCCTCCATATTCGAAGAGCTGAGCAAGGGCTTCATGACCTTGAGCGGGGCCATAGGCACCCATCACATCCTGACCTACGTGCTCACCCATTACGGGACCGAGGAGCAGAAGCAAAGGTTCCTACCCGACCTGGCTTCGGGTCGAAAGCGCGGTGGTCTCGCCCTCACCGAGCCCAATGGCGGCACCGATATGGCTAATCTTCAAACCACAGCCACCAAGAACGGTGAAGAATACACGATCAACGGCACCAAGATGTTCATCACCAACGGGCGCTACGGCGACATGTTTTGCCTGTTGGCCCGCACCGACCCGGACATGGAACCCAGGCACAAAGGGATCAGTTGTTTCGTAGTGGAGAAGGGCGGAGCCGGTTTCACCGTCGGCAGGGATTTGGACAAGTTGGGCTACCGGGGATTGGACACCTCCGAGTTGGTTTTCGATAACTTCGCGGTCCCAGAGGACAATCTAGTCGGAGGCAAAGAGGGCGCAGGGTTCGGAATGGTCATGAGCGGGTTGGAGACAGGCCGCATCAACATCGCCGACATGGCATCGCGCCAGAGACACGATCATGGGTCTTCGGAGTTCCCGAGCGATGGTCTGCACCGCCTCGAAATCACCAGGGGAGCTGGCTGCGAATCCGGCCTCTATGATATCGACACCCAGACGATCTAACTGCCTGGCGATCTCCAATTTTTCCTGCACTGTCAGTCCGATTCCTGCGGACTGCTCGCCGTCTCGCAGCGTGGTGTCGAAAATCAGCACTTTTTCTTCTGACATTTTTACCCTTCTCTTTGAAAGCTGTCTCTTTTGATTCAGGTTTTGGAGTGTAGATACAGTCGCTATCGAAGGGCCACGCAGTGCGCCTGGACCAGCCCTGCCAGGACTCGACCGATACGGCACACTACGAATGTTACCTCTGGTTCTTTCATTTTCAGTCCCCTTGTGATTGGGCCAATTGATCTAGAAGTCCCGTTAATCAGTGTCGCTCAAGAAAGTCATCATCCCTCGAAGTTCTTTGCCGATAGCCTCAATGGGATGCCCCGCGTTCTCTTCTCTCAGACGATTGAACGTTGGCCTGCCTTCGTCATTCTCGGCGATCCACTCCCGTGCAAAACTGCCGTCCTGAATTTCTGCCAGCACATTCTTCATGTTTTCTCGAACGTTATCGTCGATAATCCGAGGTCCGCGAGTGTAGTCGCCGAACTCCGCTGTGTCGCTAACCGAGTATCGCATGTACTCAAGACCGCCCTGATAGAACAGGTCAACTATGAGTTTCAGTTCGTGCATGCACTCGAAGTACGCCGACTCTGGCTGATAACCGGCCTCTACCAGCGTCTCGTAAGCCGACTTGACCAACTCAGCGACGCCGCCGCACAGCACTGCCTGCTCGCCGAAGAGGTCTGTCTCTGTTTCCTCTTTGAATGTAGTGTCTAGAACGCCAGCACGAGTGCATCCTGTGCCTCTGGCATACGCTAGACCTATGCCATGAGCATTGCCAGAAGCGTCCTGATGCACAGCCAACAGACCAGGAACGCCTGACCCGCGGGTGAACACCTCGCGCATCCTGTGACCAGGGGCTTTGGGCGCCACCATTGAAACGTCGACACTCTGCGGCACCAGAATGGAGTTGTAGTGAATATTGAAGCCGTGTGCGAACATCAACGTCTTGCCAGGTAACAAATGTGGAGCGATCGATTCCCTGTAAACTTCGGCTTGCAGATGGTCAGGAATCAACATCATGATGATGTCCGATTTTTCCGCCACCTCGGCAACCATACCAACTTCAAGACCTTCAGCCTCGGCCTTCGCTATGCTGCTGCTGCCCTCATACAGGCCGATCATCACGTTCAGGCCCGAATCCTTCAGATTCAGCGCGTGGGCGTGCCCCTGGCTTCCATAACCAATGATCCCTATCGTCTTGTCCTGTATAAGCGACAGGTCTGCATCGTTTTCGTAATACATCGTTGCTGCCATTCTGTAAATTCCCTCTCAGTTGTATATTTTGCTTTGGTTAGGTAGCCAGGAGGAGTCAAATGCCTTCTTACAAACCGGACTCCATCCGATGGGTTGAACCGATGTTGTCCTTGTCCCTTTGCTCGTCACCTAGCCCTCGATCCATCGCAATAGTGCCCGTTCGCATGACCTCAAGCACTCCGAAACTTCTCAGAAGATTCTGTAGCGAGTCGACCTTGTCCTCATCGCCCGTCACCTCGATCATGAGCGAGTCAGGCGCGACGTCCACAATATTCGCTCGGAAGATGTCCACGATCTGCATGATCTCGCTTCGAGTCTGAACGTTGGCCCGCACTCGTACCAGCGCCAACTCCCTCGAAACACAGTTTTGCCTGGACACATCCGAAACCTTGATTACGTCCACCAGCTTGTGAAGGTTCTTCGTGACTTGCTCAACGGTGGATTCGTCGCCTTCTACAACGAATGTCATGCGTGACAGATTCGCGATCTCGCTGTGGCCCACTGCGAGGCTGGCGATGTTGTAGCCCCGCCGACGGAACATACTGGAAACACGATTCAGGACGCCGGGTTTGTCCTCCACCAGGGCGCTGATGGTATGCTTCGGAGTCTCAGTTGTTGTCATTGTCGGATCTCCTCGGGTTTCGGTTCCTCGATCATGCTGGCCACAGAGGTCGCCGATGGGATCATCGGATAGACGTTCTCTTCCTGTTCGACGACAAAATCGATGAGTGCAGGGCCGTCATGCTCCATCGCCTCGAGGATCGCTGATTTCACCTGGCTCTTTTCCTTGACTCTAGCTCCATAGAGACCAAAGGCATCAGCCAACTTGACGAAGTCAGGATTGCCAGAGTATCCAGTCGCAACGTAGCTTTTCTTATAGAATATCTGCTGCCATTGTCTGACCATCCCCAGAAATCCATTGTTGATGATGGCAAATTTCACAGGGATTTTATTCTCAGCCAGAGTCGCTAATTCTGACATCGTCATCTGGAATCCGCCGTCCCCAGCGATGGACCACACGACCTTGTCGGGCCTTCCTACCTGCGCGCCCATCGCCGCAGGCACTTCAAACCCCATCGTTCCGGCTCCTCCGGAGGAAATGAGACTGCACTGCTCTTTGAACGTGTAGTGCTGCGCCGCCCACATCTGATGCTGTCCAACGCCCGTGACGATGATGGCCCTGCCGTCCGTGAGTTCCGAGAGTTGTTGGATGATGTGTTGAGGCAACAATTCGTCGGTGCCGCGCTCGTGCATCAAGGGGTGATCGCGTTTGAGGTCTTCGACATGCTGAACCCAATCAACCCGTGTTGTCGGCTTCACGCGCTCGTTCAGGGCTTTCAAAATCGGTTTCAGATCGCCAACTATCGGCACGTCCACTGGAATGTTTTTGCCAATCTCCGATGGGTCGATGTCAATATGAATCTTCTTGGAGTTCACTGCGAATTTTGAAGTGTCGCCGGTGATACGGTCATCGAACCTCATGCCCAGAGCGATTAGGAGATCAGCCTGGTCAATTGCGAGGCTGGCATATGCCGCGCCGTGCATGCCGGGCATTCCGACACTCAGAAAATGGTCATCAGGGAACGAACCGATGCCCAAAAATGTCGTCACCACCGGAATCTGCGCCTTCTCGGCCAGTTCCATCAGTTGGTCGTAAGCCTTAGAGATTATGACACCGTGTCCAGCCAAAATGACGGGACGCTCCGACTCCTCAATTAGTTTCGCTGCCTTACGAATCTGATTGGGATGGCCATGGATAGTGGGCTTGTATCCGGGCAAGTCCATTTTTTCGGGATACTCGAACTCGCCCATTTCCTCGAACACGTCCTTCGGAATATCCACGAGCACAGGACCTGGACGCCCGGTGCTGGCAATGTGGAAAGCCTCGTTTATAACCGCAGGGATTTCTTCGGCTGTCATCACCAGATAGTTGTGTTTGGTGATAGGAAGCGTGATGCCAGTGATGTCTGTCTCCTGGAACGCATCCGAGCCAATTGCGCTACGCCCGACCTGCCCTGTCACGATCACCATCGGCACCGAGTCCATGTACGCCGTGGTGATACCGGTTACAAGATTCGTGGCTCCTGGCCCTGAAGTGGCAAACGCTACACCCGGCCGGCCGGTCGCTCTCGCGTAACCGTCGGCTGCGTGGGAGGCGCCCTGTTCGTGGCGTGTGAGGATGTGACGAAGCTTAGGATATTCAGGAAGCGTCTGATATAACGGCAGTATCGCGCCGCCGGGAATGCCGAATATCACTTCGACACCTTCTCGAATCAGACTTTCGCAGACCATCTGTCCTCCGGTCAGTTGCATTT
>ERZ651768.1672-NODE-1672-length-16075-cov-16.952244_pt1 | contig 16075 bp, 16 predicted proteins | sample MGYA00514754_ERZ651768 | MGnify/ENA metagenome assembly ERZ651768
ACAAAAATCTGCACAGGAAACCTTCCGAAATGAGCAGTAGCCATATACCGGAATAGCCTTATATCGGCACTTGAATTGGGCTGTTGTTATTAAACACTCAGGTCTGAATTTGAAAAAAATTATAAGGATAAATTTGGTGATCAATCTCTTAAATGGGACAATTTTATAATTGTCTAATGTCTTCAAAATACTAAATGACCAAACGATTGTAACTCTAAATTGGTTCCAATTTTATCAACATCCGTAAAGAGAAAGATTTTGAAAGGAAAATCGATACTTTTTTTAGGGTGAGCAAGACCGCATTATTCACGTCACACATGCCAGAAATTTTTCTGATACCAGTGGACACCATGGTGCTAAAGTGATTTCACATGCCGAGGTCTAAGTTTGCAGTTCATAGACCTGCTTGCAGAGATTCGAACATTCGTTTGAAAGCCAGCATCCCGGGGTCATCGAGTCCGATGGACTTTTCTCCAAAAATCCGCGCTCGTCCAATTTGACTCTGGCGATTCCGGAATTGATCCATGGTATCATTGATGGCTTGGTTGATACTGTCAAGCAAGCCCTGTCCCTCGGCTTGATTTTTGGATGCATCCCGGACTGCGGCGATCACATCAAGGACGGTTTTGTCTCCAAGACTGGCCTTCCCCCGCTTTTGCATTGCCTCAAGTGCTATATCAAACAGTCCGGAGACCTCTTCCAACTCAATTCCAGTTTGTCCTTTTTTTACTTTTGCTATGGCCATCATCCCTGTAGCCAGCAGGGTTCCGTAACTGGAACCGGAGCTTTTGGTGAAAGCCTTGGCACACTGAAAAAAAGCCATGCCGATGTCTTCCGGCAGAGTTTCCAAGTCCGCTAAAATCTGTCTAAAACCCCGGATCATCGTCACTCCAAGGTCGCCGTCTCCTAACAGACCATCTGCGGTATTCAGTTCATCGGCTGATTGCTCCATTGCCTGAGCCAGCCGTTTGATTCCGGATTGGATTGATTCAGTGGAGATCATCCAACGGTCCAGAAGGCGCAGTGAGCCGGCGCCAGCAGCAGAACTTCCAGTTCCGCATCCAGTTCGCAGAAGGTGAAGGAGACGCCGGTCATTTCCATGGAAGTTGCGTAGCGTCCGACTAGGGGCATCACAATCTTAATCCCAACATCCTCAAGTCGTTGTTTCACAATGCGGTACAAAATGTAGAGTTCTTCCGGCGGCGTGGCTCCCAAACTATTGACCATAACCGACATCCGAGCTCCCGAAACGGGGTTAATATCCGCCAGCAGCATATCCACCATTTCGTTGGCAATCTCATCAGCAGTTTTGAGCTTTCCACGCCATACTCCCGGTTCACCATGAATACCCATGCCCATTTCCATATCTTCTTCGGAAATGTCAAAAGTCGGTTTACCGGCTTGAGGAACGGTGCAGGAAGTCAAGGCCGCCCCCACGGAATGACAAGCATCCGCCGTTTTCTGGGCGATCCGTGTGACGTCCTCCAGATTTTTCATCTGTTCCGCAGCCGCACCGGCGATTTTGAAAGCATAAACCATCCCGGCCACCCCACGGCGTTTCTCACGTTCTTCCTTCGGAGCAGAGGCCACATCATCCGCCATCAGGACGGTTGTGGATGGAGTGTCTTCCATTTCAAGCATTTCACCGGCCATATCGAAATTCATGACATCACCGCCATAGTTCCCGTAAAGCCGCAGAACTCCTGCTCCACCGTTGGCTTCTCGCATGGCATCTGCCATCTGTTCGACTGAGGGTGAGGCAAAAACATCTCCAATCGCACAGGCATCCAAGAGCCCTTTTCCAACATAACCTGTGAAGACCGGTAAATGTCCCGATCCGCCTCCGGTAACGATACCGACTTTGCCGTCTGTTATTTTTGCGGCACGAGTAATCACTCGGCCCGCCTCGCCGGTCTGACGGTATAAATCCGGATGTGCGGAACAGAGGCCGTCAAGCATTTCATCCACATAATTAAAGGGATCATTCAGTATTTTTTTCATATTTCTATTAATTAACTGGGGAAACTCATTTCGAAAGGGGGCAAACCATGAATTAATATCCTGCTTCTGAACAAAATAACAATTAAGATTTATTGAAAGATTAGTGCCAAAACTAACCCCATTTTTAGTGATAAGCTACTAAATTAAATTGAGAATGTCAACAATAATGTAAATTAAGTATGAAAATCTTGTCAACATCACGACGTGGGACAATTGAGTTAGTTCTGGATACAGATAGAATAACCGGGAATGAAGCGATTCCATATATCACAGGAGGGAATCAAAGTATTGATGAAATTAAGAATATCTATCACAAAACAATATGCCAATTTTTCGTATTTCTAGTGAACCAAGACAAAAATATTGTCTTAATCAAACAAAAAATAAATAATTAAATTATTTTGTTGACAAAGTACATAATCTTTGTTAGCATCCTGAACATGCTTAATGGTGAGCATATTTTCAATCCTAATTATTATAAGAGTTAATATGAAAATGATAAAAAAATGTTTGGTGTCCTTGTCCTTGTTAGCATTCTTGATGCCTATGGCTTCAGTTATACTGGCAGATTCTCACAAGAAACTAACAATCGCACTTTTACCGGGGGTAGTCGACCCCTTTTATTTCACGATGCATAGAGGGGCAAAGCATGCAGCGGAAGCATTGGGAGTCAACCTCCTTTTCCAGGTTCCAAAACAATGGAATGTATCTGTTCAGGTCCCAATTCTGAATGCTATCATTGCAAAGAAACCCGATGCAATTCTAATAGCACCTACAGACAAGGTCCAGTTGATCGCACCTCTTCAAGCAGCGGTTGATCAGGGGATCAAGGTGATCACCGTCGACACTTTCATTGATGATGGGATGTATCAAGACGGATCAGGTCGTGGCGATTTTCCTTTATCATATATAGCATCAGACAATGTTTTAGGTGGCAGAATGGCTGCAAGAGCACTCGCCAAATCACTTAATAACAAGGGAAAGGTCTACGTGTCGAACACTGTGCCTGGAGTTTCAACAACTGACCAGCGTGAAGAAGGTTTTGTGCTTGAGATCAAAAACTATCCCGGCATAACCCTTTTAAAAACTCAATTCAATGATGATGATGCCAACAAGGCTGCTGCTCAACTTCAAGCCGTTGTTGCCAGAAATCCAGGTTTGTCAGGAGTTTTCGGTGCGAATCTCTTTTCTGCCATAGGTGCAGCTGATGGGGTGAAAGCTCTCGGAAAAGCAGGGAAGATTAAGGTTGTCGCTTTTGATGCTCCAACAAGGATCGTGAATGATATTAAAAGTGGGTTAATAGATTTAGCAATAGCTCAGCATCCTGCTGAAATCGGATACTATGGTGTTGTAACAGCCTATGCAGCCTTAACTGGCCAGTCAATCCCTGTGGCCATAGGAACCGGATTTACAGTCATGGATGCTTCAAATATTGACGATCCAGATATATTAAAGTTCATCTACTCCGACTAACCCATCCTTTCTGAAGCCAACATATTCACGGGCTGGTAATTACCAGTCCGCCCCCCCTTTCGCATTTATTAATAATGAACATTTCAACTTTTTCTGGGGCCCTCCATCGAGGTGAATGGGTCCGTGACATCTGGTCCTGGCTTTTTTTGTTGGTAATGGTCCTGTTTTTTGAAATCTGGGCACAGGTAAGTTATTCATCATCTTTTGTTTTTAACGGTTTCAACGTTCAGAGCATTTTGATTTTTGCTACTGCTCCACTTCTTCTTGGCATAGGACAGTCACTGGTCATAATTTCAGGGGGTATCGACCTTTCCGTAGGCTTCGTCATGGGACTGAGTGCAGTTGTTTTGGCTACAGTTGTTCAGAGTTTCTCTGGGGAAGCCCATGGTGTGGCTTTAGCCATTGGTATTCTAATTACTTTTCTGGTCTGCCTCATCCCAGGATTTATTAATGGGTTGTTAGTCACCAAATTAAAAGTTCCTCCCTTCATTGGGACATTGGGAATGTATGGAGTCGCTAGGGGTTCAGGTTTTATCATTGCCGATGGTATGACAGTTCCAGTAGACAATGACTGGCTTTATAAACTAGGAACTGGGAAAATTTTTGGTATACCTATTGTGGTACTGATTGTCATTATAGCGGTGCTTATTTTTCACTTCATCCTTTCTCAAACCAAATTTGGGCAATATACCTATGCCATAGGGGGCAACAGGGAGGCAGCAATTAGATCAGGAATCAATGTTGATCGTCATATTATACTTATTTTCGTACTTTCCTCCTTTTGTGCTTTCTTAGCAGGACTAGTTTACACTGCTAGATTCTCTGCTGGGGCTGCTCAGGCAGGTGAACCTATGCTTCTTGATTCCATTGCTGCGGTATTTATTGGTGGGGCCAGTTTCTACGGAGGATCCGGGAAAATTATTGGAACTGTAGTAGGTGCTCTCGTGATAGCAGTTATTCAGTTTGGACTTGTTTTTGTGGATGTCGATTCCTTCTGGCAGTTCCTTGCAGTCGGCCTGGTAATTATTGTTGCTGTACTCATTGACCAATCAAAAACACAAATAACTGGTGTTGCAAATGAGTGAGAACATACTTGAAGTAAATTCAATTACCAAACATTTTGGTGGTGTGACAGCACTTTCTGAAGTGTCTATTTGTCTAAAACGTGGAGAGGTTTTAGCTCTTGCTGGTGATAATGGAGCAGGAAAATCAACTCTTATAAAGATCATCTCAGGAGTTTACCATCAAGATGACGGAGAAATGAGCTACAATGGTACTAATCTTAAAATTAGTAACCCCAAATACGCGAGAAATTTAGGAATCGAAACTATCTACCAAGATTTAGCATTAGCTGATAACCTAAATGTTGGAGCAAACATTTTCTTGGGACGAGAACCTCTTTTGAATCTATTTGGTCCAGTTAATATTCTCGATCGGGAAAAGATGCTGTCAGAATCCAGACAGATATTGGAGTCACTAGATATCGAAATACCTGAAATTTCTCTCAATCAACCCGTACGCAGACTTTCAGGCGGACAGAGACAGGCAATTGCCATCTGCCGGGCAATATACTGGAAAGCTGAGTTACTAATCATGGATGAACCTACGGCAGCACTCGGAGTACCTGAACAACGCAAGGTAATGCAACTGATCAGCAGACTTAGAGAACAGAATATTGCCATAATTTTCATTTCACATAATCTCATCGACATCTTCGAGATTGCAGACAGAATCGTAATTCTACGTCAGGGGAGATTGGTAGGGGATCGAATGATTAGCGAAATTAATAAAGAAGAAGTTGTGAGCCTGATGGTACAAGGTAAATTGACAGTAAATTGATAAGTCTTATTCTCTGACTTGTTTTTTTAGCCAAAGCATTTTTTATTTACAAGATCACCAACACAGCATTTGTTCACGGTTACCCTATCCATTTCCTCATCCCGAGTAAAAATAATTGTAAATATTCAAATTGTATCTGACAACAGTTCCTATAGTGGTGGAACGTTGTGAGAATCCCTTTAAAGAGAACTATTAACTTCCTGTTGGTCATTGAAAAATAACCTGATAGCAAAAATGTGATCTTAGGTTGGGTGAATGATCTTTTCTGAAAGACTGCGTCTGTCCGGGAAATTATTTTTTCCTTGTTGTGTTTGCCTATTTAAATATTGGTTATTGCTAATTATGATTTAGAAACTAAAAAGTAGGACAGTAACATACATCTGCCTGAAAAAGATTATTTTGATAGAGAAAATTTTGAATAAACAGCTTATTGAAAAAATTCTATGTAATGCTAAAACAGCTAAAATTGGAGTTGTCGGTGATTTCTGTCTGGATGTGTACTGGTTTTTGAATGAGATTGCCTCAGAAAAATCGCTTGAGACTGACTTACCTACCTGGCCAATTGCTGAACAAGAGTACAGTCTCGGAGGAGCAGGCAACGTTGTTAATAATTTACACGCTTTAGGTTGTGAAAATATACATGTTTTTGGAGTAGTAGGTACTGAACCATGGGGGCAAAAATTAATGCAAAAATTATATAAGCTCAATGTCAATTGCGAAGGAATGATAACGCAAGAAAAGCACTGGGCAACTCCTGCTTATGTGAAGCCCTATAAAGAGCAGAATGAGCTTAATCGAATTGACTTTGGCAATTTCAACAAACTGGATACAGAGACATTGAATTGTTTGCTATCACTCCTGGAAAAAAATTTACAAAATCAAGATATTGTTATAATTAGTCAGCAAATTGCGGGAAGTCTTTTTGTGGATGAATTTATAGAAAAGCTGTTAATATTGATCAACAAATTCTGCGATACACTTTTTATAGTTGACAGTCGTCATAATAGCGACGATTTTCCAAGTGCAATACTTAAATTAAATGACTTCACTGCTGAGAGTATGGTCGACAATACCACCCCTAATGGCGTTGGCGTCACCAGGGAAAATGCTATCAAGACAGCAAAAACACTTTGCAAAAAGTTAAAAAAAACAATCTTTATTACTCGTGGGATAAATGGTTGTATCCTTGTGGATGAAGGAGTAATTAAAGAAATCCCAAGCATAAAGATAACTGGAAAAATTGACACAGTGGGTGCTGGAGATAGTATGTTGGCGGGGATATGCATAGGATTAGTAAGCGGGCAAGATGCTTATAATAGTGCCTGTCTAGGAAACCTTGCCGCAGCAGTTTCGATACAAAAGTTATATCAGACAGGCACTGTATCTCCTGAAGAATTACTCATGATGGTAAGTTAGCTATTCTTTTTTTAGTCCAGAGTCATTAAAATATAAACGAAAGTAGTAGATGTTATCCATATTAGTCTTCAAGCTAAGATGAGCCAAATCTCATGACATCATTTGTGTGGCACATCATTTTGAAACAAACATTGAATTGAGTTGTGATAAGTATCATTTTAGTCTTTAATCTGTTTTAGTTCACACTATTAGGAATCATTATCATTTGGAGGACAGGCTTTCAGTAACTTTTCCTGTAGAGGCCTAATCTGCTTCCAAGCATCAGAATAAACATCATCATAAAACTTTTGATAGGTTTCCACCCATTCAGACTGTGGCAGTATCCCATAAGTATTGAACCGTAGTCCATTAATGGCCTCCTGAAGATTCGTGAAGATTCCTGCTCCAATTCCTCCAAGAATGGCTGCTCCAAGACTGACAGTTTCTGGCATATCCATTTTAGTTAAAGCACGGTTTAAAACTGAGGCCTTGATCTTCATCAGCAGATCGTTCCGGCTTTCTCCACCAAAACAATGGATATTTTCAATTTCTGGTGCTTTCTTAAGTTGACTAATTCCTTCCACAATCATCTTCACATCAAAGGCCATACCTTCAAGCATGGAACGATAGAGCATACTATGGTCAGTGTCAGTTCCTAATCCAATAAAAGCTCCTCGTGACATATCGGCAGGATTTGGTGGTGATCCAACACGCATTTGCGGTAGGAAAAGAACACCGTTTGCACCTGGGGGAAGTCCCCATGCGTCTTTGATGAGCTCTTCATGGGAATAGCGTTGCTCTGTAAGTCTGTGAAACCACTGGACCGCACCTCCGGAAGTGAAAAGCCCGCCAAGATGATAATAATAGGGACGATCTGCTACAATAACTCCCTGTACATAACCATGGGAACCGACCGCTTTGTCATAAATTGGTTTGTCCAAGAACAATGTCACTGCTTCAGCAGTACCCATGGAATTTATCAACGTTCCTTGATTTGTTGCACCTGCGATCAGTGCGCCAACTAAGTGGTCATGTCCTCCGGATGACACTTTGCAGTCTGATGAAAGACCAGTGATTTTTGCATTTTTAGGAAGGACATTACCTAGAAAAGTTCCTGATGGAACCAATGTCTGATACCAATTACAAGGAATTCCAACTTCCTTTAACAGTTCATTCTCATACTCAAGATTTTGAATGTTCAGTGCAAAAGTTCGTGAAGCGAGGCTATAATCCGTAGCTGGGACTCCGCAGAGTTTCCAAGCTATAAAATCAGCAGTATTTAACCAACGCACAGTCTTTTTGAAAGCTTCAGGAGCATTTTCACGGATCCACAGTTGTTTGCAGAGTCCAAAAATAGGATTCACGTTGAGCCCTGTTATTCTGTAAAGCCTTTCTTCACCAATATGTTGCTTGAGCCAGTTCGCTTGAGGTAGTGTTCTGCAATCATACCAAGCAATTATTGGATAGACTGCATTTCCCACTGCGTCGATTGGCACTCCTGCCTCTGCAACACTAGCAACTGCAACAGAACGTATCCTTTCAGATTTATCCACCATTGCTACAACTGACCGGATGGCATTCAGACAGGATTTAAAAAGATCTTCTGCCTCGGTTGAGGTCCAACCAGGCCTAGAACATTTGACTGTAGGATCATCACTTGCCTCTGCCACCAATGTTCCATCCAATTCAAACAGTAGTGCTCTTACACGACTTGTTCCAGCATCAATACCCATCAGCAAGGGCGAGTTAGTAGAAGGCATTAATTGATTTAATTGGTTAATAATTTGTAGATTTTAGTTTGAAAGAATCCAATATATAAATTATTCTAATTATGTCATTGATTATATTCACTCTAAATATTTATTGTCTAAATTAAAGTAATGTACTTGATTAGCATAAATTAGAGGAATCCCTTCCCTGAATCATACCTAAAAGACAGATTTAAGCATCAGTCATAATTAGCTGCAAAGTAGCCTGATTTAAGTAAAACTTCAAGAACATTAAATTATTTAGACTTATTAAGAACAAAAATTTTGAATTACTATAAATTTAAAATTAGATCAAGGGGAGATATTTAATGGAAAAATCGATAGACACCAAACTTGAACAAATACGACGAGGTCAATACAAACCTTCTGATTTTATCATTGCTGATGCAAAGGATTCTTGGTAGCTTTAATAAGAAGCTTACCACTTGATGAGATCAGACGTTTTGCGTGTGCGGTAGTTAGGTACCTGTAATGTGTAAAGTACAGATTCCATAAGTTTGATACAATCTTGGGAAATTACCCAAACACGCATTAAATCAAAATGAAAATCATTGAATGTCATCTTACTGCATTAAATCGTTTTACTATATTTTGAATGAAATTCATCCTAGTAATAAAATTTTTTTTGCCACCCACATGCCTTATGGAAAATAATATTTTGTAAGACAAGTATGATAAACCTAGGCAATTAGTCATATTTTTAAATACTAATTAAGTAACTTAACTAACTTTTTTTATAGGAGAACATCACCGTGATAAAACAACAAACACTTCGGACGCGTCGACTCTTTAGAGATAATAACAGAGCATTAGTAGTTGCTATGGACCATGCAAGGGTATTTGATACCCTAACCGGATTAAAAGATTCAAATAATATAATCAAAACCGTTATTAGTGCAGGTGCCGACGCGATTCTTACTCCTTACGGTTCTACCTCCATAGCTGCTGAAGTGCTAGGTAATGGAGGTTGCTGGCTTAGTGTTGATGTGACTCCAGAGACGGTCGTTCCTATTGTAGAAATGGCCCTTAGACTAGGAGTAGATGGAATTAAAGTAGAAGCCTATCCTTGGTGTACTAAGGATGATGATTACTTCAAACGTTTTTCCGGGACAGAATCTGTGCTCAATACAGTATGCTTAGCGGGAGAATGCCAAAAGTGGGGACTGCCGTTGATGGTGGAAAGTATTCCAGGAGGATGGCCTAAAGCCGATATGAGAACTCCTGAAAAAGTTGCAGCTGCGGCACGTGTAGCCAGTGAAACAGGTGCTGATTATGTAAAAACATTTTACACAGGTGATAAAAAGAGCTTCAAAGAAGTGCTGGATAATTGCTCTGTTCCTGTTTTGATCCTAGGTGGCCCAAAAATTGATACTGACTTGGCAATTCTGGAAATGGTTCATGATGCTATGGATGTCGGAGCGGCTGGGATTACGATGGGACGGAACATCTGGGGACATTCTAACATAGAGGGGATAACTTCTGCGTTGGCAGAGATTATTCATAATGACGCCAGCGTTGAAAGCGCGTACAGGCTCATTCAATAATTTGTTATAACCGAGTAATTCAAAATCTATGAAATCGATCATGTCAATAACGTATGACTCAAACACAAATAAGTTTAAACCCTATCAACTGCTTTGAGTAACCATTACTAATTCTTCAAATCCAGACACCGTCTACAAGAAAATTCATCTAGAACCTGTCCATTCTTGGCTCAGTGGGAAAGTTACTATGAATGGGTGTTTGGAAACAAAACTGGTATCAAGCATTATATTTATCATTATGTCCACCTACACGGGGATGAAATACGTTTTTAACGACAGATAACAAATAAAACCATTCCAAATGAAAGACTAAGAACATGAGTGAAGATCTAGGCCTGAGCAGTCACCCCCTCTCGGATCTCTTTCCACAACCCGAAAGTATTGAGGAATGGACCTCCTACTGTTTGTCCGAGGATCAACTCCTTGAATTCCAGGAAAAAGGATTCATCCATGGCATCAAGGTCCTCAATCATGATCAGATTGAGGTACTTCGGAGAGAGTTGAGCGAGATGGTTGTTCCAGAGCATGAAGGAAGGGAGTTTTTTTATGAATACCATTCCAATGAATCAACCATACCTGAAACAGTTCTTTTTCATGCATTGGGAGCATGGAGAGTCAGGAAAGCTTTTCACGACATACTCTGGAATCCAGCGTTCGTGATGCCGGCCTATCAATTACTGGGGAATGGATTCCGTTTTTTCCATGATCAAATTTTTTGCAAACCTGCCAATCATGGAAGCGTCGTTTCCTGGCACCAGGATTTTTCTTATTGGACATGGACCCAACCCATGCATCACCTCACCTGCTGGATTGGCCTCGATGATTCCAATGAGGAGAATGGATGCGTGCATTATGTCCCAGGAAGCCATCGTTGGGGGCTGATCGACAAACTTGACCTTGCTGGGGAAATGGATGCCGTCCGATCGTTGTTGACGTCAGATCAGATTCGTGATTTTGAAAGAAAAGTCCCGATTGTCATGAAGGAAGGTTATGCAAGTTTCCATCATCCTGTTTTGATGCATGGATCATTTGAAAACCGATCTCCTGTCCAAAGAAGAGCCACTGTGATCAACGTCTTCGGCGATGGAGTGATATCCAATCTGGATTTCGTTAGCGTAAATTCTCCAGGTACCAAAAACTATCCTCCCATTCCAATCGGCAACAAAATGGAGGGAACGTATTACCCATTGTTATTCAAGCCTGAAGAAATTTCTCAAGAACTCTTGTCGAACATACCAACGTTAAAAAATCTTAAATAAATCAAGGCTATTTAAGTTAAATTATTATCAACCTAACAGCAACGTATAATAATATAACAAAGAGTCGAGGCCACAAAACGAGCATCAAGAACTATAAATAATATCCCATCAACCTATACATGGGAGATTTCGGTTTGTTAACTTACTTTTTGTTTGAATGGAAGCATCGTAAGTCAATTTCATAGCCGTCCTTTTTCCCGACTACCACCCTTCACATCTTGACTGTTATTAATAAAATATGTATATAATTTGATAATAACCGTATAAGTTACTAACATTTTTTCGAGAAAGGATGTTATTATGTCCCTCTTTTTCTTAGAAGCTTACGAGAAGGTTTATAAATCAAAAGTTATAGAATATGAGAAGATGTCAAAATTAACTGACGAGAAGGTTAGAGATACTGAACATGGGATGCTACTTCACGCACAAACTAAGATCTCAGAAAATGAATTTGAAGTAACATACAGATGGATGGAAGTCTTTGAAAATTATGAAGCATTTGAGGTTCATTTGAAAAATCCATTTGTTGAAAAACATATTAAAAGATTTACTGAAAACAAAATATTATCCGGTCCAGTGGAGGTAAAAATACATTGTGACTGGTCAGAAGAGAAAAAAAGAGAGATCTTAAAAATTCCTGGTCTTGAACTAAGTTTTATACCTTTGGTTAATGGTTATTTTCGTTAATATTTATGATCTTAAATAGTTTTTATCACAATGGAAATTAAAAATTGACGATTAAGCTTTCTTAGATAAATTTAACACTAAGTAAAATGATAATATAGTGGCGGTGGAAGTATTTTAACCTTTGACCTTCCGGTTATGATCCCGCACGGTTTTAATAATAACAGTCACTTAGTCTATAGGTGAATTATAAATTGATATTGACTTGGCAATTCTGGAAATGGTTCATGATGCTATGGATGTCAGAGAAACATGGATTACCATGGGACGGCCTCGCCTTCTCGTCAAGTGGAAATGGGAATGCACAGTGGATTTGTAGACTAGCGAGGACACTTTTTCTCGGCTACAGACATGCTACTAAGGAAGGCCGTCGGGGTCAATCCTGGACGTCTTCAGGACACAGTGATATCCATTAAAATTGGTGATCGTGAAGTTGACTCCTTCCTTGCGCTAGATGCCGCTAAGGAGCTTGTCAGTGAATCGTTTGAGTGGAAAGGGCGAACGATGCCTGCGACGATCCGATCGGGTCAATTGATCATCCATGCGTGGCGTTTTCACAGTCATGCGGCAACTGCTGCAGCACACAGCCTGCCGAACCAGTAGGAGCGTAGGAAGCAAAAATCTCTTTTCAAGATCTACTTTGAAGCCCACAATGCCCCACGTAACATGATTTCTTTGACTTCAGGAATATCAAAAAATCTTGAAACTAAACTCCCAATTGTGCGCTCAATCCTCCATCAATTAAATAATCAGCACCCACACAAAATCCACCTTTTTCGCCGACCAGAAAACAAATCAAAGCGGCTACTTCATCAGGTGAACCGACACGTCCGATGGGGTGGGATTGACCAAATTCACCGATCATGTCTTCTACTGACTTGTCTTCACTCGCAAGTTGCTGTGCACTGTATTCAAGGAGAGGAGTTCGAATGGAACCAGGGCTGATTGAATTCACACGAATATTATCTTTTGCACAATCGACTGCCATCGCGCGGGTCAGGCTTTGTTGAGCTCCCTTTGATGTTGCATAAGCAAGCACATTATTTTGGTTGGAATGCCCTTGAACAGAAGAAACATGAATGATGGAACCACCTCCTCTTTTTTTCATGTGAGGGTAAACATAGTGCCCTGTTAGGAAGCAGGATCTCAGATTGATATTCATCACACGATCCCAATCAGCTGTTTCTGTGCTTTCTATGTTGCCAAAAGTTTGAATTCCAGCTGAATTAATCAATATATCGATTCCTCCACTTTGACTAGCGATCGAATCAATCCACAATTTTACTTGAGCTTCATATGAAATATCAACCTTGTGGACAGTGATTGGCAATTTTCCAGCAGCGGTTTTGGCCTCGGCGTTGTGCCCTTCGTCAATTCCAGCTATATGGACCTGAGCTCCTTCTTTTGACAATGCAATGGCAGTGGCCAGTGCGATTCCACTGGATCCTGTAATGATGGCAGTTTCATTTTCAAAATTCATTTCAGCTCCTTAATATTGTTTTTAGAATGAACGGATTATTTCATTCCAATAATTAAAATTAATACTAGTCACACACCGTATTTCAGAATGGTCTGGCTCAAATTGATAAAATACTCGTTCTCAACCACAATCTAGTTTGGCTTTGTGAGATTAGTTTTTCAACAATTAACTGTATAATATTTAAAATGCAAGTATTTGTTGGACCAGAATGCTCGTGATTTATTGAGTTGATAAACAATCCTTTTCGTTAATTCATTGATTATATTTGTAAAATAATAAAAATACATATTTATTGCAAAGTCTTATAGCTTCGTTTATATTTATTTGGCATCTGGACAGAGGGTTGGAATTCATAAATGAAAATTTTTCAAATTATGAAGCAGACCTTTGATACAGTCGTCTGATCATGTTATGGATCAAACTAGAAACATAAAATGTAGTTTGATCTATTTTAGAATCAAAAATTCTATTACCGAATTAAACTGTCAAACCATTTTAAGAAAGACACTATTATGAGCTTGGAACAAACATGGCGCTGGTATGGTCCAAATGACCCAGTCACAATAACAGATATACGACAAACAGGAGCAACGGGGATTGTGAATGCATTACATGAGGTTGAAATAGGTAAAGTTTGGAGTATTGAAGCAATTGAAGAACGGAAACGTTTGATTGAGTGGGACGATTCTAAGGAAGTTGCCACAAAAACGGGATTGAGATGGTCTGTTGTTGAAAGTGTGGGTCTTCATGAAGACATTAAAACTCAGACAGTAAATTTTCAAACATACATTGAGGCGTACAAGCAAACGATTCGAAATCTTGGAAAGTGTGGGATTGACACCATTTGTTATAACTTCATGCCTGTGCTGGACTGGACGAGAACCAATCTTGAATATGCGGTTGAGGATGGTTCCACGGCTTTGTATTTTGACTTCAGTGTCTTGGCAGCTTTTGATCTCTTCATTCTCAAACGTCCTGGTGCAGAAGAATCTTATTCTGAAAAAGAAATAAAGATTGCAAGAGAAACATTCAACCAGATGAGTGAATCAGATATTAAAGAATTGGTTGATACCATATTAAAAGGATTACCAGGATCAGATACAGGTTATTCTCTAGACGATGTTCAGGCAGCTCTAGATCTCTATAAAAACATTGATTCAGTACAGTTGAAAAAAAACTTAGCCTATTTTTTAGAAGAAATCATTCCTGTTGCTGAAGAAGCAGGGATTCGGATGGCCATTCATCCTGATGATCCTCCACGACCTTTATTAGGACTTCCAAGAATCATCAGCACTGAAAAGGATCTTTCAGAGTTTTTAAACATGGTGGACTCTCCAAGCAATGGATTCACCATGTGTACTGGTTCCTACGGAGCAAATCCTGACAATGATTTGGTAGGAATGATTGAACGGTATGGGCATAGACTTAGTTTCACTCACTTGAGGAGTACAAAAACCATTGAAGGGAAAGATTGGTGTTTTTATGAAGCCGATCATTTAGCTGGAGATGCGGACATGTATGGAATTGTGAAAGCCTTGGTGATGGAACAAAGAAAAAGAGTGGCTCAAGGACGTGCAGATCATCAAATTCCAATGAGACCTGACCATGGGCATCGAATGTTGGATGACCTTAAAAAGGAAACCAATCCTGGATATTCCTGCATCGGTCGTTTACGAGGACTTGCAGAACTTAGAGGTTTGGAAATGGGAATAGAAAGAAGTCTGTAAGTTTATACCAGACACCATTTTGGAGCAGTTTTGTAGTCTTAATTATTTTTATTCATAGATTATTGAAGAACAAAAAAGATATAATTCTGTAGTTTTCATTATTATTTTGAAAGGAAGAAATTATGGCGGGAAGACTTAAAGACAAAAAATCATTGATCACGGCAGCTGGAAAAGGAATAGGACGCTCTACAGTACTTGCTTTTGTCCACGAAGGCGCCCGGGTTTTGGCAACAGATATCGATCAGGACAGCCTCGATTCACTCAAGAAAGAATGTCCGGAGATTGAAACTCGTTTGCTTGATGTTACCAATCCTGAAGAAATTCAAGCAATAGCAAAGGAAACAGGAGCCATCGACGTGCTTTTTAACTGTGCCGGATTCGTGCATCATGGAACTTTGTTGGATTGCGAAGAGAGCGACTGGGAATTTTCCTTTGATTTAAATGTACGCTCAATGTACCGCATGATTCGGGCATTTCTACCGGCAATGCTGAAAACAGGAGGTGGAAGCATTGTCAACATGTCTTCGGTAGCCTCAAGCGTAAAAGGTTTGCCGAACCGTTTTGTTTACGGCGCCAGCAAAGCAGCTGTAGTTGGCTTGACAAAATCTGTGGCAATGGATTTTATTAAACAGGGGATTCGCTGTAATGCCATCTGCCCCGGAACAGTGGAATCTCCATCTCTGCAGGAACGTATTAAAGCGCAAGGTGGGAATTTCGAAGATGTGAAGGCGGCTTTTGTTGCTCGCCAACCAATTGGAAGAATCGGTACGCCGGAAGAGATTGCTGCCTTAGTCGTTTATCTGGCCTCAGATGAATCAGCCTACACAACCGGTGTGGCATGGAGTATCAATGGTGGAATGACCTAAAAGTTAACTTAACCTTTATTTAAAACGACAATGAAATT
>ERZ651768.1673-NODE-1673-length-16067-cov-3.170669_pt1 | contig 16067 bp, 15 predicted proteins | sample MGYA00514754_ERZ651768 | MGnify/ENA metagenome assembly ERZ651768
AGGGCGCCGGGAGAGATCGCCGACTCACTCGATCAAACGGTGCGCGCGGATTCCACCGATTCAACCACCTCGAGAACATCCTCGGCCTGAATGCCGTCAAATCCCTCTAATGCCACGCCGCACTCGAAGCCCTCGAGAACCTCCCGAACGTCATCCTTGAATCGGCGCAAGGAGGCGACATCGCCCTGAAACAGGCTCTCACCAGCGCGCATTACACGGATGCGATGATTTCGGGTTATCTTCCCCGTCTGAACGAAGCATCCGGCGATAGTACCTGCCCGTGAAGAGGAGAACACCTCCCTTACTTGCAGAGACCCAATGACTCGCTCCTCAACCTCGGGAGCAAGCAGACCGGACAGGGCGGATCTCAACTCCTCTATTACTTCATATATGATGGAATACTGACGAATATCCACGCCACTCTGAACGGCCAGCTCTCGAACGGAGGAGTCGATACTGACCCCAAAGGCGACGATGACGGCGTTGGATGCCGAGGCGAGGAGGACATCAGACTCGGAGACAGGACCCACGCTGCTGTGAATGATGGCGATTCTGACTTCCTCGTGCGTAATCCCCCCCAATTCCTGGTTGATCGCTTCCACTGACCCGTCCACATCTCCCTTGACGACGACGTTTAGCTCTTTGATCTTGCCTTGCTGGATCTGGTACTGGAGCTCACCCAGGGTGACGACGCGGCTACGCCGGAAATCCTGCTCCCGTTTGAGTTGCTGTCGCCTCTGGGTTATCTCTCGCGCCTCGCGCTCTGAGGCGATTACTGCAAAATTGTCGCCAGCCTGTGGAACCCCCGACAAGCCCAGGACCTGGACGGGTACGGAGGGACCCGCTTCCTTCAGCCGGGTCATGTGCTCGCTGAAGAGAGCCCGCACGCGGCCACCGTGGACGCCTGTCACAAAGGGATCCCCCACTCGCAGGGTTCCAGACTGAACCAGGACCGTGGCCACCGGGCCTCGACCCTTGTCGAGCTGGGACTCTACGATAGTGCCTCTGGCGAGCCGAACCGGATCGGCTTTCAACTCCAGAAGCTCTGCCTCCAGCATCACCAGATCGAGAAGCTTGTCCACACCAGCGCCCGTCTTGGCAGACACCTCTGCGCAGGACACGTTCCCTCCCCAATCCTCCAGCAGTACCCCGCGCTCGCTCAGCTCTCGTTTGATGCGCTCGGGATCGGACGTGGGCAGGTCGATCTTGTTTATGGCGACGATGATGGGAACCTTGGCCGCTTTGGCGTGGTCGATGGCTTCATCGGTTTGGGGCATTATGCCGTCGTCGGCCGCTACCACCAGAATCGCTATGTCGGTAGCTTTTGAACCCCGGGCGCGGATGGCGGTGAACGCTTCATGTCCCGGCGTATCCAGGAAGGTCAATAGCTGCCCGTTGGCTTCGACTTGGTAGGCACCGATGTGTTGGGTAATGCCGCCGAGTTCCCGCTCAGCCACGCTGGAGTCCCGTATAGAGTCCAACAGAGCGGTCTTGCCATGGTCTACGTGACCCAAGATAGTAACGACAGGGGTACGGGTGACCAGGCCCGTCTGGTCCACTACTTCGGGTTGTTCCGAATCCTGACTGGCATCCGAGGCGTCATCTTCCGCCATGGCGGTACTGATGCCGAACGCGGAGGTGACCAGGGTGGCCATCTGGTAATCGATGACCTGGTTCATCGCCGCCATGATTCCGTTGCGCATCAATTGCTTGATGACGTCGATGGGATTTTGGTCGGTGAGTTCCGACAGTCGTTGGACGGTAAGGGTTTGAGGCAATACCAGAACCCTGGCTTGCCTACGCCGTGGTTGGCTGGAACGTCGTTCAGTAGTCATCTACTGCTCCACTGGGATTGGGTCATCTACCATACTCCGGTAAAACGCCGCTATCTGGGCCTGGCTCTCCGGCGGCATGGTGATATTCAGGCTTCTTTCAATACTGGTCTTGGGAACGCCCCCTTGCCAGCAGGTTTCCGACCGGCAGACATAAGCGCCCCGGCCAGGTCGTTTCCCTGCTTGGTCAACTAGAACGGACCCTTCAGGCGTTCGCACGACGCGAATCAACTCTTGCTTGGGGAACCGTTGGCCGCAAGCAACGCACTTACGCTCCGGTATGTGGCGCCGATCAGCCAACAGCAATATTATCCTTGTAGAGTGTGAGCGTCGATCAGCGCCGGCCGGCAGGTCCCCGGTTGGCGGGTCCTGGCGGTCCTCTCCGGGCCGCTCCACCGCGGCGTGCACGGTTGTTGTTCCGGCGTCCACCGCCGCGACCATCTTCCATAAGATCCTCAGCGAATCGAATCTTCCCGGCATCGGGAGTCACTATCGCCATCGCTGGGGCGACATCCGGAACTAGAACCAATTCGTCTTCGCCATCGTCCTCGTCCTCGTCCTCTATAGTTCCGACGTCTCCCAAAGTAAAGGAGTCTAGGTCGTCAACGCTGAAGCTGGGAGAAGCCTCCGCCCCGGCGGCCACTGCCTCCTGGGTTTCCTTCCCTTCCTCTTCGCGTATCAGCGCCTCGAGAATCTCGTCCTCGTTCACCGGCACGGCGGCCGGTTCGGCGATTGCCTCGGCCTCTACCGGGGATTCCTCCACGGTTTCGACGGTGGCTACAGCCGCTTCCGCGACTTCAGTCTCAGGTATTTCGAGCGAGGCCACGGCGGCTTCTTCTTCCGGTGCTTCGACTTCAGCCGTCGCCTGTTCGGCGATCTGAAGCCGTCTAGTTTCCCGAATCTCTTCCCATTCGGTCATGCCCTTGATGTCCAAACGCCATCCGGTGAGTCTGGCAGCCAAACGAGTGTTCTGACCCTCTTTCCCTATCGCTAGAGAAAGTTGGCGGTCAGGGACAACCACGATGGCGGTCATGTCGCTGGGAAAGAGTTCCACTGCGACGACCTCGGAAGGGCTGAGAGCCTTGCCTATGAACACTTTCGGGTCCTGATCCCAGGACACTATGTCAATCTTTTCGCCTTGAAGCTCGTTGACGATGCTCTGGATACGGTTTCCCCGCACCCCGATGCACGACCCCACGGGGTCGATTCCTTGCTGGGTAGCGCTGACCGCTACCTTGCTGCGGAACCCGGCTTCCCGGGCGATGGCCTTAATCTCAACTACGCCGTTATAGACTTCCGGAACTTCAATCTCAAACAGCCGTTTGAGCATGTTCTTATGGCTTCTGGATACTACGATTTCCGGACCCTTGGCGGCGCTACGGACGCTCAAGACGTAGACCTTTGCCCGCTGTCCTTTGCGATACCGCTCTGTGGGCACCTGTTCTTCGTAGGGCAGAACAGCTTGAGCCCGGCCCAAATCCAGGGTTATGGCCCGGCCTTGCTCGCTGACTTCAATGACGCCGGAGACGATGTCCTCTTCATGCTGCAAGAACTCTTGGAACAGCAGCTCCCGCTCAGCTTCCCTGAGCCGTTGGAGGACCACCTGTTTGGCAGTCTGTGCAGCGATGCGGCTAGCGTTGTGCGGCAGAGGTTCTTCCGACGCCACTTCTTCGCCAAGCTCCGCGCCTTTCCTGATGTTTTGGGCATCTTTAACGGTAATCTCTTTGTCCGAGTCTTCGACGGTGTCAACCACCATCTTGAGGGCGTAGACGTTTACGTCCCCGGTATTGGGGTTGAGTTTGACGGAGATATTCTGCCCCGACGCCGGATTATCTTTTTTGAAAGCAGAAGCCAACGCCACCTCAATCGCCGAGAGAACCTGTTCTCTAGGCAAATGGCGTTCTGCTGCCAACTGGGTCAACGCAATTAAAAAGTCGCTTTTCACGGCCAAGCCCCCTGGGTGAAATTACCCGGACTCTGAGCCTATCCATCAGCAAGAAAGCGGGAGACTTCCCGCTTTCCTGATAAGACGGACCATTTTGTAGGATTATAGCATCGGAAATGGGTGGTTTCAAGGCGACAGGCTAGCTTGGGCTTGGCTTTGAGCGAAGCTTTAACACGGGGTGGAATGGTACGCCCTTTTGAGATGCGGCTAAAAGGACATTCTGGGAGACACCAACGGGAATACTAAAGGTGTCCGTCAGTCTTGTTCGGAGAGGATTTATCGAGGGCGTGCCGGGAGGATTCCGCCTACCACCAAATCTTGCCTTGAGCCTCTTTGGCCAGTTGTTCGTAGTCCTTGGTCCATAGACCGGTGCTCAGGTATTTCCAACCCCCGTCGGCTAGGAGGCAGACGATGGTGCCCTGATCCATCCGCTCGGCCTGGCGCAACGCAGCGGAAACCACCGAACCCGAGGACACACCGGCGAAGATGCCTTCCTTCTCCAGCAAACTTTTCGTTGTGCTGAAGGCATCGAAGCTGCTGACCAGGATGCGGGCGTCCAGCATGTTCAGATCTAGAATCGGCGGGATGAACCCATCCTCCAATCTGCGAAGACCCGATATGAGGTCGTCGGGTTCCGGAGCGACCGCCACTACCTTAACCTGGAGATTGTGTTCCTTGAGGCGGCGGCCAACTCCCATCAATGTTCCGCCGGTGCCCAGACCGGCGATGAACATGTCGATGTCCGGTACTGCCTCAACAATCTCTTGACCCGTGGTCTCGTAGTGCGCATTGGGATTACCGCTGTTGCCGTATTGGTACAGCAACAAGTAATCGTGGGGATTTTTCTCAGCCATATCCTGGGCAACGTCGATGGACCCGTTGGTGCCTTCGGATCCTTCGGAATAAACAATCTCAGCGCCGTAGGCTTCCAGAAGTTGGGTGCGCTCCGGGCTGACGTTTTCCGGCATTACCACTTTGACCCGGTAACCCTTGACCCGGGCAATCATGGCGATGGAGATTCCGGTATTGCCGCTGGTGGGCTCCAGAATTGTGCGGGATGCGGAGATTTCCCCGTCCTGCTCGGCCAGTTCGATCATCTTGAGAGCGATGCGGTCTTTCACACTGCCGGTTGGGTTTTGCCCCTCCAGCTTGGCGAATATCCGGACACCCTCCTTGGGACTCATATTTTGGAGTTCCACGGTGGGCGTGTTGCCGATTGTCGTTAATATCCCTTTGTAGGTCAGCCTTGTAACCATAACCTCTCGGTTTTCGACTGGGGTTGAACTCATATCCGGGCCGCGCCTAGGCGGGGCACAGGGTTACTTTAAGCAGGGCGGGCCGTTTGTTGCCAAGCGATCAGATCGCTCCAATCACTATTCGGTTCTTCTTGATGGCCCAGCCCAATGATTCCGGGACGCCGGCGGCTGTACCGATCCGATGAGTCACACGTCCGGAATCTGGCCGATCCTATCCAACTAGTCTGACGAAACTCCCGCGGCTTCCGGCGCGGTCAAGCCGCAGAAAATCTCGTAGTCGATCAACTCGGTGACGGTGGGATTATCGCCGCACAACGGGCACGAAGGATTCCTCTTCAGCCGGACTTCTCGGAAGCTCATGCTGAGGGCATCGATAAGCAACAGCCGCGACACCAATGACTCGCCGATTCCCAGGAAGTGCTTCAAAGCTTCTGTGGCCTGGATGCTGCCAACCAGTCCGGTAAGCGCACCCAATACTCCGGCCTCTGCGCAGTTCGGCACCAATCCGGGAGGCGGCGGCTCGGGGAACAGGCAGCGGTAGCAGCCCTGACCGGGCAGGAACAGAGTCGCCTGACCGTCGAAGATGAGTATGCTGCCGTCTACCAAGGGCTTGCCTTCCAGATAGCAAGCGTCGTTCACCAGATATCTGGTGGCGAAGTTGTCGGCTCCGTTAATCACCAAGTCGTATTGGCTGATGATTTCCCGGGCGTTATCCGATTCCAGCCTTACTTCGTGGAGCACCACGTTGGTGTCCGGATTATAGGAATTGATGTTGTCCCTGGCCGACTCCAACTTGGGGCGTCCTATGTCACTGGTGTGATGCAGGATCTGCCGCTGTAGATTGGAAATCTCTACGACATCGAAATCGACGATTCCGATGGTGCCCACGCCGGCTAGGGCCAGGTATATGGCCGATGGGGAGCCCAAGCCACCAGCGCCGACGATCAACGCTTTTGCCTGTAGGAGGTTGCGTTGGCCCTTGCTCCCCACATCGCCCATTATGATATGCCGGCTATACCGATTCACTTGGTCAGGGGTTAGGACCATTGGCTGCTGGGTCATCTTAAATACTCCTAAGTAACCTTTTCGTTGATTGGGGTTGTTTGGGTCCCCGGCCCACATGCCTGTTATATGAGATTCCCTTGGTACTTCAGCGGTTCAGGCTTCCCATAAGAAAACCTGCGCTTTCCCAGATCTGTTTTCGCTCTGGTGGCGCAGGCTTGATGGGAGCCGATATTTAACCGCCCCCTATGTTTGGGGACAGGTACAACTGTGCGTTATTTGGTAGATACTGGGGGTCATTATTTTTGAGTCTATCCTTGGCACTCTGACCTTGTCAAGTTATTAGGTGTTGGGCCGGTGATGGCCTCTGAGTTTACCAGCGGCTAGCCGCTCAACACCGGAGAGACATTCTCCAAGGCTGGGTTCTAGAATACCCCTTCGGTGGCCAGGAGTCGTTGACGTTGGGCGAGGTCCGCTAGACTGATGTCACTGAGTACATTCTGTATGGCTTCCTCCACCGACTTCCACACTTCCTGTTGGGCGCACGTTTCGGAGAACACGCAGTCCAACGGGTTGATTAGGCAGTCGAGGGGAGAGGAGCTTCCGTCCAGGGTTTTCATGACCATTCCCAAGTCTATATCCTGCGGCTCTGAGGCCAGGCGGTGGCCGCCTTGGGGTCCTCGGCGGCTGAGTACGAAGCCGAACTTGTGCAGGGTAGTCATCAACTGGTCCAAGTAGGCTTCAGGGATTCCCTGCTTGTATGCGATTTCCGCAGTCTGGACGGGACCTTCCCCGTAGTGCAGCGCTAGCTCCACCAGGGCTCGCACCCCATAGTCGACTTTCATGGGGATTCTCATCCTGCCCACCTCCGGCTCATTCAGATGAAATTATAGCATCACAGAATTGTATTTCCAACTTTGTCTACCCACTTAGTCAACAATTCAACACCGGAGTGATTTACCGGCGCTTTAAGACGTCTGGAAAGCTGGTTCGACTTGCTCTTTAGGTTGGTTGTCCGGTAATGATGTATGTGCCTAGACTACGGGCAATCAGCGTTTCTTCATCTCCGACTACGTCAACATCGCACACTATGATGCGGCGTCCCGAGCTGACGACCCGGGCGGTAGCCGTTAACTCACCTTCCACAGCCGGAGCGAGAAAGTTGGTTTTCAGTTCTACTGTCACCGCGATCTGTCCGGGACGTACGTAAGGGCGGCATGCCAAGTGGAACGCGTAATCAGCCAATGCGACGATGATCCCGCCTTGGACTACTCCGGCGAGCTGGCGATGTTCGTCCTTAATGGTCATTGACGCCAGACCCATCCCATCCACAGTGGGGTGGTGCCGCATGCTCATCAATCGGGCGAAGGGGCTCTCGTATTCGAAATCGTCCTGGCTGGGGTCAACCGGCGTTTCTGAGGGCAAGTGATTGGCTCCTGAGATGTCTGGGATAGGAGATCTAGGTGGGAAAAGGCGCGACATCACCTAGTCTTGGAAACTTTCCAAGTATACCTGCGGCCTTTGGTAGGCGCCACCGGGATAGGGATGTCTCGACGGCGCACCGGTTATTCTCAAGTTACGCCAACAGACCGTCAAGAGCATGGATTGGCATCGAGTTCACCGTCTATAATGTCAGAAGCGTTCTTGACCTGCGCCGGAGGTACTGTGGTAAAGGGTGTCTTAGTTGGATTCGGAATCATGCTGCTCTTGGCTTTGATTCCCATAGTGCATTTTGTGGGGATTCCGTTCGGTCCCTTTATCGGCGGGTATTTCGGCATCACAGCCGCCGGTGGATACTCCCCTACTCCCGCAAAGAGGGCACTGGTGTTTGGCGGTCTTTTGGGATTGATAATATTGGTGACAACGGCAACATCGGCCGTTGTTTTGACAATACTGACCGATCTTAATCCATGGTTGATATGGGCCCCGGTGGTTGGATTTACTTTCTACACATCCAGCATGGGCGCTCTGGGCGCGATGTACTCCCAACTCCGTGCAGCCCAGTGAACGGCGCTCTACGCATGACTCAAATACGGAAGCAACGAACCAGGGTCAGCCAGTGAAATTGACATGATGGACTAACTAGTTCGTGACCAACTGGAAGCTCGTACTACTGATAATCCTGGTGGTGGTGGTGTTCGCGGGTGTGGCCGGGTACGGTGACTTCCGGGAAACCTTCGGAAACCTGTCTCGATTCCCCATCACCTACCTGTTAGGCGCTCTTGGTCTAGCGGCGATGAATTACGCACTGCGGTATCTCCGGTGGTCCTACTACTTGAAGGTGCTCAATATCCGGGTGCCGCTGGGCCTGAATTGTTTAGTTTTTCTGTCCGGCTTGGCTATGTCGATCACTCCCGGAAAAGCCGGTGAGTTTCTAAAGAGTTACCTGCTGCGGGACCGGGCCTCCGTCCCAGTAGCCAGGTCCGCGCCGATCGTGGTGATGGAAAGACTGACCGACGTGGTGTCCGTAGTTCTTCTTGCGGCGATCGGGCTAGCTTCTCTGCCTTTGTACCTGATGATTATATTGGCCGCTGTGCTCCTGCTTTGCTTCGCCGTCCTGGCGCTGTTCGCCTCTCGCTCCGGTGGCCGCGTCTTAGATCTACCCGTGATACGGAAGTGGAAGACCGATCTGGAATCCTCCCATGATGGTTTGCGACGACTGGAGGCTTCCAAAGTGATGGTACTGGCCGTTTCCCTGGGCTTAGCGGCTTGGCTCAGCGAGGGGATTGCTCTGTGGCTTATCCTGCGCGGCTTGGAGTCCAGCACGCCGATAACCCAAGCTCTGCCGATCTACGCCGCCGCCACGCTGGTCGGGGCGGTTAGCGCCCTGCCAGGAGGATTGGTGGGAACTGAAGGGAGCATGATTGCCCTGCTTCAACAGAGCGGCGTAAGCCGTTCGGTGGCCTCATCTGGTACCCTGTTGGTGCGCTTGGTGACCCTGTGGTTCGCAGTGGCTGTGGGGTTGGTGGCATTACTGTGGTTGCATCGCATCAGGAATACTCCGGCGTCTTCGCCGGAGATCGATGGCGGTGATACGGCGGTCCAAAACTCCTGCTAAGAAGAAGGCAAATGGGCCTAGCAGATAATCTGAACAATGCAGAGGGCGGCTCCAGGGTGGCTATCCAACCCGTGGCCCTGATCAAGGCCCTGCGGCCTCACCAGTGGATCAAGAACGGTCTGGTATTCGTGCCATTCGTGTTCTCGGTCAAAGTCGCTTGGTCGCCCAACAACCTTGACCCGGTCCCGGATATGCTGCTGAAGCTGGTATTCCTCTTCCTAGCCTTTTGCGCCATCGCCAGCGCCACCTATCTGCTTAACGACATGATGGACCGGCATGCGGACCGGGAGCACCCGGTAAAGCGGAACCGTCCCATCGCCTCTGGAAAAGTCGGTGTCGTCACCGCAATGGTTCTGATGGTGGTCCTGGTAGTGGCCGGGTTGGCCGTGATGGCCAGCGTCGACCTAGTGCTGGGGGCTATTGGCCTACTATATGTCTGCATCAACGTGGCCTATTCACTGGGGATGAAGCAGGTAGTGCTGATCGACCTGATGGCGGTGGCCAGCGGATTCGTTATCCGAGCGGCTGCCGGCGCAGTGGCGATTGACGTTGCCGCCTCGCCTTGGCTCTACGCCACCACCGGCGCCGGCGCTCTATTTATCGTCTTGGGACGCCGATACGCGGAAGTGCGGTTGGCGGGGGATGCGGCGGCGCAGCAACGTCCTGTTCTGGGGAAATATGGCAGCTCCTTCATCAACCAATTGCTCATGATATCGGCGACGTCGGCTTGGTTAAGCTATACTTTGTACACGGTGGAAGCACCGAACCTGCCAAGCAACAATACGATGTTGCTCACGCTGCCTGTCGTTACTTTCGGATTGTTCCGTTATCTATACCTGCTAAACACCAGCCAGCAAGCGGAAGCCCCCGAGCAATTAATCGCCCGGGATCTGCCCCTATTGCTATCGATCTTCTGCTGGGTTGTTGGCTCCGGTTTGGTTCTGTGGCTTTGGGGTTGAGCTTGTGTTCTAGGCGGTGTGGTGCGGCGGGATAGGCCGGGAACTCCAGCTAAACATAATCTACCCAGGAGCGGCATATATGCAGTCATCTGAAGTACCTGTCGAATGGTCGGCTGGCCAGCCTGAAGCGGCCCCAGTTCGAGGATCTGATCGGGCCGTTGTCGCGGTGGTTGCCGCGACTCCCCAGACGGTGAATGCCGATATCGAGCGAGCCATGGTGTTGGCGGACGTTGGCCGGCACTTGAACGCCGACTTGGAAACGCTGCTGAAAATCAACATCTCCTGGCAGCACTGGTATCCGGGCTGCTCAACTTCTCCTTGGCAGTTGGAAGGAGTGACCAAGGCCCTTTGGAAACTGGGGCATAAGGAACTCATCGGCGCCCACAATGGCACGGTGGTGGTCGACTCCTTCGAAGGCGAGGAAAAAAACAAGCACAAAGCCGTGCAGGACAAGCTAAACCTGCCGGTGGTTCATCTGGATACCCCGCCAAACAAGTGGGTGAACTACAAACCCAAGGCGGAGATGCTGGTGCTGGACGACATCTTCCCCGAAGGGATCCAGATACCGGAGATATTCCAGGGCCGAAACATCGTTCATCTGCCCACCATGAAGACCCACGTCTTCACTACCATGACCGGCGCGATGAAGAACGCTTTTGGCGGGCTGTTGCACCGGAAGCGCCATTGGACCCACTCGGTCATCCACGAAACCCTGGTGGACCTGCTGGCGATTCAGCAGGAGATTCATCCCGGCGTCTTTGCGGTGATGGACGGCACCTTCGCCGGAGATGGTCCAGGACCCCGGGCCATGCGCTGGCACATCAAGAACCGCATCCTGGCCAGTGCCGATCAAGTAGCCATCGACGCCGTGGCGGCCAAGATGATGGGCTTCGACCCCATGAGCCTGAAGTTCATCCACCTGGCCCATGAGCGTGGCCTGGGCTGCGGCGACGTTTCCAAGATCGATATCGTCGGCGAAGACATCAGCCAGGTCAACTGGCAATTCACCGGCGTGGAAAACACCTTCGCCAGCCGGGGTCAAAAGATGATTTACTGGGGGCCGCTGAAGCCCCTGGAGAACTTGCTGCTCCGCAGTCCATTGGTAAGCTTGGCGTTTTTGGCCTCCAACCTCTACCACAACGGCTACTGGCTGAAGACCGTAGGCCGCCGCCGTATCGAAGCTGCTCTCGAAACCGAGTGGGGCAAGCTGTTCCAGTCGTACTGATTGGCGTTATAATCCCACTATGGATGTAGCAATCATAGGACTTGCCCAAAGCGGCAAGACAACTGTATTTAATGCGCTGACTAAAGGCCACGGGGCTCCCACCGGGGGTGGCGGGCCGGGTGGTGAGATGCATGTCGGCGTGGTCAAGGTCCCCGACCCCAGGCTAGATATATTGGATGGTATGTATCATCCCAAGAAGGTCATCAACGCCGAGATTACATACTGGGATCTGCCCGGCGCGGAAGACCCTTCCAAATCCCAAAGTATCGGCGGCAGGCACAAGAATATCCTCCAATCTGCGGACGCCTTCCTAGTGGTGGTTCGTACCTTCACTAACCCTTCGGTACACAATCCAGCGGGCAGCTTGGACGCCGGGCGGGATCTGTCGGCGATGTTGGAGGAACTGACTTTCTCCGACTTGGAGGTCATGGATCGGGCTGCCGAGCGGCAGGACAACGAAGTTAAAAAAGCCAAGCCCGCCGACAGACAAACCATGACGCGACATCTGGACGCGGTCAACAAAGCGAAAACGGCGCTGGAAGATGGCGTGCCGTTACGAAGGCAGGATCTGTCTCCCTCTGAGATGGAGTTCTTGTCGGCCTACCAGCTGTTAACCGCGAAACCGGTCATCGTGGCATTCAATACCGATGAGACTGGCCCCGACGTCGATATGACCCAGTTGGGATTGGATGACTCGGCGATACACACTCTGGGCCAAGTCAGTCTCTGCGGTAAGCTGGAAGAAGACCTTTCCCTGATGTCCGACGAGGACGATGCCATGTTCCGTGAGGAACTTGGCGTTGGGGAACCGGCGACGTTCAAAGTGATTAACGTCAGCTATGGGACTCTTGGTTTGATATCCTTCCTGACCGTTGGAGAGGACGAGGTTCGCGCTTGGACCATTCCCGCCGACCTGCCAGCGCAGGAAGCCGCTGGAACGGTCCATTCGGACTTTATCCGGGGGTTCATCCGCGCCGAAGTCATCCCGTACGACGACCTAGTGCGTTGCGGTGGGATACCCCAAGGCCGGAAGGAAGGGGTGCTGCGGTCGGAAGGGAAGACCTATCTAGTGAAAGACGGCGACGTTATCAACTTCCTGATCAACGTCTAATCCCCGAGACGCTTGGCGAAGCTAAGTTCGTGGCCGTCCGGGTCGCTGATGTGGAAGTACCGCTCACCCCAACTAGCGTCTTCCGGAGGAGCGTCGGGGGAGAGACCGGCACTCGTCAGGCGATTGTAGATAGCGTCCACATCGTCCACGTGAAGAATCAACCGGCCCCACCAAGACCATCCGCCCTCGGTTGCCAGGATGAGGTTCAAGTAACTTTGCCCCACTTCAAAGCTGGTAAATGACGCTGTTGGCCCCCCATAGCGAACCACCAGCCCCATTTTGGCCTGGTAGAAGTCTACCGCCTTGGCCATGTCTTTCACGGCCAAAGTCACTGCGCTGATGTTCTGGACCGTCACGGTGGCCTAACCTCCCGGCTCTCCTTCGCACTGAACGGCTTAGATTGTACAATATTGCCAATGCCGCTCAATACGGACGGGCTTGACCCTAAGCGAGGTGACTTTTGCGGATAGCTTATATACAACCGGTCGGAGGAGCCAGCGGCGACATGCTATTGGGAGCCCTGCTGGACCTCGGCCTTTCCCTGGAGACCCTTCAAACCGACCTGAACAAGATGGGCATATCGGGCTACGAGCTACAGGTTACCCAGGACACCCGCTGCGAGATGCGGGGCACCAAGATGAATGTTCAACTCGACGAGAATGCCAAACGATTCACTCCGCGCTCCTTGTTGGATACAGTGGCGAAGAGCACCCTTCCGGAGGGGGTGATAGCTCAAGCCAGTGCAGTGCTGTCGGCCCTGTGGCGCGCCGAATGCCGGGTTCACGGGGAATCCGAGGATATCCTTGAGCTGGAAGAATTGGGCACCGTGGATACGCTCGTGGACGTGGTGGGAGTGGTTTCCGGCCTGCACCAGTTGGGTGTGGAACGAGTGTACGCTGCGCCCATCATCCTGGGCGAGTCGACACCTCCCAGATGGGCTGGCGGATACTCCAATCCGGCCCCGGCTACGCTGGAGTTGGTGGCGATGTCAGGCGCCCCGGTGGTGGCGGACCTACCGGTTCATAAGGGAGCCGGTGAATTGACCACTCCAACTGGCGCGTCACTGATGACGACTCTGGCGGAATTTCAGCGGCCGCCGTTCTCGGTGACCGCCGTGGGCATCGGCCTGGGGAACAAGGACCCTGAAGGTTTCCCCAATGCGATCAGGGTTTGGTTGGGCGAGACAGCGGAAGCGTCCGTTGCCGGGCGGCAGGGTGGCATCGTTCTGTTGGAAACCAACCTGGACGATGTGACGGGTGAGGTGGTGGGTTACGCCCAGGAGCAGCTATTTGCTCTGGGCGCTCTGGACGTTTGGTATACGCCCATCCAGATGAAGAAGAACCGGCCCGGCGTGATGCTGTCCGCCCTGGTGCCCCAGGATCTGGAAACTGCTGCCTATGAACTTATCCTGCGGGAAACGACCACCCTTGGAATCAGGACTAGGCCCGTGGAGCGGTACGCAGCGGAGCGTCGGAACGAAGCGATGGAAACCGGGTTGGGTGTGATTGGGGTCAAGGTTAAGTACCTGGCTGGGAAGGCCGTCAGCGCTGCTCCGGAATATGAGGATTGCCGAAAGATAGCTTTGGAGTCGGGGATGCCGCTGCAAGATGTGTACCAGCAAGCGGTGGCCGATGCCCGGCGGAGATACCTGGATTAACCGGTTCTGATCATGGATAGATTCGACTCAAGGCTCTGATGCCTACTGCCGTCTGCGGCGGGCCTGGCGGGGGAGACCGGGGTAGGTTCCTTCGTCCAACACCCACTCGATGCGGTGATGCAGGGCGGCTACTTCACTGGGGTGCAACTGATCAAGCATTTCCTGAACCTGGCCCTTCGGGGACTCCAGTTGCTTTGCCAGGTAGCGTAAAGCATTCAGATGGGGCCTGGCGATACGTCTGCCGCCAAAATCCCAGATCACCGTGCGAATCTTCGTCTCAGAGTGAAACGTCAGCCCGTGGTCGATGCTCCACAGCTTTCCTGCTTCGTCCACAAGAAGATGATTCGGCTTCCGGTCGGTGCTGTTAGCCACCAAGTCGAAGCAAGCAATCTTCCGCAACTCGTCCGAGTTATCGTCGGTGAGGTTGTAGTAGTTCTGCTTGGGATCATGGTCGATATAGTGCTGAACCGTGCCGATGCCATAGGGACCGTCGCGGATGATGGTATAGGGTATGAAGTCCCAGCCCAAAATTTCGCTGAGCAGGAAGGAGGCGTACTCCCGCTTATACAGCGTACCGCTGGGAAAATCCCACAGGGGCGATTCACCGTCTCGAGGTTTGTAGATCGCCAGCCCTTGCCGGTCACCCAGTTGAAGCTGGGCGAGAAAAGTGTAATTAGAACCAGCGGGAGTGAGCTGGCAGGAAACGATTTCGCCGTCGTGGATTAATTCTAACGTAGACTGATCTAGGTTCAACGAGACCCCTATTTCTGTTGCGGCCTGGGTCAGCCGGCTTCCAGAACGGTGTGGCCGTTAGCTCTGGGACAAACGTGTCCATCAGGGTTGATGGGGAGACCGCACAGGAAGCACCGGGGACGCCCGGCGGCGCAGATCTGCAAGGCTTCTTCGGAAACTGAGCCGGCCTGCTGGAGGCTCATCCAGAAACTCACCGAGGCGCCGTCCTCGGTAGCCTCTTCTTCTTCCCGCTCATAAGCCAGCATCCGAAAGGAGTTGCTGTCCTGGTCGTAGTTCAGCATCACCTGGCCAACTTTGAAGTCCAGGGATATCCCCTCACCGGTCCACGTCGGCTCTTTTTCCTGGGTTTCCCTGGCTTTGTCTTCGTCGGAGAGAGATTCAACGGCTTCTTGAAGATAGATCCCCAACTGAAACAGTTGCTCCTTCTCTAGCCAGATGGTGCATCGGGCTTCACCGGACTCCAGCACTAGGTTAAAGGTGCGTTGTCCCGGTTCCCCGAATGTGTTGGGCACGATGCGTGACACCGCGCCCAGTGAGTATTTGACCTCTGGTGGCTCCATGGCGTCTATGATAGCTCCAGGTTACGAGTGCCGCAAGGGAAAAACAGGGAATACCCCGACGGTTTCTCAGATACGTTGGGACCTTGGTTCTTATACGGAAAGAACAACATCGATGATAGATATCTTGCCTTGCTTAACCGCGTCTAGTCCATTTTGCAGAGCCTGCGTCAGCTTGGCCGGGTCGTCCACCCGCTCACCATAGCCGCCAAAGGGATCGACAAGCTTGGAGTATTCGGGGCCCGGTATGTGGACGCCGTGCCAGATGTCTGAGGCTGCAGCGTCTCCATTCGGATAGTAATGCAAGTGATTGCTACGCATGGCTTCGTAGTTGGCGTTGTTGAAAATCACGGTCATGAATGGCAGACCGGCCTCGCAGGCAACGCCAAAGCTCTGAGTAACCGGGTTATAGAGGAAGCCTCCGTCACCCATCAGAGCGACCACGGGCTGATCGGGTCTGGCGAGCTTAGCACCCAACGCCAGACCCAGCCCTTGGCCCAGACCGCCGCTGGGATGGAGGTAGGCATGGGGGGCTTCCCAGTTGACGTGGCGAATAATTGCGCCCCGATGGGAGGTAGTCTCTTCCGAATATATGACGTCTTTGGGCATGACCTCGTTCAATGCGGCGCAGAGCCATACCGGGTCTATGGGAGATTTTGTTTTCGCTGCGGCCTGCTCCGCCTGGATGCTTTCTGTTAGCTTGTTGTGCTCG
>ERZ651768.1674-NODE-1674-length-16067-cov-2.773421_pt1 | contig 16067 bp, 11 predicted proteins | sample MGYA00514754_ERZ651768 | MGnify/ENA metagenome assembly ERZ651768
TAGCTGGAATGGTGATATTCACCAATTATTTGGGTGGCACACTTACTTTTATCTATGGCGTTGGCAAGCCCTGATCATTCCCGTTCAATATTAACCAGAAACGCCTTGGCGTTTGTAGATGAAAACAATCCATACCCTCCAATAATATTCGATTCCGGTAATAGATATTGATTTTGGCCAGCGGGATCACCACTGTAATAATTATAGTACGCATCATCCGTCGCTTCAAGAATGATTAAATGCAATCCATAATAATTAAAGAACAGCCAGCTCATGGGTACCGGCGGTAGAGACACCTGCCAGGTAAAAGGATTAGCTCGATAAGGATCTCCATTTTCATCGCGCAAATAGCGTTCTTTCCATATTACATAGACAAAAGACGTATCATATATGAGATTTGTAAAAGAAGAATCTCTCAGCCCATTGCGATTGTAATCCAAAAAAGTATCTACTTCATCATTATATAAAGAATCACCATCTAAATCATTAAATGGTTCTAGACCCCTTACATCTGTTTCAAAAGCTACTGTTGTCACTTTGATTGTAGCATATTTATCCGCTTCAAAATCCAGCATAAACAACGGAACTGAGGCGAAGCTTTCTGTATAGCAGCTGCCTGTTTTGTAAACCGTTGATGATATTGAACTGAAATCTATCAGTTCTAATAATGTATCCGAATCATCCAAATAATTTATCCATTGTAGTTGAAAATTTTCAGTATTTACTGATGGAACACTTAATTCTTCACCTTTACAATTGTAAGTTTCATCATCAGGACTATAATAATCCATACCGCTTGGTACTGTTGTTTCCGCACTCACCTCAAATTCACCATATGCTGCATTTAAGACATACGTCTCACCGGGCTGGAAAATGATTGAGTCTGCTGTTAAATAACGACCTCTACGATTGGGAACGGGTAAAACAGGATATACTTTATTTGTGCTGGAGCGAGTAATGGTGACTTCCGCATTTTCAATGTACAAATCTTCTAAATTCACTTTATCCTCAATAGCAGATGAAATGGATATATAACAGGTGTCACCACTGGTGCCTAAGGGTAATTTGGCAGACAGGTTGCAGAACACAACAAGCTTATCTTCGTAAGTAGCAACTGTATCATCAAACTCACACGACAGCATCATTATGGAAAGAATGGGTAATAAGATTTTCTGCATTAGAAATCGATATTTATACCAATTGAAGGAATAATGGGGAATATTGAGATATCTTGCCGGTTGATGCGACCTTCATCTGCTTCATCTACATTGGGTTCTCCTGGATCCGGATAACCATTGCCGTTTGTATCATGTTTATCAGGCAGCCAGTCGTTATCATCGTCAAGACCATTATGTGAACTGCCAAAATGATAAATATATCGAAAAATATTATCCCTGTTATAGCTGTTAATAACCTGGATATACAGGTCCATATCAAATTTTTTGAATTTAAAATGACGGACTGCGCCAAGGTCCAGACGATGATAAGAAGGATAACGCCCTGTGTTTCTTGAGCCGGGAATGGTGCTGAAGTTGCTGTGTGAGGAATCAAATGTATAATCGAGGTTTTCTAAATAATACCCTAGTATGGGTGTAAAAGCCTGTCCAGATTGATAGCTCCATTGCCAATTAAATTCCCATTTTTTATTGAAATTATAATTACCTATTACTGTAAAAGCTTGACGTCTGTCCCAATTGGTGAAATATTCGTAATCATCTATACTCTTCCTGGATATTGAATATGTATACGCTATCCAACCGTTTATTTTTCCATACATTTTTTGAGCAAATACTTCCAATCCATAGGCATAGCCGTCGGAAATATCAAACATGTCTGTCAGTTTCTCGTCCGACATCACTTCATCTGTAGACGCTCGTGTTTCAACAAAGGTGAGCATATTTTTTAAGTCTTTATAATATCCTTCCACCTGCACTTTATATATTTCTCCAAAATATTCTTCATAGCCCAAAACGATCTGTTTGGATTTTCCCGGATCTACTGATTCATCAATCGCCATCCAGAAATCCAACAGTACCGGGTTATAGTCATCCTGGATGGTCATGATAAACTGGTGGTAATTGCCCACTGCAAAATTGATATAACGATCCTCTGTGAGCAAATATTTCAATCCCAATCTAAAATCAGGAAAATACGTATCAGAATGAGCGGTATACATATTCATCCTGAAACCCGGCTCGATCACCAAGCGTTTGTTGGGGATCCATTTGAGTTTTGTATAAGCTGCTGATTCTATTGGTGCTTTTTTTATGGTGAACAAAGCAGAATCGGCAAAAGTATTGTCATAATTAAAACCCAATTCCTTGATATGTCCGCCGAACTTCCAGGTCATTTTCTCATTTTGGAAATAAGTAAGATTTGCTGAACCGGTAAAATCCTGGATGGTATTGTCCTGGACTAACCCGGATTCTCCTCCCAAATTGAAATATGTATAAAAGCGGCTGCTGGCTAAAAGAAAATTGCCTACCAGCAGATCATTAAATATTTTCCGATACGCAAGGCTAAATGTTTCGTTTCCCCAATACGTATCAATTCCAATGTCATCATAGCTGAAATCATCAAGTCCTTTATAGAAACTATAGCTCAAACGATCCTTGGCTGAAAGATCAGTAAAAATGTGTCCTTGTAAATCATAGAAATAATAAGGCGGTACATTCAAATCTGTTTTTTCCAGAACTTTATCAAAATAAGTTCGACGCCCGGAAACGAGCCAAGCTCCATTTGGAATTGGACCTTCAAAGGTTGCTTGGGCAGATAAAATGGAAATGTTCACTTTTGCGTCAAAATTATTGCGATTGCCCTCACGGCTGGTAACATTCAGCACCGCTGAAAGCCGGCCGCCATATTCAGCATTATAACCGCCTTTGATCAATTCTGCATCCTTCACCGCATCTACAATGAAATTGGAAAATACACCTCCCAAATGGGATGGATTATAAACAGTGATACCATCCAGCAAAATCAGGTTCTGGTCGGTATTCCCGCCGCGGATAATTAAACCAGTACTGAATTCAGATTGGGTCAATACTCCCGGCAACGCTTGGATTGTCCGGAATATATCCGGTTCCAAGATAGACGGTACTGCTTTGATCTGACGAGTGCTCAAATTAACCCTGCCCGGCTGGATATTAAACTGGCGCGTTGCTTTCTCTGCAGAAACATTAATTTCATCCAGTTCAATAATTTCAGTTTTTAGCGCAATATCTATTTTTTGTGCTTTCCCATCTTCCAGTAAAAGTATTTTTTCATACTGTTCAAAACCCAGGAAGGAAACGACCAGTGTTTTTGAATCCGAACCCAGGTTATCCAATACATAATAGCCATTAATATCGGTAGCCATACCCCGGCCTGTTTCGCGGATAAAGACGTTGGCGCCTATCAGTGTTTCGCCGGTTTCGGCATTGGTAATAATTCCGCTAATACGCGAAACTTGACCGAAAGAAAAGGACGTTATAAGTAAGAATAAGAGTGGTATGGAAAGCTTATTTGCTTTCCGCAAAAGAACGCAGAATATCCTCGGCATGATTTAAAACATTAACCTTATCATAAATTTTTAAAAGAGTGCCATCCTCACCAATTAAATACGTTTTCCGACTGGGAAAGAAGAAACCGTCAGCACCGTATGATTTGGATACTGATTTATCTTCATCTGTAAGCAAGTGAAAAGGAATCTCAAATTTTTTCTTGAATTTTCTGTGGCTGGACGCATTGTCATAACTGACACCAAAGACGACAATTTGGTTGTCTTGAAATGAGCTGTAATCATCACGAATTCCACAGGCTTCTTTCGTACAGCCTGGAGTGTTATCCTTGGGATAAAAGTATACGACAACTTTTCGGCCCCGATACTGGGAAAGGGAATGCATTTGGCCGTTTTCATCAGGTAAAGAAAAATCAGGCGCAGGATCGCCAATGGTAATTGGCATACTTTTCCCCCAGAGGAAACCAAGAATAATCACTGAAAGTAGAATGAATTTTATCATAAGATAAATTCTGCATGAAAGTTACAACAATTGTATGTTTTCTACTTATTTAAATACTGCAGATTATCTGTATCGAATTGGATCGGATTCAAATCAAATTCTTCGAAAACTTTTGATGAACAAGTGTTTCCTTCCATGAGCATGGTTAATTGATCAGCGGCAATGGGAAACCATGCAAAGCGGCCTAGCAATCTAGCAGCCATCTTAATCGGAAAAACAGGTGCTGGAACTGTCCATTTATTTTTACCATAAGCAGAGGCAATTGTTTTGATCAGTTCTTTCCAAATCAGAGATTTTGTACCACCCGCTTCATAGGTTTTTCCAATTGCAGACTCTTTTTCTAAAGCTCGAACAAAACATTTTGCTATATCAGTTACATGGACAGGATTGAAAGCAAATGAACCTGCATTTTTTGGAATCAGTCCATTAAAAAAGATTGGAGCAGGAATGGGTAAACCCAACATATCCTTTTTCAATTGAGTACAGAATTCAATGGTACCCCTAGGATCACCAAAAATAAGAGATGGACGAAAAATGGTCCAATCCAGCGTTGAATTTTTAAGCAATTGTTCGGCGAGATATTTTGTAGTTTGATAGGGTGTGCCTTGCATTTTCACTCCATTAGCACTCATCAATATATAGCGCTTCACCCCTGCTGTTTCTGCTAGCTTTACGGTTCGCTTTACACCTTCATAATGCAATTTTTCAAAGGTGATACCTTTTTTCGGAAACTGGCGGATGAGTCCAATATTGTAAATCACAGCATCAGCATTCTCCAGCATTTCCTTAATGACAGTTTCTTTTTCAATATATCCGGAATGCACAGTGCATTTATCTGCCTGCAAGAGTTTTGAAGCATTTTGCGGGCGGACCAATACATGTGGTTCATGACCGACCAACAATAATTCATCAACAATATAATTGCCAACGAACCCTGAACCGCCGAAGAGAGCTACTTTCATTGATTAATCAAAGTAAATGAGGATAGAATTTTTTCTTCAACCGGGCCGATCTCAATTGTTCGAAATTCAATACCGAGGTTTTTATTGTGATAAGAAATTACATATGATCTGGTATGAATCCCCGATGGCCCGTCAAAATGGTAGTAATTATAATACTCGCCAGAAATTCCGGCTAACTCAATTTGCTTGATGGGCTCATGGTTATACCAGATACCACGGTGCTTGTCTTCTTCTTCTGTACCAAACCTGATTAACATCATTGGCTGGTTGCCATTAAGCCGCAACATGACACCTCTCCCATCTTCCCATTCTTGTACCGTATACACTTCAGGAATTGAAACAGAATAACCGATCTTCTCATTTGAATACTCTTTCCACTCCACTTCACTAATAGACAAATTTGGATGGCCATCCTTACGACAGCTAGCAACAAATAAAATGATAATAATGAGGAGGATTGTCTTATTCACTATTAATTTATAGTACCTTTCAGTCAAATTGTTCAATTTTAATATTTGCAACCGCTTCTTGAACCAAATCATCGACATTCAATTTTTCTTCTTCAATAAATATATCCTTTAGTCTTGCTTTGGTTGCAGGATGTTTAGGGACAAAAAGTGCACAGCAATCCTGATCGGGTAAAATGGAAATATCATAGGTGTCTATAGCCCTCGCTTTATTGATAATTTCCAGTTTATCAAAACCAATTAACGGTCGCAGTAGTGGCATACTTATAGCTTCTTCAATTACGCTCATGTTTTCCAATGTCTGTGAAGCAACTTGTCCTAGAGAATCGCCGGTTAACAACGCTCCGGTCCGCTGTTTTTTCGCCAATGCTTCCGCAATACGCACCATGAAACGCCGGTAAAGTATAATCCTGTATTTTTCAGCTGTTAAGACCATAACCTCTTTCTGAATTGATGCCAATTCAACCAAAAAGAGAGTTATCTTTTGTTGGAAAACTTGCAACTTTTCGATCATCTCCCTGACTTTTTCAATAGATGCTTCATTGGTATATGGAACAGAATGAAAATGCACAAAGGAAACAGCAGCACCCCGCTTCATGGCATAGTAAGCAGCAACAGGTGAATCAATACCGCCAGATAGTAAAGACAACACTTTTCCGCTCACGCCAACAGGAAGCCCGCCTTGTCCATGAATTCGTTCAGTATATAAAAATGCTCTCTTATCCACCACATCGATAAAACAGATTTTTTCCGGATTGCTGAGATTTACTTTTTTGCCGGTTACAGCTAAAATAGCAGCACCCACATCTTCATTTATTTTTTGAGCGCTGATGGGAAAATCTTTATCTGGTCTTCTTGCAGTTACACGAAAAGTAGCATATTCACCTGTTGCCATTATTTTTTCAGCCAGTTTTGTGATGGTTTCCATATCCTGAACCGTTTTGATAGCTGGAGCGAAATAGACCAACCCGCATACATTTTTCAAAACGGCAGTTATTGATTCAATTTCATTTTGCCCGTGATCATTCAAACGTATAATGAGGCGACCATACATACGTCCGATTGACGCAAAGGTGTCAGGGGCGAATCGATTTAGTGCTTTGCGTATATTTTCCTGCAGCATTTTTTCAAAATAACTGCGGTTCTTGCCCTTCAGGCCGATCTCGCCGTAGTGACAGAGAATTACATCCAGTTTCATAATTGAAATTTACAACAGCGTAAGGGAGAAGGGCTTAGGTTTGAAAGAGGTATTGAAATTTCAGAAAGATCTGGTGGTTGCTTTGCAGCATGTCAAACGATTCATAACCGTCAGGCCCTTCATCAAAATCAATAGATGAACCAATATAAAAAATAGTGAAAGGGTTGGGTTGATAACTAATCAAAGGTTGTAAATCCACAGCTTTTTCTATTTCATCATTTATAAAATCTTTTTGATAAAAGTATTGTCCTACCAATCTCAAGGAAAGATATTTACTAAACTGATAAGTAAATCGTATACGAATGCGTTGTCCTTTATAATAATAGTTATCTTTATCCAAATTTTGAGCATCATTATAATTCAATGATGGGTTGATATTGATATTTGCTGTAGGCTTTAAGCGCAACCAGACACTATAAGATTTTGATCGGCCTATCTCTGGTGTATCCAAGTAACGTATGATCGTTTTATTATTTGAACCACGGGTGCCAATGGATAATTTTTCACCAAAATTTTTATCTAAATCATATTCCAAATGTTGTAAACCGGTGTACAATGAATCCAAAAAGTTTTCATTCAGTATAAAATAATTAATATCTCCATCTATACGTCCTTTGAATTCCCCGCCCAATGAAGTATAAAACCATTGTTCCTTTATTTCCATATCATAATTCCACACTCTACCGGTGGCTAAAGTAAATGTATAGTTTTCCACCAGGTCTGTTTTTGGATATCGAATAAAGGTATAGTTGCCGCCAAGGTTGCGCTCATGGTTCTGTTTGAGGTAACCTGTATCCACCCTGAAAGCGGGTGTTTTTTCAGCAACAAAACAATTGAATCGGCTGTTACGGGTTGACCGGGTCAGTCGTAAAAACATTTGATGGCCATTGTATTCTTCGCCGTCGAAGTCCGATGTTAAACTATCGGCACCAAATTTTGAACCATTGATCTCTGTGGATAAAGAGGTGTCATTGGGTTCTTGTGTCATACTGGCAAATGCTTGCCAATTAATAAAAATATTTTGATTAAAATAATATAAACCATCGGCGCCAATATTTGTCCCACTTCCCGTTTCATAACGACGATCTGTGATCACACCACCAATATAAGAACTGTTATCCAAAGAATGTTTCAAACGTAAAACATTGACAAGACTTTTACCAGGAGCCACAATTTCGCTACCATTTTCAAAGGGCACAACAATTCCACTTTCTTCATCTAACGCGCTGATCATACCATAATCTGTTTTTCCGACTCTGCCCAATATTTTTATAGCCAAACTGGGATCATTTATTGAGCGCGTATATACCGGTTTTATATTTGGCTGCCACTCATGACCGCCAGCACTAAAAAGATCGCTACCCTCATTAAAAAATGGACGTCGTTCGGGATATGATAGTGCAAAATTATTATTAACATCAAATTGTGTTACATCTGCCTCAATCTGACTGAAATCAGGATTAATAGCAACTTCAATAGTCGTTGTCTGACCTATTGGAATTTTTATACCTAGTGCTAAATCACTATTAAAATCATTTTCTTGAAAAACATCATTACTATCCAATTCTCCACTTTGTGTACCCACCATGCTAGGTAATAATTCAATCGAGCGACTTGACTTAATTCCACTGACACCTTTGAGATATCCAAACTGACAGAGATTACATGGATTATTTCGATCCATTCTAAATGATGCCATTTTGCGCTTAAAATCATTGCGTGGAAGAGAGCGGAATACGGAAAATCGCCATGTTTGTTCTTCCTTATCAGGGAAACGGAGACTACTGAATGGTACGGCGACCTCTACCTGATAGCCTTCTTCAGTGATGATACCCGCGGATGAAAATATCATATCAAATGACTGATCTTCATTTGTGCCTACTGTTTGACTATCTCCCTGTATACCAAGTGCATTAACCTGGAATTCTACAGCTCTATTAGCATCACCATAGGTATCGATATAAAATCCAGCGTAATCGTCGTTATATATGCGGTCACGCTTGGAAATTTGTGCGCGAATATTTTTAGGATCATCATAGCACTTTATAGCAACGTAAAAATTTTTACTGTCATAGGTAACAAATGCTTCCGTTCTAACAATAGGAGGTATGTTTTCACCTGGCATTACCTCCAAAAAATTATTTATAACATTAGTGGACTGCCAACCCACGTCATCAAGATGACCATCAATCGTTATACTCCCCAAGGTTCGTGAAATATTAAAGACTGGAAGCTGATAGGGATCAGTTTCAGCGGCACTGAGAATTGTGAATATTACTAAAAAGAAGGACGTATTTCTTTTATATATCGTCATTGGGGATTTGGCATGTAGATAAAGATTAATGTATAAAAGTTGCTAAGAACTTAAACATTTTCTCCCTTGCCAACAAATTCATCCATTGATTTATTGACACCAAAGAAATCCAGAATGACATCTTGAACAGTAAATGGTAATAGTCGTAATGGAAATATTGTATAAATAAAACGCGGCATGATTAATCTGCGCTTTTTCCTGGCAACCGCTTTGATGATACGCTTAACAACATAATCCTTTCTCAGAATGGGTAATAAAAAACTGAAGCGTGTTTTGGCACCGGTGAACATTTCGGTATCAATGAAAAAAGGACATACGATAGTTGTTAATACGTTGCTCCCCATTTTTTTCAATTCCAATCGTAATGATTCGTCAAAGCCAACGGCAGCAAATTTACTACTGCAATAATCTGTCATTCGTGGTGTTGCGGCCAGTCCGCCTGCGGAAGCAATAGTTACAATATGTCCAGAATCTCTTTCTATCATACCTGGGAGGAAACTTTTAACCAGCCAGAAATGGGCTAATATATTCACTTGAAAGGTCTTTTCGATCATTTCATCCTGGGCATCCAAAATATTTTTTCCAGTGACAATTCCGGCATTATTGACCAGAATATCTACTTCTCCTATCTGTTGTGCTGTTGTGTAGATATTTTGACGGTTTGATAAATCACATATAAAAATTTTGGAATGTATATTTTTTTCAGCCAACTCATTTTTGAGTGATTCTAGCCCAAGTGCATCAATATCCAATAATAACATATTCCCCCCGAGTTTTCCCATTTCCATGGCCATGAGCTTTCCAATGCCGTTGGCAGCACCGCTGATCAGAATATTTTTTCCGGAATAATAACTCATTTTGCCTTATTGAAATCCAGGGAAATTGAATTCACACAGTAGCGTTTCCCGGTCGGCTGGGGACCATCATCAAACAAATGTCCTAAATGGGAATCACATTTGGCACATAAGATTTCAATCCGCAACATTCCCAAAGAGTTATCTTCTTTATATTTTATCTTACCCTCTCCGACGGCTGCACTAAAACTGGGCCAACCGCTGCCGGAATCGTATTTCGTTTCAGAACTGAACAATTCATTTTCGCAGGCAGCACATATATAGTTGCCGTCTTCCTTGTGATGATAATATTTGCCTGTAAACGCCCGTTCGGTGCCTTTTTCCCGCAGTATACGGTACTCTTCCGGCGTCAGGCATGTTTGCCACTCTGCTGCAGATTTTTGGACTTTTTCAGTCATTATTTTCTCTCCTTTGCCGTTTTGGGCAATCAATATAACTGCCAAAACAAGCATTATGCACAGTTGCTTCATATAAATTCCTTTCAGGAATATGGTTTAGCAAAAAGAAGTTTCCAACTATTCAGTTCTTCCATACTTTCCTACTTAGTGATATAGTTCCCATGAAGATTGTACTGCCCATCATCATAATGAATCTTACCATCTTTGCAGGTGAAGTCGATCAATACCTGGCCTGGAATCAGCTGCCCAATGATGAATCCCACTATTTGAATAAACTATTCAATACAGAAATTCAAGCAGCGTTGGATGAAATTAACAAAAATCACAATGACTGTTCCTGCGAAGAGGCTGCCGGTAAAATTTTAAAACATTTTGGGATAGGTCTAAATACGCGTTTGGAAAAACAATTGAAGAATTCCACCGAAATTGATAAATACCCCAATGATGAAACGCATATTAGTGAACGCTATAAGAAGAGCATCTTCCGTAGAGAATTACCGTTTAAGAATCTTGAGCAATACCAAGATTACAGTTTAAAGATACAAATCGATGAAATTATCAATATTGGCGGTATTTATATCGGTTTGGACAAATTAACCCATTTTACTGCATCGGGATATTTGTATTACAGGATATATAATTTAACGCTTGAGCAGTTAGAGTCTGAAGAAGCAGCTATGCGAATGGCTATATCAATGGGGATATTCGGAGAGAAAAATATTCTGGGAAAGATCCCATCTGGAGTATTCTCATATGCTGACCTGGAAAGCAATTTTCAGGGATTTCAGCTTGCTTTAGATTTATGCAATGCCGGTCCGACACATTTAAAACGTTCCGGGAGAGGATGGGAATTGGAAGGAGTTTTTGATTTACGAAATTATGTAAATCCCTTCTGGGATGAATCTTATAACCCCTCTTATTATTACGAAAACCAGAACTTAAGCCTTATGCCAAAATCCCAAGCGGTGTTGCAAAATATTCCCCACTATTGTTTAAAGTTTCAATCGGATCGCATTCAAGGTATTTTCGATTATTATGACAGCATGGCTAAACCAAGTTATTCCGTTAAATATTTACAACAACTCATTGAAAAAGGAGAACTGCCGGATCCAAGTCCTTTTTATATTCGAACGATCTGCGAAGAGTAAAACATGCTGTATTTTTTGATCAAATTAATGGCTATTACGGCCATTAGAACTTTTTTCAATAAAATTTCTGCAGAGAATGTGGATTATATTGCAAAAGATGTACCCATCATCTTCACTGCCAATCATCCCAACACGATGATGGATCCAATGATCATTGGGTATACATGTAAAAGAAAACTGCATTTTTTTGCTAAAAGTACCCTTTTCAATAATATGATCGCAGGATGGTTTTTACGCCGGATCCAAATTGTACCTGTTTATCGTAAGGTGGATGATCCCAGTAAAATGGATCAAAATAAAGAGACATTTTCTAAAGGGTATGAGATTCTTAAACATAATAAAGCTTTCCTTATTTTTCCTGAAGGCATTTCCACTGGTGACCGCATATTGAGTCAGATCAAAACAGGAGCCGCGCGCATTGGGTTTGGTGCTGAAGCTGAAAATGATTGGCAGTTAGGTGTGCAGATCATCCCTGTAGGATTAAATTATACAAACGCTATAAATTTTCGCAGCGATGTTTCTACTCGGTTTGGGCAACCAATACAATTAACTGATTTTCGGGACGTATATGAGCGGGATGAAAAAGAAGCTGTACATCTAGTAACTGAACAGATTGAAACAGCATTATCCAAACTCACCATCAATCTTAAAGACTTGGAAATGCAGGAGATCGTTGAAGCACTGGAAAGAATTTACAAACAAGAATTGGCTGTTGATCTGGGTTTAGAGACTGATAACAAGGCAGATGATTTTTCTGTGACCAAAGGGCTTATCAATGCGGTGGAATGGTATTATGAAAATGAACCGTTGAAAGTAAATGAATTTAATGGGAAGCTGAACCTCTACCAGCGGCTTCTCAATCGTTTGCAGATTAAGGATGAATTTTTGGATCCTGCAAGTAGCAGGGTTACTTTTTGGGAAAGAACAAAAGCAATTTCATACATAATAATTATGTTCCCTATTTATCTTTATGGACTGATCAATAATGTGATTCCCTATAAATTACCCCGTTGGTATGCCCGTCATTTTGTACAACACAAAGCAGAAATTGCCCCATGGAAAATGTTGTCTGGAACCATTATTTTTTTAATTTATTATCCCATTGAAATCATCATTTTTGCATCTCTCACTGGTAGTTTCATTTGGACCTTCATTTATGCACTATCGTTGATCCCCAGTGGCAATTTTGTTCTTCAGTATATCAATCGTGTTCGCGATTATCGCCAACATCTGCGCTTTATATCTGTTTTTTATAAGAAACGAACTTTGATCTATGAATTGATCAAACAGCGAACAGAGATAATAGATTTATTAAATTCGTACAAAATTGAATACATGGATACAATGGGATTAAATCCTGAAAAATAAATCTCCTCTTATTAAATAGTTCTTTATAGTTTAACTGCACTTTAGAGAAACAGATGCCGAATAAATCTCCATTTTCAGATATCCTTCCAAGCCTTATTGCCGGTTCAGTTAACGGTATCATATGTATTATTTCAGCTATGGCATTGAGTGCCCTGGTTTTTATTGGACCACTTACTCCCTATTTACCCCAAGGAATCGGCATTCTATTAGTAGCGTCTTTGATATTTGCATTATTTTCGGCATTTGCTTCAAAGAATCCAGTGATTTTGATCGCCCCGCAAGATATTCCCATTGCCATCCTTGCACTTATGGCAGCAACAATCATCGGTTCAGCAGGTTCAGATTGGACAGGCCAGCAATTATTTGAATACATGTTCGTGGCAATTGGTGTTACTTCAGTATTAGTCGGTGTATTTTTCTTTATCCTGGGTCAATTCAAATTGGGCAAACTAGTGCGTTTTATCCCCTTTCCTGTTGTAGGTGGATTCCTAGCTGGGACTGGATGGCTTATTGTTCAATTTTCATTCAGTATGATGACAGAGCTCAATCTCATTTTTTCTAATCTTGCAGCTCTAGTAGATCCAGCTATGCTCATCAAATGGTGGCCGGGTGTATTGTTTGGCGTGGTACTGTTGGTTGCTGACCGCTACATCAGTCACTATTTGCTTTTACCCGGAATTCTTCTCATTGGTATTGCAGTCTTTTATGGTTCTGCATTTTTAAATGGATCAACGTTTGCAAGTCTGGAAAATGGAGGATATTTATTGGGTCCATTTCCGGAGGGCGGATTGTTTCCCGGACTGCCACTAGCTTATTTAAACTCGTTCCAGTGGAATTTGTATTTTGCGCAATTCCCAACCATTGGCACCATGCTGATATTAAATGCTATTTCTCTTCTTTTCAATTATAGCGGTTTAGAGCTCACCATTAAGGATGATGTGGATCTTGACCGAGAATTGAAAATAAATGGGTTAAGTAACATCCTGGCTGGTTTTGGTGGTGGATCTGCTGGTTATATGACCTTGAGCGAATCCACCATGAATTATAATATGGGTGTGAAATCAAAATTAAGCAATCTCATCGTGGCGGGAATGTGTGTACTGACATTAATCTTTGGTGCCAAGATTTTGTCAGTTTTTCCAAAGGTCATTCTTGGAGGATTGATATTCAACCTGGGTCTATTGTTCTTAACAGATTGGCTTTATGATACATGGCATCGGATCTCAAAAGCTGATTATTTCATCATCGTTCTGATCCTTGTTGTTATTGGAGCAGTTGGCTTTCTGGAAGGGATTTTCATTGGGCTTATATTGTCTGTGATATTATTTGTGATTAATTACTCTAAAGTAGAAGTGATCAAATATGAACTTTCAGGAAAAACCTACCACAGCAATGTAGAACGATCAGAACAACTTAAGGAGTTCATGAATGATAAAGGTGATCAAATCTTCATCCTGCCACTCCAAGGATTCATCTTTTTTGGAACATCTAATCGTCTTTTAGAACGGGTACAAGAAAGACTCGATAATACAGACCAATCTGATCTTAAATATTTGATCTTCAATTTTGGCCAGGTAACCGGCATAGACTCTTCAACAATAAACAGTTTTAACAAATTACGTATCATGGCAGAGAATAATGGTTTTAAAGTTCTCTTTTGTTCATTGAATGATGAAATGGAACATCAGTTTTCTGTTGAAGGTTTATTACCAGACCCGGACAATATTTTTCAATCATTTAATGATCTTGATTACGGGCTTGAATGGTGTGAAGATCAGATTATCCATGATCTGTTGAGTAATGAAGAACTGGCCATTGATAGCGGTGAAAAGGATTTTTTCAAAACGCGATTCGCAGATCTGATCGAATATTTTGAGCATAAGGAAATTTCTAAAGACATCTCGATCATTGAACAGAAAAAAGATCCTGGTGGTATCTATTTCCTTGAATCAGGGCGTATCACAGTTCAGCTTGAAACCGGGACAGGCGATAATATTCGTCTAAAATCCATGGGCCCTGGAACGGTTGTAGGTGAAGTAAGCCTGTATCTTGGATCAAAAGCATCCGCATCAGTTATTACAGATGAGGATTGTAAAATCTACTTCTTATCCAAAGATAATTTTAAAAAACTCAATATGGAAGCACCGGAAAAAGCAGCCGAACTCCATACATATATTGTACAATTACTAAGTGATCGCCTGGCAAAATCCAATGCAACAATTAAAGCGTTAATGAGATAAATATTATCTATATCTGATTATTATTAAAAGATTAATATTATCATGTCAAACTTTATTTATTTAGTTTTAGTTATAGTCTTCATTATTGTCGCTACAACACGATTAAAGATCCATCCATTCTTAACACTTCTTGTGGCATCTTTAGCAATGGGATTTCTTGGAGGTCTGGACTCTACAACCATTATTAATAACTTGACTGAAGGATTTGGAGGAACACTTAAAAGCATAGGTATCGTTATTGCTTTGGGAACAATCATCGGTATCTTCTTGGAGCGAAGCGGTGGAGCAAATGCTATTGCAGAAATTTTTTTAAAATTATTTGGTCAGGAAAAATCCCATATAACAATGAGTTTAACCGGATTTATCGTGTCAATTCCCGTATTTTGTGATTCCGGGTTTATTATACTTTCAACACTAAATCGGGCACTGAATAGACGCACTGGTGTCTCTCTTGCAGTATTGAGTATCGCATTAGCAACTGGACTATATACAACCCATGTATTTGTTCCTCCAACACCGGGACCACTTGCTGCTGCTTCAATAATTGGAGCAGATGTAGGTTTGGTCTTGATACTGGGTATTTTTGTTTCAATACCTGTAGCAATTGTTGGTTTGCTATGGGCTACATTTTATTGTTCTAAATTTACAATTAATGTTGAAACGAGTGAGGTTCATACAGCTGATGAAAGTTCATTACCATCAGTGTATCAGGCATTACTTCCAATAATAATACCCATCATACTTATCAGCATAAAGTCTGTGGTTGAGCATCCCGCTATTCCACTAGATGAAGGTATGTTTAGATCATCTATTGTTTTTTTAGGTCATCCCGTAGTTGCATTAATGATTGGCGTCACATTAACATTGATTAATACTCCAGTTCCATCATCAATAGAACGATTTAAATGGGTTTCTGATGGATTATTAAACTGCGGTTCAATCATCTTGATAACGGGGGCGGGTGGAGCTTTTGGTCATATGAATCATCCATTTGATGATAAGGATTTAACATTTGGAGTCGGTCCTGCTGGCACAGGCAAAACCTATCTAGCTGTATCAGTCGCTGTAGAACATTTGATAAATGGAAAAGTAGAGAAATTATTGCTTGTTCGTCCTG
>ERZ651768.1675-NODE-1675-length-16063-cov-4.622295_pt1 | contig 16063 bp, 11 predicted proteins | sample MGYA00514754_ERZ651768 | MGnify/ENA metagenome assembly ERZ651768
ATGCCACAAGCTGGGACATTTTCCTATAATGATTTAGAGGATAATAGATACAAACCCAATTCAAATTATTTCAATTATGGTACGTCTTGGCTTGACGAGGAATATTCGATAGCAACCCTACTTTGGGATTTATATGATAAAAGACAAGATGGTGAAAACATTACACTTGGCATCAACGAAATTTGGAATTTGATAAAAGCCTACGATAACTTTGAAAACCACAACCCAAAGTATGATTACAAGAAAAAGTATAGTTACCGTGAACGTTTTTCGTCCGATGACAGACATATCAAATACTTCAAAGATTTCTATGATTACATGAGTGATTATGATGTAAACCATGATGGCCGTGTAGATTCAAACGATCAAAGAATAGTTGACGACGTTTTTGCACTGCATGGAATACCGAATGGGTTAACTGATCCTAATAGGAGTGATAGAGTATGAATTACCCTGTTTTGATAATTTTTGCAGTTCTTATCTTTGGTCTTAATACAGCATATGGGTTACCTCCACCACCTCCTACGAACTTTGTGGTAACCATAACAGACGAATCAAACCAGCCTGTTCAAATGCCTGCGTCCCTACAAATAACGGAAATTTTGGATGGAGAAACACTTCTATCTTATGGAATAGACTTGTTCGAAAATCCTCAAACTGTTTCAGTAGGTTGGTATGCTCCAAGCAGGGCTGAAAATACTGAGATCCACATTGTTGCAGTAAAACAAGGGTATGCAAATAGCGGTGAATTTGTTTATAAAATTACATCTCAAACCCCTACGGAAGGAAAATTATTTGATCACACTTTTGTTTTAAACACGGAGGAAACTTCCAAAGTAATTGAAAAAGAGTTCAAGGTTACATCTAATGGCAAATCATACACCTTAACTACAAAATCCTCATCAAATGTAGAATCAGTAGAATTTGCTGAAAAAGAAAATCTCGATTTGGGAGCACTTGGATTAATTTATGAACAATGCCAGAGTGGATTAGAAGATTCTGCTGTCATTGATAGAATGAAGAGCCTTGTTAGCATAATAGAGAATAGTATTAAAACAGGGTTAGAAGGGACAACCTATGAAGATCGAATTTTGCCGCAACAATCCCATTTAATCAATAATGCAAAAAAGCGCAATAAAATTTTACAAAATTCTATTATTAATCAAATTATAGCAAATGTGTCGGCAATTATGGAATCGAAAAGCGCTATGGAAGTTGTTGTTGCAAATCCGTCAGCTGGTTCTTGCGGTGTTGTAGGGGGAGTATTGAAGGCAGTAGCAGATGATATAAATGCAACTCATGACGAATTGATTAAGGCGTATTTTGCCACGGGAATTATTGGTGTGTATTTTGCAATGGGCCCGGGGTTCTCTGCTGAGGAACATGGATGTCAAGTTGAATGTGGAGCATCAGCAGGCATGGCAGCTGCTGGAATAGTTCAATTATTTGGAGGAACAGCGAGACAGGCTGTCGATGCAGCCTCTATGGCAATTCAAAATATGATTGGATTGGTTTGCGACCCAATAGCAGATCGTGTTGAAGCGCCTTGTTTGGGAAAAAATGTAAGTGCAGCTGTAAATGCGCTTTCATCAGCAACAATGTCTTGTGCTGGGTATAATGCTCTTATTCCTCTAAATGAAGTTCTTAAAACGGTTTCTTCAGTTAGCAGCCAAATGCCTACTTGTGTTAAATGTACGGGAAAGGGCGGACTTGCAACGACAAACACTGCTTGTTCTATAAAAGAAAAATTAGCGTTAAAAAACACTATAGTTACTGCCTAAATCAAATATAGATTTATGAATTAATTTTATTAGAATTCCAAGAATTATGATTACAGCTATTTGGATTGCTCTTATTATATTATCAATATTTTTCATATACGTTCTAAGCAACGATGTTATTAAACATCAAAAAGTTTTGGAAAATATTAGTGTTGTGAAAACAGCTTTAATAGGGTTCGTTGTTAATTTTTTTGATGTTCTTGGTATTGGAGCTTTTGCCCCACAAACGGCATTGTTAAAATTTACAAAACAAACAGAAGACAGGGTTTTGCCTGGAACATTGAATGTGTCGAACACAATTCCAGTTTTAATCCAAGCCTTGATTTTTATTCAAATTATTGAAGTAGAAGCCATTACTCTAATATCTATGTTGCTATCAGCAGCAGCAGGAGCTATTCTTGGTGCTGGAATAGTTGCAAAGCTTCCTGTAAGGAAAATTCAGCTAACCATGGGATTTGCCCTACTAGTTACCGCTTTTTTTATGCTATCTGGGCAAATGCATTGGATACAAGGAGGAGGGGAAGCTATTGGCTTAACCGGATTGAAATTAGCCTTAGCAATTGGGATCAACTTTGTTCTTGGCGCTTTTATGACTGTAGGAATTGGGCTGTATGCTCCTTGTATGGCTTTAGTTTATGCTTTAGGGATGTCCCCTTTGGTCGCATTTCCTATCATGATGGGTTCCTGTGCTTTTTTAATGCCACCAGCCTCTGCAAAATTCATTAAAGAAGGGGCTTATAACAGAAAGGCTTCTGTATCTATGGCAATCCCGGGAATTATTGCTGTATTAATTGCTGCATTTTTGGTAAAATCATTGCCGCTCAATACACTTAGATGGGTGGTAATTGTGGTTATAATTTATACTTCTTTAATAATGTTTAAGTCAGCCTTAAATGGTAGAAATTGAATAGGGGCTCTAGGTTGGTTGCCATAAATTAAAATTTATCCTTAAATTGTTATAAATCTTGGGCTTACCAAGAAAGGATCAAAATTAACCAACCAAATTAGACATTATGATATTTAGAAAGGCATCATTTTTCACTGTATGTTTATTATTTGTAATGCAGTCAACAAGTTTTGCGCAGGAACAACATTATTATCAAACTGACTTTTCAATTGTTGATTTTCAAGAAAGGAGATCACAAATATTTGAAGCTATAGGGAATAATTCTATTGCCTTGATTCAGGGAGCTGCAAGCATAAAAGGTTTTAAGGTATTTCGACAGACGAATACATTTTACTATTTGTGTGGACTAGAATCAGAACATGCCTATTTATTACTCAACGGAAGAACCAAAACAAGTACTATTTATTTACCAAATAGAGATAAAGTAAGAGAAAGCAGTCAAGGCAAAATACTATCTGCTGAAGATGCTGATTTGGTTAAGAAACTTACTGGAGTAGAACGTGTTCGGGGATATGGATCTTTATCAAATGATTTGGTAGGTACGGGGCTGATAAATAGAGGAGCCCCATACTTATATACTCCTCTGAGCCCTGCAGAAATAGGAAACGATAGTCGAGACGAAATTTTGCATGGACAAGCTAGAGCAGCTTCTGATCCATGGGATTCGCAGTCCACAAGAGAGGCTCGATTCAAAAAATTGATAATGGAACGATTTCCACAATTTGAAATTCGAGATCTCTCTCCAATTTTAGATGCTATGCGATTGATAAAAAGTCCAAAAGAAATTGAAATAATTCGTAATGCAACTGAAATAGCTGGTTTGGCAATTATGGAAGCTATGAGGTCTACTAGCCCTGGAGTTTATGAATACCAACTGGATGCAGCTGCAAAGTATATTTTCTATCTGTATGGCGCACAAGGAGATGGCTACCCTTCCATTATTGGAGGAGGAACAAACGCTTATATGGGGCACTATTTCCATAAAAGAGATGTATTGAAGGACGGGGATTTAGTACTTATGGACTATGCACCAGATTACCATTATTATACAAGCGATGTGACGAGAATTTGGCCTGTAAACGGAAAATTTAATAAAAAACAGGCAGCACTGTACAATTTTATTGTGGCTTATAGAGATGCTTTATTCCGTTATATCAAGCCGGGGATTACTTCAAATGAAGTACTTAATAAGGCTGCTTTAGATATGAAAGAATACTTAATTGGTAAATCTTTTGTGAAGCCAGCACATTTAAAAGCTGTACAAAATGGACTCACATTTAGAGGACATTTTCAACATCCAGTGGGCATGGCAGTACATGATGTGGGAAGAGTTCATGGCGTTACCTTAAAAGAAGGCATGGTCTTTACAATCGACCCAATGATATGGATTCCAGAGGAGAGACACTATATTCGTATAGAAGATGTTGCTGTTGTAACAAAAACTGGAGTTGAAAACCTGAGTGATTTTGTACCATCAAAAATAGATGATGTAGAACGAACGATTAAAGAAATAGGGCTGACCGAATTTCGTCCGGTAAAATCCCTGCCTCTTAAAGATTAATTTGTAATTATACTGTTTACAATCTAAATATTATGAGAATATTAAAAAATAGAATACTAGTACTGATTTGTTTATTAATGGTTACAAGTAACTTTGCTACAGCATTTACTTTTACAGATGATTATCCTAAAAACCCAAAGATTGATGCCATTAATTATGCATTTAAAATTGAACTATCTGATGAAACCGATGAGATTGTCTGTGATTTAACTATTGATGTTCGTTTTCTTGGCGCTGGAGTTAAAAATTTAAGATTGGACTTAGTAAATGCTTCTCAAGAACTAAATAACAAGGGCATGGTTGTTAGTCGTGTTTCATCAAACGGAAGAGCATTGAGCTATAGTCATGAAAATGATGTTTTGAATATAAAACTTCCCTCTCCTTCTTCGCTTAACCAACGAAGCGAATTTATTATAGTATATAAAGGAATTCCTTCTAGTGGACTTAAAATTGGTAAGAATAAATATGGAGATCGTACTTTTTTTAGTGACAATTGGCCAAACAAGGCACGGAATTGGCTTGCCACTATCGATCATCCATACGATAAGGCCATGTGTGAATTTATAGTAACGGCTCCAAATCATTATCAAGTAGTTTCTAACGGATTAAAAGTTGAAGAAACTAATCTTTCTAATGGAAAACGACTCACACATTGGAAACAATCTGTTCCAATTGCTTCATGGCTATTTGTACTTGGCGCTGCAGACTTTGCTGTTCAATATGTAGATACATTTGACGGAAAATCAATTGAAACTTGGGTATATCGTCAAGACAGAGATGCTGGTTTTTATGATTTTGCTGAGCCTACAAAGAAGGTTCTAGAATTTTACAGCAATTATGTTGGGCCTTTTTCGTATGAGAAATTAGCAAATATACAATCTAACAGTGTGGGAGGGGGAATGGAAGCTGCAACCGCAATTTTCTATGGAGATAACTCAGTCACTGGAAATAGAAGCATTAGATGGAGGAATGTAGTTATTCATGAAATTGCACATCAATGGTTTGGCAATGCTGTAACCGAATATGACTGGGATGATGTTTGGTTAAGCGAAGGGTTTGCCACCTATTTTACTTTGCTTTTTATTGAGCATGAATACGGACACGATGTTTTCTTGGAAGGACTTAAATCAAGTCAAGAAAGGGTAAACACTTTTTATGAAAAAAATCCTGATTACCGGATTATTCATGACAATTTAAAAAACATGAAAAATGTCACTAGCTCACAAACGTATCAAAAAGGAAGTTGGATTTTACACATGCTACGAGGGCTTGTCGGTACTGAAAATTTCTGGAAGGGGATACAAATATATTATCAGAAATACAAGGACTCCAACGCTACAACTAATGATTTTAAAAGTATAATGGAGGAAGTATCAGGTCAAAACCTAACTGTCTTTTTTCAACAATGGTTATATAAGCCTGGCGCCTTAGAGCTTTCTGGGAATTGGAAATATGACTATAAGGAGCAGCAAGTTTTAATTACCCTTAACCAAGCGCAAACTGATGGTAGCTTGTTTGAAATGCCAATTGAACTTGGAATCAATTTTAAAGGAGAACAGCATCAACAAATTGAACGAATTCAAGTAAAAGAAAAATCAACTGTTTTTAAAATAAAAGTGGAGGCTGAACCAGAGAATATTATACTTGACCCTAATTCATGGGTACTAATGAGGACAGATTTTAAGAAAAGGATCTCATCTTCACCATTATAATTATCAAAAATAAAATAAGTTGGTTTTATATATCTATATTTTCCCATTTTAACCCATCTCTCCATAATTTTCATAACTTTATTAAGAATAATTCTACTTAGATTAAAAGAAGATGAAATATAAAACTATAATTGAGCCTTTTAGAATAAAAATGGTAGAATCTATTAGAATGACTACTGAAAAGGAAAGAGAAAAATTTATTAAAGAAGCTAAATACAATCTTTTTTTATTAAAAGCAGATGATGTTATTATTGATTTACTTACTGATAGCGGAATAGCAGCTATGAGCTCAAAACAATGGTCAGGCATGATGATTGGTGACGAATCTTATGCGGGAGCAAAAAGCTGGAAAAAAATGGAGAGTACTATAAAGGATTTGACAGGATATAAGCATGTATTACCAACACATCAAGGAAGAGCTGCTGAAAGAATATTATATGGATGTATGGGCGGAAAGGGAAAAACTTTTATAAGCAACACCCATTTTGATACAACTAGAGCTAATATTGAGTTTTCCAATGCGGAAGCTATAGACTGTCCTACTGAAATTGGCAAAAAGCCTTCTGCAAAACATCCTTTCAAGGGGAACATGAATGTTTCGAAACTTACCTCAACAATTAAAGATAAACACCAAGAAAATGTAGCGGGGGTAATTTTAACAGTCACCAATAATAGCGGAGGAGGACAGCCGGTAAGCATGAAAAATACAAGAGAGGTTAGTGAGATTTGCAAAAAACACAATATTCCATTAATAATAGACGCCTGCAGAATTGCAGAAAATGCATATTTCATTAAGAAAAGAGAAAAAGAATATAAAAATCACACGTATAAAGAAATTGCTCAAGAAATGTTTGCTTTAGCAGACGGATGCACAATGAGCGCAAAAAAGGACGGAATTGTCAACATGGGGGGATTCCTAGCGTTGAATAGCCAAAAACTAACTGAACAATGTAAAAACGAATTAATTATTACTGAAGGATTTATTACATACGGAGGAATCACTGGTAGAGACATGGAGGCCATTGCAATTGGATTAGAGGAAGTATTTGACCCTGACTATTTACAATATAGAATTGCTAGTACAACATATTTGGGGAAAAAACTAGTTCAAATGGGAATTCCAATAATGTTGCCCGTGGGAGGACATGCTGTTTATATTGATGCAAAATCTTTATATAGTCATATTCCAGTTGATCAATACCCAGGACAAGCACTTGTTTGTAATTTGTATTTAAAAGGAGGAATACGCAGTTCAGAAATAGGATCAGTGATGTTTGGGAAAAAAGAAGAAAATGGAAAACGAATTTATGCGCCAATGGAGCTGGTTAGATTAGCTATTCCAAGGAGAGTTTACACACAAAGCCATATAGATTATGTTATTGAGGTCTTTGAACAAATTAAGAAGGAGAAGATAAAAGCAAAAGGAATAAAAATAGTAAAAGAACCAAAATATTTAAGACACTTTACGGCTCATTTTAAATTTATTTAACAATTTTCAACTCTGATCAATTATGGAAATTCAATTTTTAGGACATGCTGCTTTATATATAAAAACATCTACACATAATATATTGGTAGATCCATTTATTTCTGGGAACCCTAAAGCAAGCTCAATAAATATTCAAGATTTAAATCCACAGGCTATTTTATTAACCCATGCTCATCAAGATCATATACTAGATGTTGAGAAAATAGCAAAAGCCAACGATTCTTTAATTATTTCAAATTTTGAAATAGTTTCACATTTTCAAAACAAGGGATTAAATGGACATCCAATGAATCATGGAGGAAAATGGACTTTTGATTTTGGCGAATTAAAATACGTAAACGCTATTCATACTTCATCATTCCCTGACGGATCATATGGCGGCCAGCCTGGAGGATTTGTTCTCTCGACGGATAACAAAATTATTTATATAGCAGGCGATACTGCGCTTACATATGACATGAAACTAATTGCAAGCGAATTTAAGCTGGATTTAGCTGTTCTGCCCATTGGGGATAATTTCACAATGGGGATTGATGACGCTATTGTTGCAAGTGATTTTGTAGAATGCGACAAAGTACTAGGATGTCATTTTGACACTTTTAGCTTTATTGAAATTGATCAAAATAGGGCTGTAGAAAAATTTTCTAATAATGGGAAAGAGTTAATTTTACTTCAGATCGGAATGAGTATTACTATTTGAAAACACTATTTATCATTAGACACAGTAAATCTTCTTGGAAGAATGCAAATCTTTCAGACCATGAAAGGCCATTAAACAAAAGAGGGAATATTGATGCAAAATTAATTTCCAACTATTTATCAAGTGTTGTTAGAAATATAGATTTTCTCCACTGTAGTTCTTCTAAAAGAACAAGAGAAACGGCTGTATATTTTTTAGAAAAAATAAATATAAATAAACAAAATTATGACGATCAGCTCTATCATGTTTCCTCTGAAGATCTTTTACAGGCAATAAGGGCTTATAATAATACTTTGAGTTCAGCAATGATAATTGCTCATAATCCAGGATTAACAAATTTCGTGAATTTATTGACAGATTTAAACCTATGGAATTTGCCAACAACAGGAATGATTGTCATTGACTTTAATGTAAGTTCATGGGAAGAGATAAAAGAGAATAATGGAAAGATCCTATTCAAAAAATTTCCTAAAGAATTTAAAAAAGAATAAAATAAATAAATACCCACGAACACTTTTATTTAACTTTAGGCTTATGAAACAATTATTAGTTTTATTTTATTTTTTGTTTACCGGAGTTTTTGTTTTAGCTCAAGAAGAAATAGTTGTTTTAGAAACACCTACTGGGAATATTGAGGGAACTTTACTTTTACCCCCAAAAGAAAATATCCCGCTTGTTTTAATTATTGCCGGATCTGGACCTACAGACAGAGATGGTAATTCCGGTTCTTTAAAAAACAATTCCTTAAAAATGCTTGCTCAAGGACTTTATGACAATAATATAGCTTCACTAAGATTTGATAAAAGAGGTATTGGTGCAAGCGCGGCAGCTTTCAAAGGAGGAGAGGAAGATTTAAGATTTGAGGATTATATTAGAGATGTTCAGCAATGGCATTCACTTCTTAAAGATGATTCAAGGTTTAGCTCTTTTATAATCTTAGGTCATAGTGAAGGATCCTTAATTGGGATGATAGCCTCTCAAACTGTAATCCCAGACAAGTTTATTTCACTTGCAGGCCCAGGATTTTCAATGCAGGCAACCCTAAGAAGGCAGCTTGCAGATCAACCCGCATACATTCTATCCATGTCTCTTCCAATTATAGAACAACTTGAAAAAGGCAAAACAGTAGACAGTGTCCCCCCATTGATTAACGCGCTTTTTCGACCAAGCATACAACCGTATTTAATTTCATGCTTTAAATACGACCCAGTCATTGAAATTTCAAAAGTTCAAAACCCTGTTCTGATTGTTCAAGGGACAACAGATATTCAAATTCAAGTTGAGGATGCAAAAAAATTAGCAGCTGCTAATTCTAATTCAGAGCTAGTAATAATTGAAGGAATGAATCATATTTTAAAAGAAGCAGAAGCTCACAGATTTCTAAATCTGCGGACTTATGGAGATCCAAATCTTGAACTAAAGCAAGGCCTAATAGAAAGCATCACAATGTTTATAGTAGATTAATTTTCCAATTATTTATGAGTTCTACTTAAAGCTTGGTAATTCTAGTAAATTAAGATTAATTGCCAGTCCAAACACTTCTCTTAGTTGAACTTTTTTTATAGCATTATCATCATATAAGCATTGTATTATTAGATTAGTTGACAAATAATCATTGATTTTCATAAATGCAGTTATTGTATAGTCTACATCAATATTCTCGGCTTGTTCTAAATAATCTGAATATAGATTAATTCGTTGTTCAAGCTGTATGTTTTCAATTACTTCAAATTTATAAAAGGCACTTACTGAGGCTCCTAATTCAAACCTAGAAATTTCACCTTTTGGGACCCCAAAATACTCTTCGCCTTCTTCTAGATCATTCGTAAATTTTTTGCTAGCCAATATTAGTCTCCCAGTTATAGGAGCCATATTAACCCATAAGGAATTATCTTCTTTCCAATACACTCCTACACCAATTTGTAAGTATGCTGGCGACAAAAATCTTGTTGTTTCTTCTCTGATTTCAATTTCTTCAGAGGCATTAGTGTACTTGAATCCTTTTGCAAATTGTGTTTTGAAATTTAAAAAGCTGGAAAAGCTAAATTTTTCTATAAATTTTTTCCCAATTAGTGAATTAATCTCAATTCTGTCATCTATTTTTTTGAAATACTTGCTATCACTGTTTTTATTAATACCAAATGATCCGATTATTTTTGTGTCCCAGGACCATCCATTTTTATAGTAATTAATATTGTAGTCAACAGACAATGTCGCTGCAATACTATTTTCACCACCTGATATCCAATTACTAAAGGCAGTTTGATTCACAATAAGGCTTGTAAGCCCAGATTTTTTCCAGCCTTCTACTTTTATTGAATCTACTTCTTTTTCTTGACCCTGGAATCCAATTGCAAGTAACATGCAAATCATCAGTAATACTCCCTTTTTTTTCATAATGTTTTATTCAATTATAATTTATCTGAATTTATTTATTGATGCAATAAATGATTTTGGTGTTTCCCAATTTTCTAACGTTATTTCATCAAGATTATTTCCAATTAATTTTAATTTATTTGTTAATATCTCTACTAAATCTGTTATTCTAAATTCCCTGTTAATATGATCTTCTATATTTCTCATTTTATCTCTAGCATCACTTAATTTTGTGATATGCATTTGTGTTAATTCTTTTTGTGTTATATCTCCAGTTAATATATTTCTTGTTTGATTTGTCATTTCTTGATCTTCTAAAATTATATTAAATGAGTCTCTTGCTGAGGTGAATGAATAATTAAGAACATATTTTATCATTTTTTGATAAAAATTCCATAGGTTTTTATAAATATTGTCATTAATGTCAATATCAATGGCAAAAACATGAAAGGGATCATTATATGGAGCAAGAATATCTGAGTACTTACGGTAATGTGTTATATAAAAAGTGGTTTTCAGTATTTTTACTAATTTTTTAATTGCATGATTTATTCTTACGTACTTATATTTTGCGCTTTTCTTTGACTTTTTAAATTTTATATACTCAGATCCGTTTTCAAATAATTCACTAATTAAAATTTCCTCAGGATTATTTTTTTCTATTTTTTTATAATTCATTATATCTGCTGGATACATGCCTTTACATGATAGCATCATTAGAAACAGTGCGATTGATTGAGCCTGATGAATATTCGTAATTTTTGCTATCCCCTGCTCTATTTCTTTATATGTTATAATTTCCCGAGGATTTGAAGGAATTTCCTCAACAACGCTCTCAGGGATATTAAATCTTTCACTGATATGACCGTCCTTATAGGCGCTATTCATAATTACCTTCATTTTTTTTACATATGAGTTTATAGAGCTTTGTTTAAGATCATTTTTTATTGCATTGATTTTAAAGGTTAAAATGGATTGCTCATCTAATAATTCTTCAAATTTGATCCTGCTGGAGATATTTAGATGTTTTTTGAAGACTTTTACTACGTTTATATAATCTTTGTGAGTAATTTTATTCTTAGTATCTCCAAATTCGTTTATTACGTATTCATCAAGCGAATATAGCTCTATACCTGATTTTAAGAAGTTTTCTAGCTCATCTTTACTCCATTTTTCTTCTGTATAATTAAAAAGGGCAAGATCTCTCTTTTGTTCAAGTTTTTTCAGGGCTATGTTGAGACTTACATGTTTTGGATCAATTCTACTGATTTGATTAGCCTCTGGATTATAATGCTCAGAGGAGACATATACGTTGGTATTTATCCTTTTCCGGTAATTAGCGCTAAAACAATCAAATAAAATAGCAGATTTTCCCTGTTTTGTAGTATAGGAAGATTTTTTTAAGTAAATGTTCATATTTATACAATAAATAATACAGTATAATTTGCAATTATTGATGTAATTAACTATATTAATATCAGATATTTACAAATATACGTAATATTTTACTAGTACGATCTTGAACTTTATTCAAGCATTTTATATTACATATTCCGTATTATTTTATATAAAAATGACATTTTACACACGATTTACTTTTCTTTAAATGAAGTGTTTTTATCTAGAATTTCTGTAATCAGCCTTTCCAGTCCCTTTTTGTAATTCTCTAATTTTTCAGCGTTTACCAGGGTAGATTTGTCAATAAACTTGGTTTTTAAGGGGCCATTACTTAGATTTCTAAAGGATATAATCCCATTTTCTACTGGCAGATTATATTTTTTCTCTCTTTCAATAGCCAATGTGTAGAAGAATAGCTGAAATATGTTTGTGTACTGTTTATCTTCAAATATTTTATTATACTCTTTAATATTTAGATCACTTTGTTTTATTTGTCCTCCAGTTTTATAATCAATAACCCTTGTTATTCCATTAACGCAGTCTATTCTATCTATCTTCCCTCTAATTTTAATATTTTTTAATTCAGATGAGAGGTTAATTGTGGTTTCAAACTTTTTCTCTATACTCAGGATCTTTATAACATTTCCTTCATTAATATCTTTTAATTCTTTTTTTAAAAAATTATCGATATATTTTTTTGCTATCTCTACTATTATTAGGTTCTTTCCCTTTGATAGATTCCCTAGGCTAAATTTTTCTTGAAAATATTTATCAACTATATTATCCTTTTCCTTCTGCATTTGTTTTATATGCTTTTCGTTTAATTTCTTATTTTCTAAGGGCTTATACAGTTCTTCTAATGTATTGTGGATTACAGAACCAATAGTATTATATGCTATTGTTTCCTCCATTTGATTTTCATCTGGAATTTCTAGTATTGTTTGATAATAAAAGGATATAGGATTTCTTATGTAGTTAATCAGCATTGACGCAGTAAACCCCTTTTTTTCTATTTCATCAAGCTTTTTTAAAATATTCGAATTTTTATCAATCTCTATCAGTTTCTTTTTTATTATTGGTGTTTTTGGCACCAGAATTTGATGATTTACTTTATGAATATTTTCAATTTCTAGTTGCCTAATAAATCTGCTCATCTCACCCCCATTTATTACATCTGGCTCTGTATTATAAAGAAGATATATGTTTTTAGCTCTTTGCAATAATCTATAAAAATGGTAACTATATATTGTGTCTTTATCTTTATATATGGGCAGGTTGTGCTGAATCCTAACATCAAATGGTATAAATGTGCTGCTCTTATTCCCTGTTGGGAGAATTCCTTCATTTAAGGATGAGATAATTACTGTTTCAAAATCCAGAACTCTTGATTCTAGGATTCCCATTACTTGCAATCCCTTAAGTGGTTCTCCACTAAATGGAACTTTTTCATTTTTTATTATTTCTCTATATAAACTATGCAATGTCCCAACAGAGTTTATATGCTCATAGCTGCTTTGTAATAATTTTAATTTGTTAAATAATTTATTAAAATGATACAGATATTCGAATGTTATCTTCTTCTCATCTCTATTATTATCAAAATATTCTTTTATTCTATATATTACTTTAATACAATTATTAATTGCATTATTTGTATTATCCCAATTGCTAAGAAGAAGTTCTAATATTTCTCTGTTGGATTTATTAATCTTTATTAATGTATTCAGATTTGAGTATACTATATTATTTGTATGTATAATTTTACAAATATCACCTTCACTAGTATTTAGCAGAGGAGCTATTAGTTCGTGCGATAATATTGAAATCACATTTTTATAATAGAATGATTTTTTATTCTCCGAATGTAATTTTAACAAATTATCAAATAATGATGCAGTAGAGGATAACTTGATTGGCAAACCCATAGTTATGTTCAGATCTTCTGTTTTATTAGGAATAGAGTTTAACAAAGGAGTTAACAGTTTCTCATCTCCTAGCACTACTGCTGTATTATTTAGACTTTTATTTTCTAGTTTTTCTATAATCTCACCAATGTATTTTGCTTGCCCTATATTTTTTGCTGTGCCAATTACTGAAATATTTTTTTTTGTAGAATAATTATTCGAGATTATATCAATTTTATTGCTATTATAATATGGCCATGTAGTTATGTACTGATTTATATAGTGACCTGAAGAGTTATATTCTGAATTGATGTTCACCTTATCGATATCCCAGAAAATTTTTGCCATTTCTGATTGAAGTAATTCTTGAACTATTATTGATTCCGATTTATATAGGGCATTAAATCCTATAAATACATGAAGCTTCTTGTTGTTAGAGCTCATATAGCTTTCTAAATTATTTATTGCTTCTTTATAAATTAATCCCTGATATCCCTTGGATTTATTTAACAGATGACATGATAACTGGCTATAATAGACCTTTATGTCCTTCCAGAATGATATATAATTTTTTACTATTGAAGTTTTATCTTCATCCAGCGACCAGTGATCTAGATCATTTATAGCTTGTAGGTAGTTAAACACTGCATCAGAATCAGCTAATTCCCTATCTATATCATCAAAATCATTTAAAAGTATATTTGCCCATTTTATAAAATCTTCAAAATTATTTTGTTCTTTCTTTTTTGTATTTAGCTTATAAACAGAATAAAATTCGAATAGAAGTTCGGTATTAGATATTTTGGAAAGCCCGGAAAGTGATGTTATAAAGTCATCAATGGGAAGAATATCTGGACTAAAAACACTCTTTTCAATAGTATAGGAGAGAGCCTCTTTTAAAAATAATCCAGCCCTTTTATTTGGAAGGATAAAGATACAATCCGATAGATTTACTTTATTTTTTGTTAATTCTGAAAGTACAATTTGTAGAAAACTCTGCATTGCATAAAAATAAAAAACGCTTCGGATTTAGCGAAGCGTTTTTTATTTTATTAGAGTTTTCTATTTATTTATTTCATAAAATGAATTTCAACTCTTCTATTATTTGCTCTACCTGCTGAATTTATATTTGTATCAATAGGCATAGTTTCTCCTAATCCAGAAGCACTTAACCTAGATGATGAAACATTTCTTGAGCTTAAATAATCAACTACAGCATTTGCTCTTCTTTCAGATAATCCTTGGTTGAATCCTTTAGTCCCTATGCTATCTGTATGACCTTGAACACTAAAGTTTGATTTAGGATATTGAAGAATTATTGCTACGATATCATTAAGTACTGGAGGTGTTGCCTCAGTAAATGTAGCAGAACCGAATGCAAATTGAATTTCTCTAGATAATTCGGTGATTTTAGCCATATCTGAATCAGATGGGCCTTCTGGACAGCCATTGTTTGCAACTGTTCCAGGAGTATCAGGACACTCATCATCTTTATCGAAAACTGAATCGCCATCACTATCTGGCCATGGACAACCACGGTTTGCTCTTGGACCAGCCACTTTAGGGCATTGATCTCTATTATCTACGATACCATCTCCATCAGTATCAGGACATCCACCTAATTTCATTTTACCAGCTACTTTAGGGCACCTGTCTTTATTGTCTGTCAGTCCATCTCCATCAGTGTCTGGACATCCATTATGTTCTGCAGGACCTGCAACTAGAGGACAATCATCTTCACTGTCTTGGATTCCATCACCATCAGTATCTGGACATCCATTAAATTCTGCTAAACCAGGAATTGTTGGACAATCATCATGTTTATCATAAATGCCATCACCATCTGTGTCTGTGCCTCCAAATTTAACAGATACTCCAGCAGACCATCTCATAGATCCACCTTCATCCATTAGATATGCATCTTCAACAGCATCATAGTTTTCCTTATAGTCTGCTTGGAAGGTAAGGCCCCATTTTTCATTCATCCAGTAGTTAATACCTACACTACCATTTAAAGTCATCCAATTTTCACCTGCCATCCAAGTCCATCCTGGACCAATGCCAACAAATGGTTCCCAGTCTCCCCAGTCTACCACATCACCTAGGCTGTATTTTAACATTGCATCTACAGTTTGGTAATCTGTAGCTCTAGACATTTCCTGACCTGTTGCATATTTTGAAATAGTATTCATTGATGCGCCAACACCAAAAGAAAGGTTGTCTCCAAGGTATCTC
>ERZ651768.1676-NODE-1676-length-16060-cov-3.342864_pt1 | contig 16060 bp, 14 predicted proteins | sample MGYA00514754_ERZ651768 | MGnify/ENA metagenome assembly ERZ651768
GTTCGGCCAACCCGACTGAGTTTGACGAGATTTGCGCTGCAGCCACGACACCGCTGCCGGAAACTGTGTGGCAGGATTTTGAAGCTGAATTTGGAGTAAGGATTTAACTGGGATTGGCCTCAGCGATAAAAACGGGGATCAACCGATCGGTTTTGTCTTGATACGCCCGGTAGGGAGGATACGCCGCTACAGCAATGGCCCACAATCGTTGCTTTTCTGTTGAGTCCACTACTTCCCGGACTCGCATCGAATGGACTTCTGCCTTATCCCGTATCTCGACATTAGGTTGTTCCTTTAGATTGTGGTACCAATCCGGGTGTTTTGGTGCTCCGCCCATTGAGGCCACTAGGATATAACTGTCACCATCCATGGCCTTCATCAAAGGAGTCTTCCGGACTGCATCTGTCTTGCGACCTCGATGGGTAACTATGATGACGGGTAGGCCCGTATCTTTTAACGTTGTTCCCTTAGTACCGAGACTGCTCTCGTAAAGTTCTACCTGTTCCGCTACCCAGGAAGACTTACTGGGGATGTATTCACTCATTTCGCAACTCCAAGTTGTCTTGGTCTGTCCAAATCGTTAGTACCCTCAAAGTGGATAAACCGAATTCTCGATTGTTAGTTCTGATGCGATGTGTGTAAACCATTCGACAACTTCAGGATGTAGTGGAATTCCATTTGCTCTACGGTCGATTTCTGACTCGTGCTCGGGTAAACCCGCATAAATCACCCTGTTATGTCCCGGAGCGGGCGGGGTGTCTACAAGAGCCTTCATGTATTCATCCATGTCTCTTTTGAATTGTTCGAGCTTGGTAAATGCTTCGATTTTTATAGCGCAGAAATAGTGTGAGAACACCATATTATTCTGGAACCCAGGCCCATTACCCGAAAGAACACCGGTCAGAATGTCGATCATGAGTGCGAGACTGTAGCCTTTGTGAGACCCGAGCTCGCGCGTGGCGCCCAGAGGTAAGAAACTATATTCCTCAGGTACCGGACCTTTTTCCATGATGGGCCTGCCGTCCGGGTCGGCAAGCCAACCTGGTGATAGTTCGACGCCTAATCTTTTCGCTAGTTCTACCTTGTTTCCTGCGACTCCGGCCATCGCAGCATCAAATACGAACGGCGGTTCGTTTCCCGCCGGGGCAGCGAAACCTAGCGGGTTTATACCGACCATAGGTTTGGAACCGAAGGTCGGAACCATGCCTACTCCCCCTGTAGTCATGGAAAGTCCGATCATATCGTGTTCGATCGGCATCATAGCGGTGTACGCGCACGGGCCGAGGTGCCCGGCGTTAGACATAGTCACAGAACCGATCCCGTGTTTCTCAGCTCTGTCTATTGCCATTTGCATCCCTATGGGGCCCAATACCAGACCCAATCCACCATCACCACTGACATTAGCGATAGCTCCATATTCGCTGTCGATGTTCCACTTTGGTACGGGGTTTATACGTCCGTCATTTAACCATTCCACGTACACCTTCATCAGGTTGGAGACGCCGTGGGTCTCAATACCTCTAAGGTCAGCGAAGGTGAGTACGTTTGCTGCCTGTTCAGCATCGGCTTCTGGCATGCCAAGCTTTAGAAATATGGCTTTAACGGTGTCGAGAAGCCCTTGGTGTGATACCCGGATCGCTATATCGTCTGGGACTTGAAATTTTTGGAGCATGTCACCTGCCTTCTGATAATTGGCTAAACACTTCCATTCCCTAACCCCACGGATCGATTACGACTCTGGTTGCCGCTGACCCGTCTTTTTTCCCTGACCACTCAGCTGTATCAAATGCCGTTTCGATTTGTTCAAATGGGAAGGTATGAGATACGAGTTCGAACAACGGGTATTTTCGACTGGCGTTGACAAGCCATGAAACTGCGTTCTCCAAAATCCACGGGTTGTAGTGGCCGATCCCGATCCAATGGATTTGACCACGTATCATACGGTTGCCGGGCAGAGTGAAGCTTCCACCAGAAATATTGCCGACGTCGATATATTTACCACCGACGCGAACCATGTCCAAGCCTTCCAATGTTGCTGCAGCTATACCAACTACCTCAACGACAATGTCAGCTCCGATGCCTGAGGTTAATTCATGGACTCTTGTAATTCGCTCCGAAGGTGTTTTGTATTCACGCATGTCGATTGTGTCTGTTGCTCCACACCTCTTGGCCAGGTCTAATCGCCCGGGCTGTCCGTCGATCACTATCACTTTTGAGGCGCCGGCATCAGCCGCAATTGCAGCTGCATAAATCCCAAGCCCACCTGCACCCTGAACGACCACTGTGTCACCGAACCTCATGTTGGCCTGGTGAATTGCCCATGTGACCTGGGTGAGTGAGCAGTTGACCGTTGCAAGGATCTTATCTGGGATGGCGTCTGGTGCTTTGAAAACGAAATGTCCAGGCGGGAGGCTCCAGTATTGAGCGAACCCTCCGTCGCAGTAAGGGTAATCGTCAAATGTGTCAGCTTTGAACCTAGGGTGATAACGGTTTGGACAGGCGTGAAGCTCGCCATGGACGCATTGGTAGCACCTTAAACATGGGAAGAAAAACGGGTAAACCACTCTGTCGCCTACCTTTATTTTTCGTCCCTTTGAATCAGTAGATATTCCGGGTCCCAGTGACTCGATGACTCCTGCGCATTCATGTCCACCAACCATTTTTCGAGAACTTGGTGGCCCATCCCCGTCACCTCTCCAACCATGCAGGTCCGAACCGCAAACTGCGGCGCCGGTATTTCGGACCAAGATTCCTCCGGGCTCGAGTTTCGGCACTTCGAGATTGATTAAATCGACCGGACGACTACCTCCAGTGAATACTGCTGCCAGACCTTTCATAGTCCAACCCCTTTCTTCTTATTCAAGAAATTCAATTGTGTGGTGGTTCAATAAATCAAAGTCGATATCAGCGCCTAGGCCTGAGCCACAAGGTACTTTCACTGTGCCGCTGGACTCCATCTTCGGCGGATTCGTTATGCCGAATGTAGAAGACTTGTCGCTGATAATCACCTCGTAATATTTGCAGTTAGAAATCGCACCCGAAACATGGAGATTGGCTATGTTTGCTAGCGCATTTCCGCCGTGATGCAACTCACAATTCATGTGGAAAGCTTCTGCTAGATGGGCGATTTTCATCACCGGGGTTATTCCTCCTTTTACTGTTACGTCAGCCCGTAGCAAATCCGTGGCCTGGGCAGCAATCCACTGGTGAAGTCCTTCAAAACCGCCAGGAGCGTATTCTGTTGCCATCACCGGTATATACAACTTGGAACAAAGCTTCTGGTAGCCATAAATGTTGGCGTCATCTAGCGGGTCTTCAAACCATTCGTAGTTATTTTCACTTAGTGTTGCGCCCACCCTCAAGGCTTGTTCGTACGTGTATGCGCTGACAGGGTCAAACATCAGGGCCATGTCATCACCGACTGCCTGCCGCACAGCGGTTGCCACCTTTGCATCTTGCACCGGATCTCTTGGCGGGTGAATCTTGTAGGCAGTCCATCCTGCTTCGCTGTACTTTGCTGCCTCATGTGCGAACTCCTGAGGCGTTTTCAACCCCCCAGTGCTTGCGTACGCGGGAATATTTTCCCGCGATCCTCCTAACAGATGAAAGATCGGTAATCCTGCTGCCTTACCAGCTATATCGTGAAGAGCGACGTCGATCGCACCAATAGAACGGATTGAGTACTCACGCCTAGCATGTCGCATCTCATGCCATATCGCTTCGGAGTTAAGTGGGTTTTGATCATGAATCAACGGTTTTATGACTTCAAGCAGATACGGGGTGTCATAATGCGCACCTCTCCAGGTGGTTCCTAGAAACGAGTGACCGGTGATATCTGCATCAGTTTCGACGCGGACAAATCCAAGGGTTGAATCGGGTCCGCTTGTCTGCGGCCAACGCACGAGTTGTACAGTGACGTCAGTGATTCTCAATTGATACGGCCTTTTAACCGAATGGACGACGGTTTGAATATTCCGTCTCTTCGCTGGTTATAAATTCCAACAAGGCTGCTGATCCATCTTCGTTTGCGCGACGGGCTCGGGTTATCGCATCAGATATTTCAGCAGGTTCGGTCACACGTTCAGACCACCCGCCAAGTGATCGGGCTATGTCAGCGTAATTGCCACCGAGATTCCTTGTTTGATGGAGCTTGTGTGATAGTTTCATGGCGGAAGTCTCTACGGCCATGGTGCTGTTGTTGAGAACTATCGTGATGATCGGAAGGTCAGAACGTACCGCTGTCTCGAAATCCAGACCGGTCATACCGAAGGCGGCGTCGCCCATCACGTTTATGCAAATCTTGTCTGGTGACGCCAGCTTTGCTCCAATTGCGAGGCCCAGACCCGTGCCCAACTGATGAGATTTACCCCATCCGAGGTACGTTCTTGGTCCGTCAGACTTGTAAAAAGGCATGATCTGGAATCGAGGGCTTCCTGCGTCATGGGTGACGATTGCATCTGCTGGCGGGATCGTTTTCATAAGTTCACTAATTACTCGATATGGATTAATCGGTTTGGAGTTGGCCATGAGTTTGGGAGACCATTTAGCTTCCCAGGCTGAACGGAGCAATCGAATTTCCTCTGCAGGACCTTTATCGGATGATCTTGGCGTTTTGCGAGCCAGATCCTGGACTGCATCGTAAAGTTGCGTGAGCACCAACTTTGAATCTCCGAGCATGGCCTGGTCTGGCGATCCGCCCTTGCCGATATCTATCGGGTCATTTGTCGAATGAATGACCGTTTTACCCGGTGGTATCGGAGTCACCATCGAATGAGGTGTCATGCTCGAGCCGATTACCAGGACTACGTCCGCTTTTTTAAGGTAAGTAAGGACGGGTTCACTCATAACGCCCGAACCACTCCCCAGTGCAAGCGGGTGTAATTCCGATATCGCACTTTTCCCTTCCATCGTTGTCATAACAGGCAGTTGGAGGAATTCGGCCAGTTGAACCAGTTGGTCGGTAGCCTCGGCGTACAAAACCCCAGCCCCGGCGATGATCATCGGATGTTCTGCTGATAACAGCGCCTTTGCAGCTCTGTCCACATCATCGGGATTAGCCTGAGCGAGCACGTTCGGGACGGGTTGGTAATTGGCAACAGCCATTGGATCGACCTCTGATTCCGTCAGATCGGACGGAATTTCAACCATTACTGGTCCGCTGCGTCCGTTGCGTAGTGATGCGAATGCTCTCCTCATTACGTCGACCACTCGACCTTCTGTGTTGATCTGTTCGACAGATTTTGTAACGGATTCATATGTACGAAGTGAGCTGAACAACGGAAAGACTCTATCGTGATTTCTCGTATGTCCAAGCGGAAGCAGAAGCAAAGGAGTTGAATCGGAATAGGCCGTCGATACTCCGGGGAAAGCATTTTCCGCCCCCGGGCCATACTGCATAGCAAAAACACCTGGCGGGCGTCCATTGGTCACACGAGAGTATCCGTCTGCGATCCCTACTCCGACGCGTTCTTGGCGGCAAATAATTGGGCGTATACCGACTTGCGCTGCTGCTTCAATTACTGGAGTAGTTGGGAAGCAACTGAGGTATTCAATTCCCTCTGCCTTGAGTATCTGGGCGATTGCGTCGATTGTTCTCATTCTGTTCCGCCTGACTTGAATTTCCGCCGAGTATACGGGGTATAACTCAGGTCATCAGGATTAATGTGTGTAATCTCTGATTAGTTGCTGCGTGGTTTTCAAATGACTTACTAGAAGAGAAATGAAGTCAGCAAACCTTGTTATTGAAACTTGGGATATGCTGTCCTAACCGTTCGGGACATCATTGATTGCGAGAGATGCAGTTTTGGAAAAAGAATTTAACGAAGTTGTCACAACGTCAGAAGAGCTGCGGCACATTGTCGGGAACCCATCCGATATAGCGTCCGGCAAAGTTGTGAGGGCACTTGATCGACACTGTAGAGATTTCATTAAACGTTCACCATTTATGCTGATTTCAAGTGCTGACGCAGATGGGAACATGGATATTTCTCCGAAAGGTGACCCTCCAGGATTTGTACGAATACTTGATGACAGTACGGTTGCGATACCCGATCGTAAAGGGAACCGTCGCGCCGATACCTTTAGTAATGTCCTAGAGAATCCTCAAGTGGGACTGTTTTTTGTAGTTCCCGGGTATCGTGAAACATTGAGGATTAGGGGAAGGGCACTTTTGGTACGGGATCTGGATCTGCGGCAATCTATGGAGATGAAAGGTGTCGTCCCCGATTTGGCACTGGTGGTAAATATCGACGAGGTGTTTTTTCATTGCGCGAAATGCGTTATTCGTTCAGGGCTGTGGGATTTTCAAGAATGGGCCAGTGTTGACGGCATGGGTACGCTTGCGGATGCTTTGATCGATCAAGTTGGGCTTGAAGAAGACGTACAAGTTGTTCACGCCCAACTCGAAGATTCATACGATAAGAATCTTTACTGATCGCCGCCTTCAATCACTGCGTTGGTTATGGATTGACAGTGGTCTAGTGATTGATCCTTATCGCGTCCCTGGCACAGCATGATGACATTCGAGTGGATGATGTAGTCAGCGTATTTCACAGCTAGGCTTCCTCCACCTCCCCCAATTGTGAACCCGGATGTTCGACGATCTCGTGTCCCTTCCTTCCACGTGACGTCTTTATCTGATACAGCTCCATTTGGACCTGTGACCTCATCGGCAAAAAAAGTGCCTTTTGTAACGGCATCATCGTGAGATGGATAGAACCGAATTTCGTAGTCGACTGATTCTCCACCACCTGGTTTCCAGAATCCGTAGATTGCCGACGTCGCGGCTGGAAGCTCTGTTACGTCGTAGTCCTTTGATTGCTTAAAACCTACTGAGAGGAAATCTTCAACGGTAAATATTCTTTCAGTCTCTGTGATCTTGGGGAATTGTTGAGATTGTTCATCGTTCGTATTTGATGTGTTGCCGCATGCGGCAGCCAACACTAATAGCAGTAGAGCTAATGCCAATAACGAACTGAATAACCTTGTTGGACTATGTTTCTGATCCGAACCTGTTTTTTCTAGTCCACCGTTAATCAATTGCCTTGGAAGAAGTTGAGCTTGTTGGGTCCTGAACCATTGTTGATTTTTACAGGGGTTCAATATTAGCTGCCGATCAGCTCTTTCAATGCTTGGTCGATTTGGTTGGCGTTAAACCCTGATATATGTCGATCTCCGATGACCGTAACAGGTGTCGTGTCATAACCCATTTCGACGAGCTCGGTGCGACCCTCGAGATCTGTCGAGATATTTCTCTCGATAAAGCTCACTTTCCGAAGTGCAAGAAATGCCTTGACCATTTCGCATGCACCACACATGTTCGATGAGTAGACCGTGATGTTATCCATTGGTTTCAAGTTTAGATTAATTCCCGCGTTATGATAGAAAATTCAACATGGCGCTATTGCGTGTCATTTCCTCTTTACGTGCGGGGAAATCAACGTACGCCGTCCTCCGGTGCGTATTCGAGCACCTCATCACGTTATCAGAAGCGGATTTTATCCTGTCGAAGTCAGCGATGTCACCGCGATGAACCCGTTCTATCGGTAGCCGTTGACCTCGCTGCGGGAAAGAGCATTCAGGTGATATCGCTTTTCTAGAGTGCCACGTAATGCCCGACCTACGCCGCCATTGAAACCAGTGAGCAGGACATTAAGTTGTATTTTCGTCAAATTTTGTTCCAGATCTTCAGTGTGAAACAGTTGATCAATGTATTCAGTTTAGTCAACAAGTATCACAATCCAAATTGCCACGGCAGTTACTAGTGAAATTAGGACCGCAGCAGAACCGAGATCTTTAGCGCGCTTCGACATTGCGTTGCTGGACAGGCCGATTCGATCAACTACTGACTCGATGGCTGAGTTGATAAGTTCCACGATGAGTACGCCAGCGACCGATCCGATAAGGATAACCCTTTCTATACCAGACTCGGACAGTACAAATGCAGCGACCGTTGCGACTACAAGTACAACGAGTTCCTGTTGGAATGCCCGTTCGTTTTTCACGGCGTATGACAATCCGTGAAACGAATGCATGAATGCACGCATTAGCACTAAAGGATTTATCAAAATTATGAGTCGGTTCATGATCTGTATTTGAGAGGGTGATTGCTGAATATTGTCTTTGTTATCGTTACTTTTGTCTGTGCTAATCGATTGGGCCTAACCAGGCTGTAACCCCACCGTCTGCAAGTAACTCTGAACCCGTTACATACTTTGCCTCGTCTGAGGCGAGAAACAGAATTGCGCCGGCGATGTCGGCCGCATCAGCGATACGACCAAGTGGAACGCGCTTTGCATGTTGCTCTATCCATTCATCGTCAAACATCTCAGCAGTGAACGGTGTTATGGCCCAACCAGGTAATACTGAATTCACTCGAATATTATCTGGCCCGTATTGGACTGCGGCTGAGCGAGCGAAATGGGTCATGCCAGCACGAGAAGTTGCATATGCATTGGCCTGATTGTGGGTGATTTTTGCCATCATCGAGGAGATGAGCACGATTGAACCACCACCGTTTTCACGCATTTTCGGAGCAACGGATCTGACACCTAGGAACATCCCCAAGTTTGTAACGTCCATCACCTGTCGCCATTTCGGTACGGTCACGGTTTCTATAGTTTCACCTCGATTGTTGGTTCCAGCGGCCATGATCATTATGTCGAGGTGTCCGTGTAATGATGAAGTCTTCTGCACCGCTGATATCCAATCAGATTCTGAAGTGACATCTAAGTGAGAGTAATCTGCTGTAAGTCCCACGTCACGCATGTTTTTTACGGATTGTTCGCCAGCGCCATCGTCGATGTCACCGATTATGATTTTTCCGCCGCCGCGAGCGATTTCTAGTGCAGCAAGACCCGCAAATCCCATCAAAGAGTTTTCATCGGCGTGCGCACCACCGGCAATGAGCGCCACTTTTCCTTCAAATCTCTTCGAAAATATTTCAGGCATGTCTACTCCTAAATGACTGGGTGTAAATTGTGGAAATCACTAGCAGTTTCGAATGTATCGCCGATTCGTACGAGTAACGGTTCGGAAAGGTGATGCCCTGCTATTTGGAGCGATACAGGCATTCCATCAGTGTTGAGGCCACAGGGGAGGGCGATAGTTGGTAAACCTGCGAAATCGTAAGGAACAGTGAACCTGCCACTCCAGGGGTCTCTATCAGGTGGGATTGGTCCGTATAACAACTCAGGTGTGACCGGATAAGAGGCTCTTGCCGTTGAAGGGCACGCAAGGACATCTATTCCCACCATTGTATTTTCAAGAGCGCCGTTCATCATTAATCTGGTTTGATGCGCCTCAGCGTAGTCCTGCGCAGAATACCCCGCTCCTATTTCCAGCCATTCCCTAAAGAATGGACCGTAATGGTCGGACTCGCTTGGGTACGTGGATGAATGTGCCAGGGCAGCTTCACTTGTGCAAATGACCGGCCAGGCGTTCAATGCCTCTCGCATTATTTCCGGCATTTTTACGGGAATGATTTCTGCACCTAGTGATTCCAGCAACTTCACACCGTTTGATACGGCTTCGTAGAAAGAAGCTTCCATATCAACTGATGAATAGTCTTCATCCCACCCGATACGGAGTTTAGAGACACCTTTTCCAATGCCGATGAGCATATCCGGTACGTCTCCGGTAAGTGTAGTGGGGTCATATATATCTTGGCCTGAAATTGCCTGCAGCATTATCCCGGCATCTACAGATGATCGGGTTAATGGGCCTACGTGGTCTAATGATGGGGCAAGATCCATGATGCCGTATCGGCTTACCAGCCCCCAAGTGGGTTTCAGACCTACAACTCCGCATACTGCTGCTGGGTGTCGGATGGATCCTCCGGTATCGCTGCCCAGCGCCCCATATGCAAGACCAGCCGCTGTTGCGGCACCCGATCCACTGGAAGAGGCGCCCGACCAATGTGATTCTCGCCAAGGATTTTCCGGTATCTCAAACTTTGGGTTGTAGCCCCCCATCGCCCCCTCGGTCATATTTAGTTTTCCGAGAGATACAGCTCCTGCTTTTCGTAGTTTTTTAACGACAGTTGCATCGCTTTTCGGAATGTTGTCTCTGAATACATATGAGCCGCCCATTGTTTTGATTCCGGTTGTGTCGCAGAGGTCTTTTATCGCTATGGGAATACCGTGTAAAGGACCTCGATAATTTCCTTTGGCTATCTGTTGTTCTGCCTGTCGTGCCTCTTGCATAGCCTGCTCACCGGTAACCGTGGCGTATGCCTTCAGCGTCCCATCAAGCTTTTCTATGCGGTTAAGTTGTGACTGAGTCAGCTCTACCGGGGAGAGATCACCTGATTTGATATGTGGAGCCAGTTCGTGAATCGTTTTGTAATGCATGTTTAGATCAGCCGACTTGGGGTGAAATATGTATCCGAGATGGAGTTTACCGTCAAATGCTTTGATCATCGATAACTGATTGATCTTTCCCGATGGTTAAACCGTCGTGGATGAAAATTACGCCTAAGATTTCGGCAAATCTCTTCTTGGTCCGAGGCGGGCGCGAATTACGGGCCCGCCGTGGTTATGTCTGCTTATAACGTTAAGTTTGGGTTTGAGCGTGAATCCAGGTTTATCCCAATCTTCGACCTCGCAGCGCTCTGCCCATTCGTTATAGAAATGGATCATATTTAGAGATCTTTCCCGTTCACCTGTGATCAGGTCATTCAACTCTGTGCGATCTTCCCTGATGTTGTAAAGCTCCCAAACGGCTTTCGATTCGGGATCGGATGGATCGCCAATCTCGCTGACAAGCTTCCAGTCGCCCATACGTACGGCTCGGTTACCCTCGTGCTCCCATGCTATCGGTTGATTACGCTCCCAATTTCGACCCGACAACACGCTCGAAAAGGATTCTCCTTCATGCGATTTGATGTCATTTCCTTTGAACGTGGTGGGGTAGGTTGCACCCGCTATATCCAAGAGAGTCGCGTTGATATCGATGATATGGGCAGGATTGTTGAAGATAGACCCTTTTTCTGCGATATGATCTGGCCAACTGATAATGAACGGCGTCGATATTCCTCCTTCGTGTGTGTAGTGCTTGAACAGTCTGAATGGCGTGTTGTTTACATTAGCCCATGCAATGTCAACGCTTGCGAATGTGTCTGGTCCCCCCGGCTCGATTGACGGTGAATTACCCGTTTGAACTACCCTGCCATCCACGGTTGGATAGTTATAACGGGAAGGGTCTGGAACAGGCGAGTCTTCCGCAAGAAATTCAGCGCATCCACCATTGTCCGCAAGGAAAACAACTATCGTGTTATCAGCTTCACCTGATTGTTCTATCTTGTCCATCAACTGTCCGATTCCTCGATCAACCTGCTCTACTTGGGCCGCGTACACGGCCATTTGAATATCGCGCCATTCCTTATCGGGTGATTCGTCCCATGGGGTAACAGAGTTTTCACGTGGAGATAACTCCCAGGATTGATCTACCATTCCAAGTCCGCGTTGGGTTTCGTGACGATTTTGGCGGGTCTCATCCCAGCCTTTTAGATATTTACCGCGGTAGCTTTCGATATCCTCTGGCCATGCATGCAGAGGCCAGTGAGGGGCAGTGAAAGCCATGTAGAGGAAGAACGGTTCTTCACGATGGATCGCGTCGTCAACGAATTGGGTTGCTTTGGACGCTATGGCGTCAGTCAGGTGGTAGTCGGTTGTGTCTATGCTGATGCGGGTGAGATCGTCCATCAGCATATTCGGGTTGTAGTAGCTGCCGCCGCCAGACAGAATTCCATAGAAACGATCGAAACCTCTGCCATTTGGCGAAGGGTATCCAGGCATGTCCGGGTACCACCCGTCAGGTAAATTTCCCTGCTCTCCACCCACATGCCATTTTCCAGCCATAAGGGTTCTGTAACCGGCTGTTTTGAGCACCTCCGCGATAGTTACGCTGTTCTCGTTAAGGTACCCCTGATAGGCAGGAACACCAAGGTCATTGATCATGTGCCCGATACCCGCCTGCTGAGGATTCAGTCCGGTGAGGAGGGCGGCACGTGAAGGACAACACCGTGCTGAGTTGTACATTTGTGTGAACCGGACTCCCTGCGCTGCGAGTTTGTCCAGATTTGGGGTACGAATTTCCGCTCCGTAGCATCCCAGATCAGACCAGCCGAGGTCATCTGCCATTATCAGGACGATGTTGGGTTTTTTCTCTTTGTTTACCTGGTGGTGTGTGGTTTTCTGATTCATTTTTCACTTGCTTCTTTATGAAATTAACGAAAACTTGGAAACTGTTTATGGAAGATAAAAAATGTTACGACAAAATTTTATCTTGTCCGCATGAGCTATCCGTGTGTTCTGCGTGAATACTGTGCTACGTTCGCCTGAGATGGTTTGCTGCAATCGAGGATTTAACTGCACAAGGAGAAGATTCGTTGGCTCAGGAATTCGACTGTATTGTCATCGGTGTTGGAGGTATGGGAAGTTCCACACTGTACAACATGGCGAAACGAGGTCGACGCGTTCTTGGGCTGGAACAGTTTGACATACCGCATGCTGAGGGATCATCGCATGGAGTGAACCGCATAATACGGCTGGCCTACTACGAACATCCGTCCTATGTCCCTTTACTGCGTAGAGCCTATGAACTCTGGGCAGAGATTGAGTCGATCGCTGATGAACAGCTCATTTACAAGACCGGCTCGATCGACACAGCCCCTGCGGGCCATGAAGTATTCGAAGGGTCGCTGGAGTCATGCTTGCTGCACGATATACCCCACCGCGTTCTTAACCACGCGCAGATCAACGAGCAATTTCCGGGATACCAATTGCCCGTTGGTCATATGGGAATTTTGCAACAGGACGGCGGTTTCGTGCTCTCTGAACGCTCAATTGTGGCCTACGCAAATGCAGCCATGTCAGAAGGGGCTGAAATTCATGCACGAGAGGTTGTTTCAGCTTGGGAGCCGGATCGGGGCGGTGTGAGAGTTTTCACGGATAGTGGCGAGTACACTGCTCAACGCCTCATTATTACTGCTGGAGCATGGGCTTCAGGCATGATACCGATTCTTGATGGCCTGGCGGTTCCGGAGCGACAGGTGCTTGCCTGGCTACAACCAATAGATGGCTCGTTGTATACACCTGATGTATTTCCTGTGTTTAATGCGTATTTCGATGAAGGAAGGTACTACGGTTTTCCCGTGTTTGGCATACCCGGATTCAAAGTAGGACGGTATCACCATCTTGAGGAAACAATTGATCTTGACTCGACAATAAAAACAGTTAATGGTGAGGATGAGGCTTTGCTGCGTTCAGCGGTTGAAAGATACTTTCCGAAAGCTAATGGCACAACTATGACTCTTAAGACGTGTATGTTCACGAATACTCCCGACGAACATTTCATTGTTGATTTGTTACCTGGAAACACTCAGGTAATTGTCGCAGCGGGATTCTCCGGACATGGTTTTAAGTTTGCCAGTGTGATTGGGGAGATATTGTCTGATCTCGCGATAAATGGTGAGACAGAACACAATATTGATTTGTTGAAAATCGACCGATTCTAATTGCTTAATATCGTAACCGCTTATCGACGATGTTGATCAGTGGTTGCTTGGATAAATAACGTCGGAGATTTTCAGCAAATACATTCACGGTACGTTTATCCAGAAGTTCCTTCTCTGAATTACCTGCAATGTGTGGTGTGATGATGACGTTAGGGAGCCCCCATAATTCGTTGTCTGCTGGCAATGGCTCTTGGGAAGTGGTGTCGAGGGCCGCTCCGGCGATAAGGCCTGTACGGAGTGCTGATACTAAGGCGTTGTGTTCCACTAAACGACCGCGTGAGGTCACAATAATTCTCGCCGAGGGTTTCATAATTGAAAGTTGAGCGCTACCGATCAAATTTTCGTTTCGAGGAGTATATGGGGCGGTGACAACAACGTAGTCTGACTGTTTGAGCAAGTCATCCAATTTCGAAAGCCCCCAGACTTTTTCCACTACCGGATCTCCGTCCACAGGCTGTTCGTCGACCGAAATCACATGCATACCCAGAGCTTTAGCTCTCCATCCAATCTCTCTTCCTGACTTGCCGAAACCGATAATGCCGCAAGTTTTATCTCCAAGATATTCGACTACGTTCAATGCCCCTTCTTGATCCCACCTGTGCGCTGATTTGTCAATCCAGAAACGTGGTAACTGTCTGGCAAGGGCGAGCATCAGAGCGATGGCGTGTTCCCCAATCATTGGGGCGCCGGCACCACGTGCATTGGTTATCAAGATATCGGATTGAATTATTTCCGGAATGGTGTTGAATAGTCCTTCCATTCCTGCGTCCGGTGTCTGGATCCACTTGAGTGACTTGGCTTTTGCGAATTGCGCTCTAGTCAGATAGCCGAATACGATCTCCGCAGAATCTATTTCTTTCATGATCTCGTTATTCGAGAAGGCCTCGATCAAATTAAGGTCGGGATGCTCTACCCGAAGATTGTTGTAATAGGGGATGCCGAATTCGGCTAGTAACAGTGCATTCATATGTTTTTCGATTATGAGACTAAAGTTTTTTCAACACTTTGATAGCGGAATCGACGAGGATATCGCCGGCCTCTCGGTCATACGGACTCGTGGTAGTTCCGTAATAACCTCTGTATTTTCCCATATTCACTATCTCGGTTAACGGGATGTTGGCGATTTCTTCATAAGGCTTTCGTGACGATATGTAACCAATGTAAGAATCACAGTAACTGGCTACCCAGGGCCTGTTATTAGGAAATGAATTCTTAATTTCCAAACCGAGTTCATTGAATAGTTCGCCGGCGTGAGCTGAAACGCGAGTATCACCGATACGGAAAGCGCGAATGGTCACAGGAACAGGAGGCAGGTGTTGGTTTTTTGCAAGATTGACCTCGTTATTACCGTCTCCGTATAACTCCGGATGGTTTTCGGCAGCATTCGCTGTCGTTGTGCCAGGACGCCAGGTTTCGCCGCAATAATTTCCGAGCATACTGATCAGATGTTTACGATTCTCAAGTGCTTCTGATATCGACCAACTGACCTGATGTCTGGGTAGTTCGATCCTTTCCCAGACGCAACCGATAGGTACATTTGATGATGTTGTTATGTCGTTTGACAACTCTAGAGCGACTGCTGCCAGTGCTTTTCCCAAAGCTTTAGTGTCTTCATGTGAATGTAGATGTTCTGATGCTTTGTTGCCGAACCACCAATCGAACGGGTGAATGTCACCAGCCGCACCCTGCATGTACAGCGCTATGGAATTTTCTAGTACTCGTTCGATTTCAATCGAAGCTTCTCCAGCGAAATCTGCGGACCATTCGAGGTACTGACCACCATCAGCTACACCATGGCATGCAAAATTTATGAGATGAGCTATAGGGGAACCGTGATCATCTTCAATGCACATGACGGCAATTTCGTTATCGATGGGTCTTTCTGGAAACTGGCGATTAATAGTCCATCCTATAAACGACCCATTAGCCGTTCCCATATTGGCAGGTACGGATCGGGGTAGCGCGGACGAGACACAACCGGCGATCTGGTCAGCGAGCCAGGCAACCCAAATAGTCCATTCTTCTGGTAGCGAAATAATTGTGTCGGGCGAAGGATGGTTGTGAGGGAAATTCAGGAGAACGCTGTCAGGCTGGATTCCGGTAAGGGCCAATATTTTTGTTTTGATGTCCTGGACCGTTTGGGAAGGAAGGCCGGCGATTTCCAGAGAGATGATTGCTATTGCGGTCTCTGCTTGTTTGAACACGACCGAGCGTACATGCAGTTCCCTGTGGACGCCTATGGCTTTTCCTTGTCGTAAACCCCAGTTGCCCATTGGATAGCCTACAGGAGGCGTTATTACCGCTTTCGCTGCTCCGCTGAATGTACGAGTCGTAAGTTCTTGAGGCACAGAGGATTATTCCCAGTTCTTATACGTGCCTGCCCCGGTTTGGCGAGCCATCTGAATTTGAACACCATCCGGGTCATAACTGTTTGAAATGGTTCGCCCAGATTGTTGGTTTTCGAATGGCTTAAATAGAAACTCTACTCCGCCAAGGAATTCGACTTCTTTCTGGGCCTGCACTGGGTCATCTACAAGAAAGGAC
>ERZ651768.1677-NODE-1677-length-16057-cov-18.512390_pt1 | contig 16057 bp, 17 predicted proteins | sample MGYA00514754_ERZ651768 | MGnify/ENA metagenome assembly ERZ651768
AGGTCGGTGGCGGCCGCGACGAGTAGTTCGGCGGAGACCTCGTTGACCCGGGTGCTCATGGTCAGCACCTCGGCCAGCTCGGCCACCTCTTCGGCCAGGATGCGGAGGGCCTCGTTGCGTTGGAGTTCGAGTACCTGATCGGTGGTGGCTGGGGACACGTTGGGGTTGCCGTCCCGGTCGCCACCCACCCAGGAGCCGAACCGGATGGGGACCCGGTCGGCAGGAAGGGTTGCGCCGACCGACTCGAGGACAGCCTGCAGTTCGTCGAGCATCTTGGGTACCGCCTCGCGAACTGTTTGGGTGAGGTAGTAGATGACAAAGCGGGCCTCGTCGAGGGGGTCGGGTCGGACGTGGCGCAGTTCGTCGGTCTGCCAGACCGCCTCAATCAGCTCGTCGATCCGGCGGTCGAGACGGCGTCGGTCGGCCTCGGTGCGACGGGGGTCGCCCCGTTCCTCGACCAGTTCGGCGATGCGGGCCATCTTGTCGAGGATCGCCGGACGGGATGCCTCGGTGGGGTGGGCGGTGAACACAGGTCGGAGTTCGGCGCGACCAATCAGCTCGGCGATCTCGTCTGGCCCGATGCCCCGCTCGACCAGTGCCGGGATGGCTTCTTCGAACTGGTTGGCTACGTTTGGGGACCCGGAGTTGAGGTCCTCGATCCGGTGAACCTGTTCGGCCACGTTGGCCAGGTGGAAGTACACCGTAAAGGCTCGGACGAGCAGGTTGGCCTCAACCGGGTCGGTGTTGTCGAACAACTCGGCCAGCCTCCGGGTCACCGAGTCGCCGGAGTCGAGGGAGCGGAGGTCTCGGGAGAGCGATCGGACCCGTTCGACTGTGTCGAGTAACTGTGGTCCGTACTGACGAACGAGGGTGTTGCCCAACTGGTGGCCGAGCCGCCGTATGTCGGCGCGTAATGCGGCGTCGGTGGCCTCGTGGGGACTGGAGGCCACCGCCGTCATGGGCCGACACTACTCTCCACAAGGTTCTAAATCGCCCTTATTATTACATCTAGTTGAATCATAGGAAAACTTCAGCCACAATGTTCGGGTAGAACAGTTTGGGATGGTTGGCGCCCGGCCGTCGGAACACGGCTTGGATCCGGCCCCCTGGGGGGAACCGATGAGTCACACCCGACATCCGAACGCACGCCAGCGGCTACAGCGCAGTGAGTTGGCGGTCCCCGGGTCGAATCCGTCCCTGTTCGACAAGGCCGCGGCCAGCGATGCCGACTACGTGTTTCTAGATCTCGAAGACGCTGTCGCCCCCGGAGACAAGGAGGAGGCCCGCACCAACGTCATCGACGCACTGGGCGACATCGACTGGAGGGAGCGGGGCAAGACCGTCTCGGTGCGGATCAACGGCATTGACACCCACTACATGTATCGGGATGTGGTCGACGTCGTAGAAAAGGCCGGAGGGCATCTCGACACGATCCTGATCCCCAAGGTAGGGGTCCCAGCAGACGTTTACCTGGTGGATGCCATGGTCACGCAGATCGAAACGGCCATGGGCCTGGACGGACGGATCGGTCTTGAGGCGCTGATCGAGACCACCCTCGGGATGGCCAACGTCGAGGCCATCGCCATCTCCAGCAACCGTCTCGAGGCCATGCACTTCGGAGTGGCCGACTACGCAGCGAGTTGTCGGGCCCGCACGATGGTCATCGGCGGCCTCAACCCCGACTATCCGGGGGACCAGTGGCACTCGGCCCTGTCGCGGATACTGGTGGCCTGCCGGGCCTACGGTCTGCGTCCCATCGACGGGCCGTTCGGGGACTTCAACGACCCGGACGGGTACCTGCTCGGCGCCCGACGGGCCGCCGCCCTGGGCTACGAGGGGAAATGGGCCATCCACCCCTCCCAGATCGCCCTGGCCAACGACGTGTTCTCACCACCGCCCGACGAGATCGAAAGGGCCCGCCGGATTCTCGGGGCCCTGGACGAGGCGGCTGCTGACGGACGGGGAGCCGCGCAGCTGGACGGCCGTATGATCGATGCGGCCTCAGCGCGGATGGCCGAGAACATCGTGGCTACCGCCGAGACCATCGGGCAGCGGTAGAAGACACTCAGGGAACGGCAAGCAATGGACATTCACGAATATCAGGCCAAGGCGCTGCTCGAGGAGTACGGGGTTCCGATCCCCTTCGGGGGGTTGGCCTACAGCCCTGAACAGGCCACCTACCGGGCCAAAGAGATCGGCGGGGACCGATGGGTTGTCAAGGCCCAGGTTCATACCGGGGCCCGGGGCAAGGCCGGGGGCATCAGAGTCTGCTCGGACGAACACCAGGTGTGGGACGCCGCCGATGAGCTATTGGGCCACCGTCTGGTCACCGACCAGACCGGCCCGGCCGGCAAGGGTGTTTACCGGCTCTACGTCGAACCCGTGGTGGTCTTCGACCAGGAGCTCTACATGTCGATGGTGCTCGACCGCGCCTCCGAGCGGATCGTGCTCGCCATGTCGGCCTCCGGCGGTATGGAGATCGAGGAACTAGCCGAACAGGATCCAGAGGCCATCGTGAGGGTCATCATCGAGCCGGCAGTTGGCCTCCTGGCCTTCCAGGCCAGAGAAGCGGCCTTCGCCTGCGGGTTGGATACCGCGCTGATCTCCCAGGCCGAGCAGATCCTGCTTTCTGCCTACCGGATGTTCCGTGACCACGATGCCACCCTGCTCGAGGTCAACCCGCTCGTCGTGACCGAGGACCGTCGCCTGATTGCCCTGGACGCCAAGATGAGTTTTGACGACAACGCTCTGTTCCGGCACCAGAACATCTCCGAACTCAGGGATAAGTCCCAGGAGGACCCCCGGGAGATGAGCGCCCTTGACCGCGGACTCAATTACGTAGGGCTCGAGGGAAACATCGGCTGCATCATCAACGGCGCCGGCCTAGCCATGGCCTCGATGGACATGATCAAACACGCTGGCGGCGAGCCAGCCAACTTTCTCGACATCGGAGGCGGGGCGTCGCCCGACAGGGTGGCCAAAGCATTCCGGCTGGTCCTGTCCGACGATCGGGTCGAGGCCATCCTGGTGAACATATTTGCCGGCATCAACCGCTGTGACTGGGTGGCCGAGGGGGTGGTCAAGGCCATGACCGAGCTCGAGGTCGGGGTCCCGGTAGTCGTACGCCTAGCGGGAACCAACGTCGAGGAGGGACGCCGAATCCTCGCCGAGAGCGACGTGGAATTGACCACCGCCGAGACACTTGCCGAAGCCGGCGAGAGGGCAGTGGCATCCGTGTCCCGGGAAGCGCTTCGGGAGGGTTGAACCAATGAGCATTGTCATCGACGAGACAACCAGAGTTGTGGTCCAAGGGGTCACCGGTCGCATGGCCACCTTCCACACCGAAGAGATGGTCGAGTACGGCACCAACGTGGTAGCCGGCACGTCACCCGGCAAGGGGGGAACCGAGCACGCAGGACTTCCGGTGTTCGACACCGTCAAGAACGCGGTGACCGAAACCGGAGCTCAGGCCAGCATCGTGTTTGTCCCCCCGCCCTTTGCCGCTGACGCCATCATGGAAGCCGTCGACGCCGGCCTCCGGACCTGCGTGTGCATCACCGACGGCATCCCCGCCCAAGACATGATGAAGGTCAAGCGCTACATGCGGACCAAACGGGTGGAGCGGCGGATGCAACTCATCGGACCGAATTGCGCCGGCGTCATCAGCCCCGACCGGGCCCTACTGGGGATCATGCCCGGCCATATCTACACCTCTGGACCAGTAGGGATCATCAGCCGGTCCGGCACCCTGGGCTACGAGGCGGCGTCGCAACTCAAAGAGGAAGGCATCGGGGTGAGTACCAGTATCGGAATTGGCGGCGATCCGATCAACGGAAGTTCGTTTAAGGACCACCTACAGGCCTTCGAACAGGACCCAGACACCAGCATCGTGTTGCTCATCGGTGAGATCGGCGGCCCCCAGGAGGCCGAGGCCGCCGAGTTCGCCCGCGACCACATGCACAAGAAAGTTGTGACCTACATCGCCGGGCTTTCGGCACCCAAGGGCCGGACTATGGGCCACGCCGGGGCCATCGTCACCGGTTCCGGTGAGTCGGCAGCCGAGAAGATCGAGATCATGCGTGAGTGCCGGATCCCGGTCATCGAGCGTCCCTCTGACTTCGGGACGGTCATCGCCAAGATGATCTAGGCGGACGGCGAGCGTCCGGCGGGCAGCCGGGCCGTAGCCTGATGGGTGATGCGGGAGATCCTGGGTGACATCCGGCGCTGGCGGCGTCTAGGAAGAAGGGTTGCCCTAGCGCGGGTTGTCGACCTCGAGGGTTCCGGCCCGCGCCTACCCGGCGCGGCGATGGCCGTGGCCGACGATGGCGAGGTGGCCGGATCGGTCTCAGGGGGTTGCGTCGAGGCCGCGGTAGTCACCGAGGCCCTAGAGGTGCTTGAGAAGGGCGACCGTCGCATGGTGTCGTTCGGCTATAGCGACGACGAGGCCTTTGCAGTTGGGCTGACCTGTGGCGGCACGGTCCACTTGTTCATCGAACCGCTCGACTGGTAATCGGTGATGGGTGGAGGCGACACACAGGCCGCCCCGGTCTTTGAGCGGGTAGGGGACCTCCTCGACGCCGAGGAGCCCTTCGCTCTAGTGACCATAATCGAGGGTCCGGGTACCGGCTCCAAGCTCGTAGTCCGCCCCTCGGGAATCGCCGACCTGGCCTTCGAGGGAACACTCGGTGATCCAGGGCTGGACCGGGTGGCCATTCGTGACGCCCGGGGCGAACTGGCCGCAGGTCGCAGCGGGGTTCGCCACTACGGCGAGCACGGCGAGGCCCGGGAGGAGACCGTAGCGGTGTTCGTCGAGTCCTTCGCCGCCCCTCCTCAGATGCTCATCTTTGGGGCAGTCGACTTCACCGGGGCCCTTATCAGGGTGGCCAAGGTGCTCGGCTACCGGGTGACGATCTGCGACGCTCGCGAGGTCTTTGCCACCAGCCGCCGCTTTCCGGCGGCCGATGAGGTGGTGGTCGACTGGCCACATAGGTTGCTCGAGCAGGTCGGTGAGAACCTGGGACCGCGCGACGCGGTGTGCGTGCTGACCCATGACGACAAGTTCGACGTACCGGCCGTCATCTCCGCCCTGGGTACCCAGGTCGGCTACATCGGCGTGATGGGTTCCCGTAGGACCCACGCGAACCGCCTCGTCCGGCTTCGGGAAGCCGGGGTGGACGAGGCGGGATTGGCCAGGCTGCGCTCGCCGCTCGGCCTTGACATCGGCGCCCGTACACCCGAGGAGACAGCGGTGTCGATCGTCGCCGAAATCATCGCCCTAAGGACGGGGCGTTCCACCCGGGCGCTCGCCGACTCCGATGGCCCGATCCATGGCTGACCGGGTCGTCTCCGGACAGTGACCATCGCCGCGGTCGTTCTGGCCGCCGGCGGGGCATCCCGCTGGGACGGCCCCGGCCACAAACTTCTGGCCGACTTAGGGGGCCGACCACTGGCCTCCTGGGCCATCGACGCGGCGGCGACCGCCGGCCTGGACGAACTGGTGGTGGTCACAGGCTCCGCCGACCTGCTCAGGCTGGTGCCCCCCGGAGCCACGGTGGCCCACAACCCGGATTGGGCCGACGGGCAAGCAGGATCGCTCCAGGTGGCGGTGTCCAGGTGCCGGGAAGCCGGACATCGCGCCTTCGTGGTCGGTCTGGCCGACATGCCCGGGGTTCCCGCCACGGCCTGGCGTGCGGTGGCCGACGCGCCGGGACAACTGGCCACGGCCACCTTTAACGGTCGGCGTCGCCCTCCTGTCAAGGTGGGCGCCGACTTGTGGGACGAATTGCCGACTACCGGCGACCAGGGCGCTCGGGGGCTGCTGGCGGCAGGGGCTCGGCCGGTGGCCGAAGTAGCGTGCGATGGTCGCGACGACGACATCGACACTCTGGGAGATCTCCGAACGTGGAACTAACGAACGACTTTGAGGTCGTGGCACCCATAGAGCGCGTCTGGGCGGTGCTCAACGACGTTGAGCGGATCGCCCCGTGCCTACCAGGGGCGCAACTCCTAGAGATCGAAGGTGAGGAGTTCCGCGGTGTGGTCAAGGTGAAGGTCGGGCCGATCACCGCCCAGTACCAGGGCACGGCCGTCTTTGTCGAACGGGACGCCACCACCCACCGGGTGGTGATTCGGGGCGAGGGTCGGGACACCCGCGGTTCTGGGAACGCGTCGGCCGACATCACCGCCCAACTCCAGGCGACGGAGGGCGGAACCCGGGTGACGGTGGGCACCGACCTGAAGGTGACCGGCAAGGTCGCCCAGTTCGGGCGGGGGGTCATGGCCGACGTCTCGAAGAAACTCATGGGCCAGTTCGCCGACAATCTGAGCGACCTGATCGCATCCGATGTCGGGGAGCTCCCCGACGCACCGCCCGAGGCGGATCCGTCCACCGGGGCCCGGGTGATCGACGCACCCGAGGCCGTTCCAGTCGACCTTCTGGGAACGGCCGGGGCGCCCCTGCTCCGACGTCTCCTCCCGGTAGTCGCTGTTGTGGCGGTGGTCCTGGTGGTCATCGCCATCGTTATCTAGGAGGAACGTGTCCAAGGGTGGTTCCCCGGTGGAAGGGGAGCCCACCGAGGTGGATCGAGAACTGGTCCGGGAGAGCTTGGGCCGTGAACCTACCGGCCGGTTCACGGTGGCTGTGCGGGACGGAGCTGGGCGTCCAGTTGTGATCCGCAACCATCCGGTGTTGGAGGACGGACGCCCGATGCCCACCCTTTACTGGTTGGTTGACGACGACCTCCGGGTCCGGGTGGGCCGTCTCGAGTCGGCCGGGGGTGTTCGTCGGGCTGAGGCCGAGTGCCGCCCGGAAGCTTTGACCGAGGCCCACCTTCGTTACGCCGTGGAACGGGAGGCGGAACTGCCATCCGATCACGCCGGCCACCGACCCACCGGGGGAGTGGGAGGTACCCGCCGGGGCGTGAAGTGCCTGCATGCCCACTATGCCTGGTTCTTGGCCGGAGGCGATGATCCGGTCGGTCTATGGGTGCACCAGCGACTGGGTGACCCGATACAGCCGGCGGGAGGTGCCCCAGCGGGTGAGCACCACGAGGAGTTGGTGGCTGCCATCGATTGCGGGACTAACTCAACTCGTCTGCTGATCGTCGACGGGACGCGTACCGTGCAGCGCCTAGTGCGCATCACCCGGCTTGGCGAGGGTGTGAACGCTACAGGCCGGTTCGCCCCGGAGGCCGTCGACAGGGTGCTGGAAGTCCTCCGGGAGTTCCGGGCCGTGCTCGATCAGCACGGGGTGACCCGGGTACGGATGGTGGCGACCTCGGCGGCCCGGGACGTCGTCGACCGAGAAGACTTTTTTGATTCCGTAGAAGAGGTGGTCGGGCTTCGCCCCGAACTACTTTCGGGTGCCGAGGAGGGTCGTCTGGCCTTCGAGGGGGCCACCGCCGACCTAGACCCTGCCGACGGACCGTTTCTGGTAGTCGACATTGGTGGCGGGTCCACCGAGTTTGTCCTGGGTACCGAGGTCGCCGAAGTGGTCCACTCCTGCGATATCGGGTGTGTCCGCCTCACCGAAGGGTGGATTGCCCATGACCCACCCTGGCCCGAGGAACTGCACGCCTGCCTGGCCGTCACCGAAGGTCACCTCGATGAGGTAGGCCGGGAACTACCCCGACTGGAGGAGGCCCGCACATTGGTGGGCCTGGCCGGCACAGTGTCGTGTATCGCCGCGGTCGAACTCGGTCTCGTCGCCTACGACCGGGATCAACTCCATCACTTCCAGCTCACCAAGGAGGCCGTGGAGGAGGTCTTCCGTACCCTGGCTACCGAGGACCGGGCTGAGCGGATGGCCAATCCCGGGCTGGAGGAGGGACGGGCCGAGGTGATCGTCGCCGGAACGGCCATCCTGGTCAAGGTGATGCGCCAACTGGGCTTCTCGGCCTGCCTGGTCTCGGAAGCAGACCTACTCGACGGCCTCGTGGCATCGTTGGTGGGTAGTGGTGCCGCCCACGAACCGCACTCTGACTTCCTTGTCAGGAAAGATCTTTCCCCCGAGTAGTGATAATCGATTAGGCTGGCGGTAGTGGCTCACTCTGATCGCATTCTCATGGGCCCGGGGCCCGGGAACCCCTACCCGGAGGTCATCGCGGCGTTCGGTCGTCCGGTTCTTGGCCACCTCGATCCCGATTTCATAGCGCTGCTCGACGAGACGAACGACCGACTCCGCGAGGTCTTCCGGACCGCGAACCCTCTCACCTTCCCTGTGTCGGCTACTGGTTCGGCTGGTATGGAGGCCACCTTCGTCAACGTGCTTGGACCTGGCGACGTGGTGGTCGTTGGGGTTAACGGGGTGTTCGGTGAGCGGATGTGCGACGTTGCGACACGGTGTGGGGCCGAGGTAGTACGGGTCGAGGCTGATTGGGGGCAACCTCTCCAGCCCGGGTCGCTGCTCGGGGCCCATCCCTCCCCGAAAGTGATCGCCGTGGTGCACGCCGAGACGTCGACCGGTGTTCGGAACGACATTGAGCCCATCGGCGCCGGGAAAGGCACCGCCTTGCTCCTGGTGGACTGCGTCACCTCACTTGGCGGGATTCCCCTGGAGATAGACGCCTGGGGGGTTGACCTTGCCTACAGCGGCACCCAGAAGTGTCTCGGTGTGCCGCCCGGGCTCGCGCCGGTTACCGTCTCGCCCGCCGCCGTCGACGCCTTCGTGGAACGGTCGCCGTCCTGGTATCTCGACTTCTCGATGATTGCCGATTACGTGACCGGTGGTGGCGTCCGGGCCTACCACCACACGGCGCCTATCTCGATGGTTTATGCCCTCCACGCGGGTCTCGGAGTGCTCCTTGACGAGGGGCTTGAACGGGTCCAGGAACGGCACCGGCGGTGCGGGGAGCGGCTTCAGGAGGGTCTGGTCAAGCGGGGCTTCGAACTCTTCGCCCATGAGGACCATCGCCTTCCGGAACTGACCTCGGTATACGTCCCCAAGGGTCGCCTTCCCGACGGGCTCGGCGAGGCTGATGTCCGGAACCGCCTTCTGGGTGAGTATGGCATCGAGATCGGCGGAGGCCTCGGGCCGGTGAGCGGTGAGATCTGGCGCATCGGGTGCATGGGACACACGGCGCGGGAACGCAACGTGACCCTCCTTCTCGGTGCTCTGGACGAGATCCTCCGGTGACTAGCCCGCTGGGCCCCCGGGCCCGGCGGAACCGACTGGGCAGGACCAAATCCGAAGGCTTGGTCCGCGTGGTCGGTTCGGGCCAGCGCCGGGGATGATGGAGCCGTGTCTGCCTGTCCGAACCTGAGCGGTCGGCGGGTGGGCCTGCGTCCGCTCACCCCCGACGACTTCGGATCGTGGAAGGCGGTTCGGCGGCACAACGTGGAGTGGTTGGAACCATGGGAACCCCGGCGGAGTCCTGACGGGACTGACCCGGTCGGTGACCGCCGTGCCTTCGGCATGCGTTGCTCGGCACGGGATCGGGAACGCCAACTAGGCACCGGTTGGGGGTTCGGCATATTCCTGGGCCCGGCGCTTATTGGAGAAATCAACCTGTCCAACGTGGTCAGGGGGGCGTTCCAGAACGCCCATGTCGGCTACTGGGTCGACCACGATCATGCCGGTCGGGGCTACACCCCCGAGGCCCTGGTTGTGGTAGCCCGCTTCGCCTTCGAGGACGTCGGCCTACATCGTTTGCAGGTCTCAATCGTTCCCCGTAACCAGTCCTCCCGCCGGGTGGTGGAGAAGCTGGACCTCCGCTGTGAAGGCCTGGCCGAGCGCTATCTGGAGATCAACGGGGTCTGGGAGGATCATCTTCGGTACGCCATTACGGCCGAGGAGTGGCGGTCCCGGGCCCGGGAACTTTCGGCTGACTGGCTGGATTGAGGGGATGGCCTCCCGACGATTCGGGTTCAGTCCCCGGAGCTGATCCTGTCTCTGAGCCCGCGGACCATCTCCACGAACGCCGGCTGCTCCATCGACCGGCGCTGGGGTCCCACCTCCAATTCTACTGCGGCAACCGATTCGTCGACGGCCGCCGTGGCGTGCAGCGTTTCCTTTGTGGCGGCCACCAGATCACGCGGGTGGGCGGCCGCCCGTCGGGCGAAGTCGATGGCCCGGTCGACCAGCTCCTCGTCTTCGACGCACTCCCAGGCCACACCCCGCCGGGCCGCCTCCTCTCCGTCAAGCACCTGGTTGAAGAGGACCATGGCCTTGGCCGTCTGGAGGTCGGTGATGTTACGCAGGCGCCAGGTATGGCCTCCACCGGGATGGATGCCGATGGCCAGGAACCTGGTGTCGAAGCGGGCTGAGCGACCAGCGACCACCAGATCGCAGGCCAGCACCATGTTCATTCCCGCGCCGACCGCCGCGCCGTTCACGGCGGCCACAGTGGGCAGACTGCTGTGGGCCACCCGGAGGAACCCCCGATAGATGTGGGGAAGGTCACCGGCTTCACCACTCGGGTGCTCGCCGGCGGCCAGCAGGTCGTCCAGCACCGCACCGGCGCAGAATGCACGACCGGCACCGGTGAGCACGATGGCGCCCACGCCCTCTTCGGCCTCGAGTTGGTCGAAGGCGGCCTCTATTTCGTCATTTAGTTCGTTGCTGACCACGTTCCGGCGATCGGGGTCGTCGAAGGTGAGTAGGGCCACCCGGTCATGTTGCTCAATCCGAAGCACACCCACGGCGACAGTCTTCCATGTGGTCGTGGGAGGCCACGATGTCGCGCGTCGATAGGGTCGGTCGGTGCCAGTTTTGGAGCCTCGGCGGTACCCCGCGTTGGATGTTCGGAACTACCGGCTCTACTGGATCGGGGCGGTTCTGACCAACAACGGCCGTTGGGCTCAGTACGTCGCCACCTACTTCATCATCTACCAGTTGACCGGTTCGGCTGCCTGGGTGGGGATGGCCGGCTTCGCAAACTTCGTACCCATGCTCCTGGTCAATCCAGTGGCTGGCTGGATCTCCGACAACCTCGACCGGCGGCGACTTCTTCGGGCCGTGAACGGCGTGGCGGCGCTTACCGCGGCCGGGATGGCCGTGGCATGGGCGGCGGGGCTGCGAAGCCCCGGCGGCTGGGTTGGCCTTTTCTTCCTCAACGGCATCGTGTCCGGGTTCATGATTCCGGTCGGACAGGCCTTCGTGGCCGAGTGCGTGCCCCAGGGGTATCTCAGGAACGCGATCACCCTCAACTCGACGCAGTTCAATGCGGCGCGGGCTCTGGGACCGGCGATCGGGGGGCTCATCCTGGGAATAGCCGGCGCAGGATGGACCCTGGCTGCGGTGGTCCTGTTCTACGGGCCAATGGTTGTCTGTCTGAGCCTGATGGATCCCACGGAACTCCACCGACGGGTCCGGGAGCCCGCTCAGCGGGCCGGGAGGCGCCCGGCTGTACTCGCCGACTACCGGGCCTCGGTCCGCTACGTGTTCGCCTCGCCAGGGATCGTTACCGCAATCGTGACCGTCTCGTTCATCTCGACACTGGCCATGCCCGTGGTCCAGCAGGTCGTGGTGTTTGCCGAGGATGTCTTCGAGGTGTCGCCGTTCTTGTTCGGCCTCTTAGGTTCGGCCCAGGGGCTTGGCGCGGTGCTTTCCGCACCGATGGTGGCCGGAGTCATCGGAAGGCTCCGGCCGTCGACCCAGCAGTTCGCGGCGACCACGGGCTACGGCCTGGCCGTGGCAGCCTTCGCTCTGGCCCCGACCTACGCGATGGGCTTCGGGGCGCTGGCGGCGATCGGTCTCACCCACCTGGTCTCGGCGTCCAACCTGAACTCGGTGGTGCAACTCCAGGTCGACGACGCGATGAGGGGTCGGGTCATGGCGATCTACATGGTCGGGGTACTCGGACCGGCCCCCTTCGCCAACCTTCTGGTGGGTTGGCTTATCTCGGTGTACGGCCCCCGGCCGGTGGTAGCGGCCTGCGGGGGGTTACTGGTCCTTGCCGCGCTGGTTTTGCGTTCGTCGGGGCGGCTGGCGCGCCTCGACACTGGGTTTGATGCCTGAGGCGGTTTAGGGATTGTCGTCGAGATCGGTCAGATGGGCCAGGCCCTGGTCACAGGTCTGGAGAAGGGGGCACCAGCGACACGCCGGGCCGGGCAACTTGTTGGGTTCCTCACCTCTGTGGAGCAGGGCCATGAGCCGACCGACGCCGTCGGACACTCGAGCGATGGTGGCGGTGAGGGTGTCCTCGCCCACTTCCTCGGGGACGAAGGAGGCCTGGTCCAGGTAGTAGGAGGCGATGAGTCTCGGTGGGATGCCGATCCGCAACGTCTCCACCAGAGCGTAGAAGCGGAGGTCCTCTCGGTGGACGGGTACGAAGCCCCCGGTCTTCAAGTCGATGATCACCTTGCCGGCCCGATGACCTTGGGCAACCCCCAGGGACAGGTCAACCTTGCCGACCAGGATCAGCCGGTTGTCGCACAGCTCGGCCCGGACACGGCTCTCAGTCACCGGTCGCCATGCGGGTTTGAGGTCGGGCCAGCATTCGACGAACTTGCTCACCGCGTCGACCGCCTCGGACCGTAACTCGGCTCGGTCAGCCTCGCTACAGCCGCGCAGCCAGTGGCCGAAGTCGTCCGAGTCAGCTTCGAAGCGGGACAGGGCCTCGTCGACCAGGATCGCCGGTTCCTTCTCGCGCCTCCAGTTGACCGACAGTTCGACTGCTTTGTGGACGATGGTTCCCCGGGCCAGCGGTACACGCCATTCGAAGGGGCTGGTCTCCTCGGCCAGGAAGCGCGCTTCGCAACCGTGCACCATGGCCAAGCGGTGCTTGGTCACGAAGAGGTCCTCGCCGTCGGGAAGGGCATCTAGGTGGGGTTCGGCCGCCGTCTCTAAGGCAGCCCGGAGGTGGTACCGAAGGTCCTCGGCGAACACCGGACGGTCCCCAGGTGGTGCACCCAGCTGGTCGAGCACCTCCCGCTGTGCCGGGTTCAGGTCGGAGTTGGTCTCCACCGGTGCATTGTCCACCATCGGTGTCACACCCCGTCGGGATACTTAGAGGACCATGGATGCCGCGAGTACGACCACCCTGCGGTTCGCCGAGGCGGCCCGGACTCTGGGGCGGTCGGCACGCCACCACGGCCTTACAGTCCCCACCTTTCGAAGCCCGCCCAGGATCGAAGATGTCCGCCGCTCAATCCGATGGGGCGGTGATGAATCGACCATCTCGGTGGTGCTACGGGATCGACCCTGGAGTGCCGTCCTGTCTGACATGATCGAAGGCGTCCTGGTCGCCAACCGGCTTGACCGGGGCCGCGCCGACACCCTCCGTGCTTCCCTCTGGACGGCGGTCGAGGACCAGGCCATGGCTGCCTGAGCCTGACCCGGTCGAGCCTCGTTAGGGGCCCGGGGGAGCGGCCGGCACCTCTCTGGCTAGCGTGGTGTGGCATGACTCACGTCATCGGCCCGGGTGGCGGAACAGGTAGACGCAGAGGGCTTAAACCCCTCGACCCCTTAAGGGGGTGTGTGAGTTCGAATCTCACCCCGGGCACGAATGTGGACTCATCGATCCTGCCTGTCAGACTTTGGGGATCTGACGGACGACGGAGAAGGCCATGGTCGAGATCAATGGTGACGTAGCTGAAGGTTTCGGCCTGGTTGCCGACGCGTTTACCCGAAACTTTGATGACCACGGAGAGGTCGGGGCTGCTTTTTGCCTCTACGTGGACGGTGCCGACGTTGTCGACCTCTGGGGCGGAGTGGCTGATCCTGCTACCGGTGGCAAATGGGAGCGGAACACCCTCCAGGTGCACTTCTCGACCACCAAGGGCGTGGCAGCTATTTGTGCCGCCATTCTCCATGAGAGGGGCCAACTCGACTATGAGACGCCGGTCGCCGCTTACTGGCCTGAGTTTGCGGCTGGTGGCAAGGAGGCAGTGACGGTTGCCCAGTGCATGTCCCACCAGGCCGGCTTGGCAGCGGTCGACACCCCGCTAACCCTGGATGAGATATGCGATAAGGAGCCGGTGCTCCGTGCCCTTGAGGTTCAAGAGCCCTTGTGGGAGCCGGGAACGGCCAACGGATATCACGCCATCACCTACGGGTGGATCGTCGGCGAGATCGTGAAGCGGGTCGACGGACGACCGATCAGCCAGTTCCTAGCCGAGGAGATCGCTGGTCCCCTAGGCATCGATTCGTTCATTGGGCTTCCGGAGTCCGAGGAGCATCGAGTGGCCCCCATCATCGGTGCACCGCCTCCCGACGACCAGGAGGAGATGGAGATGATGCTTGCCCTCATGGGCCCCGGGACGTTGGGGTTCCGAGCCCTGACTATGGACGGAGCGATCGTTATGACTGATGAGCAGAATCCGTTTAACACCCGTCAAGTCCATGCGGCAGAGATCCCCGGGGCGGCTGGGATTAGTGAGGCCCGGGCTCTTGCCCGCATGTACGGGGCCTGTGTTAGCGAGGTCGACGGTTTGCGACTCATCGGGGACGGGACCGTCCGAACGGTGCGAGCGGAGCGGTCCCGTGGCCCCGACAAGACACTTGTCGTCGAATGTGCATGGGGATTGGGTTTCATGCGGACCGGTGAGATGAACCCGATGCTGACCACGGAGTCGTTTGGGCATCCCGGAGCTGGAGGGTCGCAGGCTTACGGCGACCTTGAGCATCGGGTGGGCTTCGGCTACGTGATGAACCAGATGGGAGGGAACATCACCGGCGATCCAAGGGCTGCCTCGCTGACCGACGCCATTCGCTCCTGCCTATGACCGGTCAAAAGCTGACAACTTCGTCTCAGATCCGGTAGATGCGTGACGCTGTGCCGCTGAACATTGCCGTCTGTTCCTCCTCGGAAAATTCTCTGCCGATCTTCTTGAGGGCGTTGTAGAGCACCCGGTAGGAGACAGATAGCCGGTCCACCGGGAAGTTGCTCTCGAACATGCACCGGTCGGGTCCGAAGCACTCGATGGCGTGGAGGTAGTAGCGCCCCTGGGCCTCGACCAGTTCGTCAGAGGTTGCCGGGCGTTCGGCCAGGTGCCAGCCGAACCCGTTGTCGGGCATGGCCAGGCCGCCCAACTTGGCCACCACGTTGGGACACCCGGCGAGTGTCTCGATGTCGTCACGCCAGCAGTCGAAGATCTCCTCGCGCCGCGACTCGTAAGGGCCTACACCGAGCGGGGTTCCGAAGTGGTCGAGGATGATCGTTGTGTCCGGGGCGGCGCGGGCCAATTCGGCGAATTCCCGAAGTTGGTAGTGGTAGTGCCAACTCTCGTAGGTGTAGCCCAGCTTGCCAAGGCGCCGTACTCCGTTCCGGAACGCCTTGTCGGCGAAGAGGCCTGGTGGTGCCCGTCCGGGGATCATCATGACCTCGGGGTGTTCGGCGTGTGCTCCTGCATGGCGGATGCCCCGGAACAGGCCCCGGCCTGCCTCCTCGTGGGCTTCGAGTACCACTTCGACGGCCTCACCGAGGGTCAGGTCGGCATGGGCAACGATTCCGGCGATCCGGGCTCCCGGTCCAGCCTGGCTGTCGGCGGCGATTCCAGCCACGAACTCTGTCTCACCGACCGGACGCAGTTCTTCGGGTCCGTCCGTCCGGTAGGAGGCCCGACATTCCACAAACACTGTCCTCTCGACTTTGTGACCCGACCCGGTATCGGCCCACAGGTCCTCGAGTAGGTAGTCCATCCCGCTTCGTTCCCACAGGTGATGGTGCGGGTCAACGATCGGTCGCTCTGGATCGATGACCGGTTCGGCTACTGACGCGTGCCATTCGGGACCGGGTGGCACGAAGGGCTGTCGTTCGGTCACGAGGGGAAGCTACTTGGTGGTACCGGACGGCCCCGCGGGGAGGGTGCCGGGATCGATCCAACCCGCATCAATGAAGGCCTCGACGATCACCGTGGCGTACCGCCAGGCACCGAGCGCCTCGAGGTGACCATTCGGGGGCGGTGACCGTAGTTCGCCCTGACCATCTAGACACCCGGGCTCGTGGTCCAGGCAGGACGCCGACTGAAGGAAGTGTCCGCCCGGCGACAGTGTCGGCCAGGTCGAGATGAAGCGGACCAGCCCTCCCGGGTGGCGTTCTGGCATCGATCGGAAGACCTCGCCGGTACCGGATGGAAGGTCCCCCCGTCCGACCGGCTGGTCTCAGAAAAGGACCCG
>ERZ651768.1678-NODE-1678-length-16055-cov-6.778821_pt1 | contig 16055 bp, 18 predicted proteins | sample MGYA00514754_ERZ651768 | MGnify/ENA metagenome assembly ERZ651768
GATGATGTATTTGATGAAAGGTATGATATCGGATTGATGTTTCAATCGTTTTGTATATCGGACAAATTGTTTTTTGAATGATTTAAAGGAAATATTCAAAAAATATTATTTTTGTTATTTTTGAGGTAAAATTTGCTGTTTTTTAATGAATTTTTTCGTAAATATTAATAATTTGCAGAAAATGTTGTATTTTTTGATTTAAATTATGTTCTTTTTTTGTTGAAGATTGTTAATTTTGATAAAGTTTTTAATTTTATTATATAAAAAGAGGTATTTTTAATGAATATGTTTTTTTTGGCGAATTATTTAGAAAATGAGGTAAATTTTTTTTTTTAATTATGTTCTTTTTTTAATATAGTTTGTGGATTTTGATAAAGTTTATTATTTTTAAATAATAATAAAAGAAATATGTACGATATTTTGGAGAATATAGGATATTATTTTTTTTATCTGCTCTTGAAATGTGCGTTAGAATTTATTTTGATAAAGATGTTGAATGTGATTTAGAATGTAATAAATTTGGCTTATTTTAAGCAGAAAATCGCTGTTTTTAAGGCATATCTATGCTTTGAATTGCGTTATAATGAATAGTTCTTGTTAAAGATGTTATAGGGTAATTTATCTATAGCATGTGCGGATTATTTTATAAAATCGTGAATATTATTTATTTTTTTATTGAATAAAAATTATAATGATTATGTTCTTTTTTTGATAAAGTTTATTAATTTTGATAAAGTTTGTAATTTATAAAAATTACGAATAATTATTAGGGGAGGGTTATAATTAACAAAATTTTATTTACAATGTATCTAAATGCGATATAATATATCGGTGTATATTAGAGTGTATTATTTTTTAGAAAAAAAATGAAATTTGTATTAAATTTTTATATATCGTGATCGTCGTTTAAAGGTGAAACGAGGTAAATTTCTTGAAACGAAGGTTTGATTGCTTGAAACGGGGATTAGATGATATTAAACATCGCGAAAGTTACTGGAATCTTTTTGATGTTTTGTAATATTTCATTATAAAGTAATAATATATAATAATTAATTTTAAAAATAAATGAATACTGAAATTTGTATTAAATTTTTATATATCGTGATCGTCGTTTAAAGATGAAACGGGGGTAAATTCCTTGAAACGAAGGTTTTGTTGCTTGAAACGAGGATTAGGTGATATAAAACATCGCGAAAGTTACTGGAATTGTTATAAAAATTGAATTGTCATTTGTAGAATATAATTATGAAAACGAAAAAATGTAATAAATGTTTATTAACGTTAGATATTACAAATTTCTATGACAAATAAATATTTAGCATATTATTAATATAAATATATCAATATAAATAATTTATAATAATATATGAACGATTTACCAGATGATTTAGTGAATAAAATAAGTGATTACTTAGTACCATCTGAATTTTTAAAATTCAGCAGAACTTCAAAAAATATTCATCATATATGTAATAAAAAAAAACATATTTTTTTATATAATTATTTTCATTTAGAAAAATTCTTTATTATACCAGATAAAACAAAATTATTATCAATAGAAACATTATCAACAATTGTTCATAGTGATCAATATACTCATTGGTTATTTTACATAATAAAAACTGATAATTTAATGAAATGTGAAGTTGTTTGGCGTGTAGTTTGGAAAGTTGTTACTTCAAGATATTATATTACAACATATTGCTCAACGAGGTATGATCATAAATGTATTGTTTCTCGTTCTCGTTATTTTAGAGATTTAATTCAACAAATGCGATTTAGTAGATAATTAGTAAATTAAAATAAAAATAAATGAATACTGAAATTTTTTATATAAAAAATATATAATGAAAGCATTTTTAAGAAAATATAAAAAAATATTATTTATAATTCTATTTATTTTAATAATTCCAAATTTTATTTTAGTTTTGATAAATATTTCTAAAAACGGAATAAAATGGAAGGGTGATAATAGTAAAAGCCCTGATAATTAAGATAAAAGTGTTTTTAATCGCTTGAAAAACGACAAAACAATAGACAAAAACATCGGCGAAAGTTACTGGAACTTCATTAAAATTGAATATAATAGATAAAAATAAATGAGTCTTATTTTAGTAATTGGATTAGCGAAATGGTTATTTATGAGTATCGTAACCATGAAGATATTCGAAAATAAAAAACAAACAAAAGAATGGAAAGAAGTTGAAGATATTTTGGAACAAATTACAAAAATTGAATGAATACTGAAACGACAAAAATTTAAAATTGATTATTACGATACTTACTTAATATTATAATAATTAAACATGGATTTTAATTTAGAACGATCTAAAGCTCATGCTATTAAAAACTTGAATTATTCAAATAACTTACACGAAAAATTAGAATTAATGGCTGAAGAGTTAGATGAAAAATATGATGAAATTGAAGAATTAAAACAAGAAATTGAAAAATTAAAACAAGAGAATCAAAAACTAAAACAACAAAAGAAAGATAAGATGAATCGTGATTTAGATCAAATTGCTCGTTGGATAAGAAAAAGTAATGAAGATTATGATGATTGGTCTTATGATGATGAAAAAGAAAAACTAGAAGTATATATTGGTAATCATACAGAACGCTACACACGACAAGAACTTGTCGAATGTGGTGTATTATATGATTAACTAGAAATAATATTAAATATCCAGTCCATATTTAATAAAATTAAAAACGAATCAAAAATAAAAAACTAAAAATGCCAATATCAAAATTTCATATAAATATGGATCTAATGAAAAAAGAAATCATTAGAAATCCTACGAAATGGAAAGTCTATTGTAATTCAAAAGGATATGGATACAACGGTATCGAAGAACCAATCTATAATTTTAATAATGGAGCATGGATAGGACCAAAATTTCAAATCAAAATTAGACAAATTAAACTCGATTTAGAATATAAAATAATAAATGATATAATTTTCTATTATGATAATAACATGAGAATTCCTATCAAAGTTGATAAAAATAATGATACCGGTGCGATTGTATTCCAAATTAACTCTCGCAAACTTAAAACAGTTTCTTTTATTCCAGTATAAAAAAACAAAAAATTGAATAATTTTTTTATAAAATTAAATAATTATGATGACTTCCGAATATTACGTTATTAATGTCGAATATATCAGAATGGATATCAAAAGACAATTCATTATGAAATTCAAAATAAAAGAACAAGCAGATATTAATATTGTTATAAATATTCTCCAACTAAGAATAAATGTTAACAATTGTCCTAAATATTCGTGGAGAGGATACTACACATTTGGAATAGACAAAAAAATACTATATGAAACTAAAGTCGAATATAATGCTTTAAAAGTATTAAGTAAATATTTGAAACCAAGACTTATTCATCATCTATATAAATGGCCAAATGGATTGCGATTTAAAACTCTTAAAAAAATTTATAATAATTACAATATATTGAATACGCAATTAAAGAATTAAAGAATTGATATTAATTAATATTAATGGGCAATTCCTTTTCTACTTGTAATGATGATTGTATCGTTTATGATACATTTGAACACGATTTACGAGATATACGCTTGAAAAATGATAATAACAAACAACGGGATATGAAATTATCAAAAAAAAATTTTTATAACATTAGAGATGAAAAACAAACTAATATAGTCAAAATTAAAAATCTGGAATCAAAAACACAAAATACTCAAGAATCACACGTAATAAAACACATTGATGAAATAATAAATTATCTTGAAAAAATACCATCGAATTAAATTACTTATTTTCAATATTTTATTATATCTCTTATATTATTACAACTATTACGATGGGTAATACCACGTGTTGTGAAAATAATCCTTGCAATAATACAGATTTATTTGATATGAATATGCGATTATATAATCGCCAGAATAGAATACACCGCGATAATCAAAAGTTTGAAAATACTTTACTTAAAAAAAAGTGGTTTGTTTTATCAGAAAAAAATTTCCGTGTTGTTTATGACGAAGATGTAGCAAAAGCTATGGTATATGGATAAATAAAAATATTTAACTAACAAATTAAATTTTATATTTATTATTAATATATAATGTTTCCCTTTAACGTATTCAATAATACTATATTTTCTGAAAAATGGTTTATTTCAAGAAAATATTTTTTCGCATCTATTATTATTATAGTTCTGATTTTTGCTATTATCTATATAGCATTAGATTTTAATGAAAAAATGAACGATAATAAATCAACATATTTTTGTTATAATCAAATTCCAAATAATACTACATTCAAACAAATTTGGAATAAAATATATATGTCATTTACCACTTTGACAACTTTGGGATTTGGAGATATTTATCCAATTCATCCACTTTCTCAATCGATTATTGCTGTTCAAACATTTCTTACTTTCATTTTAGTTACTGAACTAGTAAGATAAATCATAAACAATAAGATATTTCTAATATATTAAGTATATTGACTACATATATTAACAATAAATAAATGAATTTAAATATATTAATGATAATTAATTATTATTAATATATAGAAATGTCATACGATTTATTAAAACACCATGATATTATTATCGAAGGCGATTTTAAACTAAAATCTGGAGAAAAAACTGATTATTATGTTGATATAAAACAAACAATTTCAAATCCAGAATTATTTAATACTATTATTGATATCTTATACAATAAAATAAATCAAATACCAAATGTTACATCATACTCTATTATGGGAGTTCCATATGCCGGTATTCCTTTTGCTTCTGTTATCGGATATAAATTAAATATTCCACAATTAATGTTAAGAAAAGAAAAGAAAATGTATGGTAGAAAAAAAATGATTGAAGGAAATTCAAAAAATAAAAATCTTATACTTATCGAAGATGTTATGACAACTGGAAAATCTATTTTAGAAACAATTGATTCACTAAATAAACATGAATATAATGTTAAATATGTATTTACTATCTTTCAAAGAGGTGTATTAAATTATAATAAATTTTTTGATAAAAATATTCAATATAACTATCTGATATCTAGGAAATTAAAATTACACGAAAAACTATTGGAAATTACACCATATAATAATATGTATGCTACTATGAATCAATTATCTTTAAAAAAAAAAACAAATCTAATATTATCCGCCGATATAACTGATATAGAAAAATTTAAAAAAACTATTATCGAATGTGGAGAACATATATTTGCTTTAAAAATTCATCTTGATATTTTTCCAGAAACTGAACGAGAAGATATTCGCAATTTTATAATCAAACAAAAAAAAGAAGATAACTTTTTAATAATCGAAGATAGAAAATTTAGTGATATATGTAAAACAAATATACAACAAATGAAAGCACTTAAAATTAAAACATATGCTGATATAGTAATATGTCACGGAGTTGCCGGTTTCGAATTTATTAAATATTGCAGCTTACCCGTATTAGTTGTAGCTCAACTATCATGTAAAAATAATCTTATTAATACCGAATATACTAAACAATGCGTCTTTGAAGCATCTAAAAATAAAAATATTCTTGGATTTATATCACAAGAAAATCTTGGATATAATAAATGTATTTATTGTAAACCAGGAATTCGTTTAGATAAAATTAAAGATGATTATGATCAAACATATACTGGAATTACAGATGGTATCGACTTTTATATTGTTGGTAGAGGCATAACTAACTTCAAAAATCAAAACGAAATGACTAAATATTATAAAGAAACATTATGGAAATCTGTTTCATAAATCATTGTCAATTAATTATATCGCACATATATCGAGCGGCAGTTACTGAAACTTAAGAATTCCGAAGGAATTCGCACAATAATTAAATAAAAAAAATGAAATTATATTATTTAATTATAAAGAATATGAATATAATTCCAAAAACAGAAAACGATAATATTAATTGGATATATCATATCGCAGATATACACATCAAAAATGATATCAAAAGAGAAAAAGAATACATTGAAGCATTCGAAAATGTTTATAATAGAATTAAATACCACAAAAATACTACTAAAAAAAATACTTACACCGTAATAGCAGGTGATTTACTTGATGATAGTATCAAATTAAAAGCAATGTCATTACATATGCTTACCAATTTTTTAATCAATCTCTCAAAAATTAATAGACTTTTCATTATATCTGGAAATCACGATAATAATATTAAAGGCTATGATCCATCCGAAAGTATTGACTCATTATCTGCTATATTTAATATTATGGAAAAAAATGAAAAAAATACAAGCAGAATTCACTATTTGAGAGATACCGGAGTCTATAAAGCTGGTAATATTATGTTCTATGTTCCTAGTGTGTTTGACCTCGAAAAACATATGTCGAATTCAAAAGAAGATTGGGATAAAAGAATTCAAGTTTTACCTAAAAAAATTGAGGATCCTAATTGCCATCATATTATGTTAGGACATTTTAGTCTTGATGGAACACCTGTTCAAAATGGATACCTATTACGAGATCAATTCTTTAAAGTTAGTGATATCGAATCAAGATATGATTTATCCTTACTCGGTGATAATCATAAAGTCAATCATATATTAGGAGAAAAAGAAAATATTGGATATCCCGGCTCACTATTACAACTTACATCCGGAGAACAATTACAAGGACATGGAATGCTATTATGGAACCTAACAAAACTTAAATCTATGTTCTTAGAAATTGATACCTCTTACGGATTTGTTACATTAGATACCACTCAAGATAACTTTAAACTTAATCTTAAACCATTCCCTAAAAATATCAGAATTAAAATTAAATATAATGATAATATTAAATTTGAAAAAATACAAAAAAAATTATCCAAACAAACAACTCATAATATATTAGATATCAACCCAGAATATATTGGAAACAATAATGATATTATTGAATCACTATCCAAAATTGATATCAAAAATAAAGATAATTTTAATCTATTTCTTCAATCACAATATGAAAACCAAAATTTAATTGAAGAAATATCTCAAATGCATCTTAAATATACCAAAAAACTTGATATTGTAGATAATATTGATAATAAAACAATTCAACTCAATAAACTTATTATTGAAAATTTTATATGCTTCCCAAATAAAGTTACTATTAACTTTGATGATTTCCAAAAATATACAAGTATTGGCATACTTGGAAAAAATCATCAAGGTAAATCAACTATAATTAAAGCAATTCGCTATATAATTCAAGGATCGTCATCATTAGATTCACTAAAATCATCTAATATTAAAAATATCTATAATAAAAAAAAAAAATGCTATGTATCACTCGATTTCACTTATGGAGGCATGTTATATCGAATCGAAAGAACAACTAAAAAAAAAGAATCACTTTCACTTAAAATTTTTAAAAATAATAAATGGACAGGAATTTCTGTTCGAAAAAAATTACAAACTCAAGCCAGTATTTATAAAATATTTGGTGAATCAGATATTATGTTAGAAACATGGCTATCAGAACAAACTGAATATAATAGCTTCTTGAAACGAACGTCTAAAGATAGAGTCAAAATATTTAAAAAATTACTTAATTTGTCAACTTTTGAAAAGGAAATCAAAAATCAAGTGAATGCTGATATTCGTAATATTAATACTGATAAAAAAATTATTGAATCACATATAGATAATCACGAACAAGAAATTGAAAAATACGATTCATTAGAAAATATTGAAACACAACTAACTGAAACGATAACTGAAAAAAATACCATCACTCAAAAAATTAAAAAATTATCTGAAGAAATTAACCAGTTTAAAGGAAAATTCTCCGAAATCCTAGACTCAAATGAAATTACAATTTTACAATCTAAACTTAATAATAATAAACAAACACTCAGAAAAATTAAATTTAATGAAACAAAACGAATCGTTCCAGATGAATTCGATTTTAACTTTGAAACCAAAAATAACCAGTTTGATGTAAAAATTTCTGATATTGAAATTGAACTTACTAACTTAAATGAACAATTGAAACCCGTTGATAAAATTTATAATAAATCTAAACTTAAAAACCTCGCTTCAGAACAAAAAAATACACTCACTAAAGAAACTAAACTTACAAAAAAACAAACAAAATATTCATTAAAATTAAAAACTACCGAAACACAAATTCTAAATCTTAATCTAAATTCAGAAAATCGTGAAAATGTAAATGAAAATTATAAAACATATACTATAAATGAAAATTTAATCGATTCATTAATTAATAAAATATCTAGAAACAAAGATAAAATTAAACATTATCAAAATTTAATCGATAATACGAATTGTAAATTTAATATAAAATGTTCCGAATGTAAATCAAATAAACAAGTTTTAGGTATTACCGATTACGAAAAATCACTGAAACTTGAAACATCAAAATTTGAAACAAATACATTAGAACTAGAAAAATTACAACAAATAAATGAAAAATTAAATAAATGGATTCAAATATATCTAAATTATCAAAAATATGATGAATATACAAAAGAAAAAGATAACCTATTAGCAAAAATTAAACTAATCGATGATGAAATGGAAATATTTACTCGTAAATTATCCCAAATCGAACACGAAATTATTAAATGTAATGAAACTATATGTAACATTGAATCGAATGAAAAAATAAATGATCAATATATGGAAAAAGAAGATCAAATGTATGAAATTAGAGATCAAAGAACTCAATACAATAATGATTATAATAAATACAAAAATTACCAAATCGAATTAGAACAATATAAAAATCAACGATTAGAACTTGAAAATGATAATTTACTAATTCAACAAAAATTAGTAAAATATAAAGAATATATTGAATCCATTAAATCTATTCGTCAAAAAGAAAAAGATGTCAAAATACTGGGAAATAATTTAACACAAATTGAAACTAAAATTATCAAACTTACAAATAACATCACCAATTTAACTAATATTAGTAAATTACTTGAAACAGAAGAAATAAAACAAAAAAAAATTATTAAAAAATATCATAGTCTTGAAGCATACAAAAATATTATTCAAATATACCCTTCTTATTTAACTAATCAAATTATTGAACAATTCGAAATACTTGTTAATTCATTTCTAGCTAAAATTATGAATTTTACATTAAAAATTAATTATGACGATAAAGAACTTATTATTACCAAAGTTGATCAACAAAAAAATGAATATCTTAGCTCTACTCTTTCCGGTGCTGAAACATTCATCGTTTCATGTGCTATTAGATTCGGTTTAATTAGAATATCTAAAATTGCTATGTGTAGTGCATTCTGTATTGATGAAGGATTCGGATCACTTGATGAAAATAAAATTTATCAATTTAAAAATAAAATTTTTGAATTCCTAACTAAACAATTTCATAATGTTATTGTTGTTACACACATTGATGAAATCAAAAATTGTTTAAACCACATCATTGAAGTAACTGATGATAATGACAAAAAAATACGCATTTATAAAAATAGATAAATATTAATTTCTACACCTTGAGTATATAATGTATTTGATTAATCCAAAAACAAAAAGAAAAGTTTCCACTAAAGGAAAAGTTGGGAAAAATTTATTAAAATATTATGCTTCTAAACAAAAACAAAGAGGTGGTCAAGCAAAAATACAAAAAACTATATCTATTCCATATATACCTTTAGATGGTTGTACTAATAAATATGATTGTGAAACAGTATTAGATTATAAACATATGAATTATTGTCTTAATTTTATGTTAAATAACTTGAATACATATACTTATGATGGTATTCATGAAACAACTCAAAATTTTGATGATATCAAACAAAGATTAGATTCTAGAACTATTAATAGTAAAAATATTGGTAACATTTATAGAAAAATAATTTTTCCAACAATGCTAGTTGTTAATGGTCTTTCATATAACATGTTAGGTGATAATTGGGAAAAATTATGGTTTAAAGCTCGTAAATATCAAACACCACAACTTCCAAAAAATCAAGATAATATTCATAAATTAATGGAAATGTGTGGATATGTAAATGTTGCAGATATTAAATTTACTGCTGATAAAAAAATAGATCCAAAACAAAAAGCCTACTATGAAGTTATTTGTATTAGATATAATGAAGGCACTTGTTCCCCAAGTGGAACAATATTTTATTATATAAATAATGATAAAACAATCAATGTAATCATTTGTATGAAAGGTTCAAGTAGTGCTAAGGATTGGCATATTAATACACAAGGAATAAGTATCAAAAATAGAGGGAAAAATCCAATCTATATTTTAGATGACCGAGAACAATCTGGAAAATGTATGAAACCACCAAAAACTCACCCAGGTTTCGCAGATTATTCAGCAAGATGGGGATCTGTTGGTCTTAGAACAATTCAAGAATCTTTAGCTGTTTTCCGTGAAGCAGGATTAACTAATTCCGACCCAAATTACTTTTTTACAGGTCATTCTTTAGGCTCAGCACTCACAACAATCTTGTCATTTTTATTTAATCCAACGACAAAAGGAAAAACAGTTTTATTAACTTTTGGTGGACCAATTATTGGTGCTGATAGTTTTAATGAATTATATACATATGCAAGAACTAAACCTGATGCTTATTTTAGAATTTTCAATAAACCAGATAAAGTAACAATGGGTTTATGGGGTTCTAAACGTTTACATATGTATTTAAGATTAGATTTTTACATTAAATTATTAGGACAAGATAAAAAGAAAGGTAAAAAAAATCCAACTGGGTGTAAAAAAGATAAAGATTTATATGATGAATTTATGAAATTAAATTATTTCCCTGTTGATACTGCTGAAATAACAATGGCTGAAATAAAAAAAAGAGGTGAAAAATATAGTGTTTTCAAATTAGCATTAAATCATCTTCAATATAAATTTGGTGAAGAGTGTCCACTTTATGAAGTTACTCCAGCAAGAGCACAACTTAGAATGTTACAAGAGAAAAACGGATTAATATAAATGGACATTAAAATTGAATTAACTATAAGTTAATATAACTAAAATTATGACTTTTAACGTAAATAAAAATATGAATTACGAATATCATATTCAATTTTCTGATAATGCCGTTTGGGAACAAATTAACATTCCAATTGATAATGAAAATAATTTCAAATGGTGGCATAAACAAATGATTAATCACGTTTTAATTGCTTGTAGCGGATTCAATGGAGAAAAAAATCGAACTAAAGCATTAGAAATTTTATATGAATTTTATAAATGGGATTTAAAAAATACTTCACGTAGTGCTATTCCAATGGTTGAACTTCAACATTATATCATTTTTGTTAGTAATAATACTACAAAACATGGCAATAAAAATGAACTGAAAAAATATATATCAAATATGACAGATTATTTTACAATCAAAGTTCCATAAAAGATAATTAAACAATTTAGATAAAATTTATATAAAAATTAAAATATATAAATTTTATATAAATGACGCAAAAGGCTGAAGATTTGAAACGTTTTATATCCAATCAATTCGATGTATATAAAAAAAGATTAGAAATAATAGAAAAAAAACACTTTAGAGATAATTGTTACGAAGAAATGAAAGAAATATCCGATATTGGTGATATCAGCACACTTTTAGATCTTTTAAAAGAACTTCACTCCCTTGATGCAAAATTATTCTATGATTTATGCTCCAAAAATAATACTGAACTTGAAGATTTAATTTTTGATCACGGTAAATTAAATGGACTTGATGAAATTTATATTTCAATTAAAGCCAAAAAACAAAAAATTATTATAAAACAACAAAAATATAAAAAATTAGCATTATTCTATAAAATTAAAAAAATGAAAGTAATACAAAAATATCAAGAAGATATACGAACAATTGAGGAAGAATACAAAATAGCACAATTAAACTTAACCCTATCTTGTCGTTCAAAAAATTCAAAAGAAAATATTCAATTTATCAATAATAGTGATGAATCTTTTCTTCCATCAGATTTATCATCTGTTAATTTTCCAATAGATAATATTGAAAAAAACTCGGAAATTAATAATCAATGGGAAATTCTTGATATAGAAGAAATATAATTTATCCAGTCCATTACAATTTATATCGATTCATCTCTTATTCTATTTAGAAATTCAGAACTTGTATTATAAAATTGACTATATAAATCATTTATTCTTTGTAATCTACTATTAGTATCTAACATTTGAATATTTTCATCCATTAATTCTATATTTTCTATACATTTACTTTGATATCTTGACTTATAAAAATTTCTCGATTCGCCCTGTAAATGAATAATATTTGTGTAAATATTATTAATTCTATCAAGATACTCTATTCTCTCATCTTGATTTTGATTTATATTAATTAATGATGAAATCCTATTCTGTAACTCATCTATTCTATTAGACGAGTTTTCATCTTTTTCTTCCAAATCTCTTACTCTATTTTGAAGATTTTCAACTATATTTGTTTCTTGATCCAATGAAGAAACTACTTGTTCTAAATTACTTACTTGATTTACCTCATTCAAAATATTTCTTACCCTTTGAATATCAGTAATGTTTTCACTTACATATCTTTCTAAATCATCTACTTGGATACGTAAATGTACTTTCTCCCCTCTTAAATATTCATTCTGATTTCTTAAATCAATATTTTCTTCTCTTATTTCAATATTTTCTTCTCTTATTTCTGAAATATTATCTCTTAAAGTAAGATTTTCTTCCCTTAATACTTCGATTCTTTCTTCTCGTAATTCATATAATTCATTTCGTAAATTTCTATTTTGTTCTACCAATCTACTCATTTCTTCAAATAAATTTCTGTAATTATTATCGTCTTCTTCTTCTACTTCTTCTATCTCAATTAACATATTTCCAGATTCATCATCTACATCAATCACAACATGATTAACTTCTAATTCTGCTGAAGCAGAAATATCTCCGCCAAATGGGGGAGTGTATAATATCTCCTGGTCTATATCTACTAACTCCGATGTACTATCTAATTCATCACTATCACTATTTAATACAGGTGAAATATCTAATCGAACTATGTTATCTAATATTCGTAAATTAGTATCAATTGACTCTTCTAAAGTCATATCAATACTATCAATTGACTCTTCTAAAGTCATATCAACACCATGTACTGAACTATTATCACCTCGACCAATAATAGAACTATCACCTAAATTATTATTATTAATACTATATGAACGGTTATTGTAACCATGTATATTTACTGAAATATGTTCACGGCACATTGGGCATGTTTCGCGAACTTGAAGCCATTGACATAAACAACTAAAATGAAAACTATGATTACAACGTGTAACTATATTACAATTATTTTCACGACAAATTGAACACTGTCTATTTTCCATTAATTACTATTACTATAATTAATTTATATATTTATATTTTCAATTTTAACTATTTTTTTTTACTAATCATATATTGCAGTATTACCATTCAATATTGCTGGCGGTTCTTCTTCAATTGATTCTAATATATCTTTCTTAAATTCTTTTAATGGCTTACCACCCTTATACTTACCCTTTTTAATTTTATGAAGTTCGATTAATTGATGACATTTTTCTTCTACCAATTCACCCTTCTCATTTAAAATTTTTAAATGTTTTACCCTTTTCTCTTTATCCCAATCACATTCATTCTCAAATATTCCACCATATACATTATCAAATCCTAACTCATTACCATAATAAATATATAAAGCATTTTTCAAAACTATATCACCATTCGGTATCATACAAATCAAAGATAATACCCTGTATTCTTTATCATAAAATTTATCTACTATATCTACTTTCCAATTTTCTGTATAACCTACAAAAACTTTGTTGCCCTCTAACCATAATGAATAAATATATTTTTTAGCATTATCTATTTCCTTACTTATTTTATTAACCAATCTTTTACGATTTATATAATTATCCTGTTCTTCACTATCTAAAAAATCAAACTCTTCTATACTATCACAATGTATAATCAAGTATCGAGAAGTTAATTCTTTAATCTTTTTAGCCGTTAAATAATGCTTTTTCTTAGATTTACCATCCGTTAAATAAAATTGTTTTCGTATTTCATCTATTTCATATTTATATCTTAAATGAAATACCTCTGCTAATATTGTATCACTAACATTCATATTTAATTTATTTAATAAATATCTTCTTAATTTATTTTATTAAATATTTTGATACACAAAAAGATATGACTAATATACTACTAATACTTATTCCAGTAACAATAATTTTCATTTTTTTTTTAAATTTATTATTATCGTCATCATCACCTGAATGAGATTCAATTATCATATTAAAATTTCTTAAACGTTCTTCTTCTTCCTTTTTAATAAAATTCCGCAATCGCTCTTTTCTTAATATATCCAATTTATACAATTCAGTTTTTTTCAATCGGCCCAACTTATTTAATATTGATCTTTCTGTCTTTTCTAATAATTCAGAAATATCACTTATACTTACTGAATTCAAATACATATCTATCAATAAAAATTCTTGTACTGAATGCCACGATTTTCCATAATTAAATGGCCTAAATCTAATAAACTCTACATAATATATACTGAAAGGTCTACGACAAAAACAACAAGTCGAATATATTTTCCGAAATTCTTTGAAACATGCCTTACAAATTAAATGATTGCATGGCAATTTGTAATAATCAAATTTTTCAATATCATCTAAACATATTGGACACTCTGTATTAGTCATATTATTATATTTATAATATAGATTATATTACTAATATAATAAATTTTACATAATTATTCATTAATATTCTTAAAGTTTTTTAAAAACAGAATCTCTCATTATACTTACTAATTAGTATTCTTTATACCAAATTTAACTTTATTTTGTTTATAACAATCATAAAAATCATTTAATGTAATTTTTTTGATTCTTTTCATTTCTTCTTTAACTTCTTTATCCATATCTTCATCTTCATTATCATTATAAAATTTATCTATTTCATCAACAAAATATACTTGAAGTTCATCCATTTCCTCCGCATCTTCTAAATCATTTATATTTTCATATACATTTAATACTTCTTCAATATTATTATCTCTATCATATAATTCATCTAATATTTCATTTTTATCACAAGTCTTCCATTTATTATTTTGTCTAATTTTTAATTTATCCGACCGATCATTTGTATATTTTATTGTTAAATTTTCAGGAATATTAGGATTACAATACTTATATTTAATATATTTCTGTAATCCATTCATTCCATTTCCTAAAATTTGTGCTATTAATTTCTTATATTTAATATCCTTAAAAGATTCTATGTTTTCATTGCCATAATCATTAAATACAAAATTTAATGTATTGTGACAATTATTGTTTGTTGTTGTATTATTTTGAGTATTTATTTTATTTAGTAAAAGTTGTTTATTTTGTATTTCTAATTTTTTAATTTTTATTTTAGCTTCTAATAATTCTTTTTCTGTATTATCTTTTTCTTTTTTCTTCTTACAAGTAGTTAAATGCCTTTTTAAACCCCAATTACGTTTAAATTTGCGATTACAATGCCTACAAGTATATGGGTTAGAATGTGTAAATGACTCAATTAATGTGTTTTTATTTTTTATAAGTGAACATGATTTCTTTCTTTGAAGATGTGCTTTTAAATGATGTTTTAATTTAAATACACGATTACAATGAGGGCAACCGAAAATTATATTTTCCATTTATATAATGTATATATTTTTAATTTCTTATATATATTTACTAAAAAATAAAAATGTGTTTTTTTAGTAAATTACTTTTTTTTCAACTATTTTTATTTTTATTTTTTTATAATATTATCCAATATTATTTATATCTTTTTCTTCCTTTTTCATAAAGAAAAATAAAGACTGATAGTCTTATATATTTTTCTATTTACTAAAAAAAACACAAAAAATAAAGTAAAAATAGAGAGAGAGAGAGCCGAAGAAAAAAAAAAAAATATATATTTTAAAAAAAAAATAAAAGTAAAAAA
>ERZ651768.1679-NODE-1679-length-16055-cov-5.407122_pt1 | contig 16055 bp, 13 predicted proteins | sample MGYA00514754_ERZ651768 | MGnify/ENA metagenome assembly ERZ651768
TTTCCCAGTGCTACAACATGTGGCATGGGGAACGCTACAAATATAGAAGCGATCATACCTCCAAAAACGATCCCAAAACTTGGAGCAGATAAAAAGTTACCGAACCCTCCAGCTGAACCTTCCACAAAAAGGGCATATGCAATACTGCCGATCATAGCACTCATACCAAGAATAACACCAATAATTAATGCAATATCCATAAACTACTCCTCAAACATACTCGCTGTTTTCAGACGATTTTCATGTAGCGCCTTTAAAATATTGCGTACATCATCATATTCTGGGTCTAAGCGTAATGCCAGATTCCAGTTAATAGTTGCCCGCTGAACATCGCCCAATTTGTAATAAATCGAACCTCGTCTAGCATACGCAAGCGCTAGGTCAGGCTGCAATTCTAATGCTAAATCTACTTCTTTTAGAGATTCTCTGAAATCCCCAGCATAAAAATATCTAAGACTTCGAGATAGATGTCGCATAGCCTCATTCATATTCTTATCTGAAACATTCTGATCTAATTTTAGTGACCTGAGGGAATCATCAAGAAATTTTGATTCTTGTTCCTTAGCTGAGAGTCGGACCATAAGATTGCGCATTTCATTATCCATCATCGATATGGAGTCCCGAAGTGATTTGACAGCAAAATCGGCCATAGCGATAGTAGAATCCCTATACATTGGAACAGTTTCATAGCCTTCTGGAACTGGCATGCCCGGTGCCATTGGTCGCCCGGATGGACCAACTTGCGGGACCTGACCTGATGGAAGACGCGGGACAGCCATATCCAAACCAAGAGAGAATGCCGGATGACCTGTCCAATAGCGTGAATCCCAATCGGGTAATCTCTCTATGTGGGTGAACCCTAGGTTCAGGCGGTAATCCGAGGTAAGGGGGATGCGGAGTCCCACATTGACACCTGTCCCGTCGAATTCACCCACAATATCCATTCCACCAGTTCTTGCAAAATAAGGGGTTTTCAATAAAAAACCAACAAACACACCGGCATTGCCTTGTTGTGTACTATCAGTTACAACTTTAATACTATCCATGGGCCCTAATCCACCGCTACCAAAGCCCATATAAGTATTCATTTTATAATCCCCGAGGTCTTTTTCACTGGCTAAAACAAGAAAAAAAGATAACAAATCAGTGTTAAGGCTTAAAACTTGCTCTGCATCTTGATTATTCTGAAAAACAATATCCTGCAACCCAGCAGAGAGAGAGATATCATTATAGGTAAAAAGTCTTTGCTGGAAATGAAACCCAAACTCTACTTGGGGCGCATATTGTGATTCTTGCAACAGGTCTAAGGATGTGGTGTCTCCGCCTTGAACCGCTGAGAACCCTGCAGCAAATCCTCGACCCAGTTCCATATCAAAGTAAACTCCCTTTGCCGTATTGACAGGATCAAAGTTGTGTAATTCCACACCAAAGCCGGTCCTAAAGATATAAGGGGCTTTTTGAAAACTTGATGTTGGCACGCGCATCATTAAGCCCGGGCGTGTATAGACAATACGGGATGATGCTGAAAGAATATTCAACAATATAATAAAGGTGAAGAATATTTTACTTACGTGATTCATTTCTCGGAACTATTATTTTTTATCTCTAGTTGTGCGAGAGGAGCATATTCGCTTTCGGGAAACAAATCTACAAGTTGGGTAAATACTTCTTTGGCCCGGTTCTGTGAACCTTGCTCCCTGTAGATAAAAGCTTTTTTAACCAGCATATCATCCATTTGTTCCTTACTTCCAGATATAGACAGTCTTTCTAACATCATCAGTGCTTTATCATAGTCTCTTAATTGTTGGTAAGCATCAGCCATCCAGTACAGAATATTGCTCATTGTGCGTTGGTTTGTTTGGTCAAGGGGAAGTTGATTAAATATTTCCAGACAGAGCTCATAGTCTTCACGTTGATAGGCAATCACTCCAACTGTGTATTGCGCTTGGTCAAAACCATCAGATTTGTTAGTAGTAAGGCCGTTCCCATTATGGTCGGGGCCTATATCTGTGGGCAAATCCTCAGTTGCTGGGTCCGACAATGTTGTTATGGTAAGCGGGACGGGGTTCTCTATAGGAGGCTTAGAGCTTATTCCCTCAGAAGTCAAAATATCAGAAAATTCATATTCCATACGCTGGTTCAAATCCATGATCTGATTTTTTAATCCCAGGTTTTCTTGTTCAAGAGATGTGATCTTTGATTTTAGCATCTCTTCAGTACTACGTATTTTATCGTTAATTCGATCAAGGGAAGCAAACATTTCAGATGTTGTGGCCATATAGATTGCTTTGCCATGTGTTTTATTGACTGTTGCAACAGCATTGTCTCTGGGCAATCCTACTACTCTGGAATTTGTTTCTTTTCCAGTTTTTGGCTCAATAACTATTCCAAGATCAAGGAAAAAAGCATCTGATAAAAAATCCTGCCCGGAAATAAGTGATGCTGCCAAAAAAATTAAAAATAGTTTTCTATATCTAAACATATGTCATAACCATTGTTGTTTATTGGTATTCTTCCCAATCAATCACGTAAGAATAACCAATAAATGAACCAAAATCTTGGGGTACATAAAGATCAAACTGACCCATAGCACCCGGTAATAAACTGGCATCCGAAACTATTCCACTCTCAAATGTATTATAAGAACCCTTTACAAAGGTTGTTAGTGTCCTGGTTTCCCCGCTCCAGTTTTTCCGAAATACAAAATCTACTTTTACAAAATCAGCTCGACGACCACCTATGTTCTTTATCTCACCTTTAAAAAGGACGTTCCCCTGACTGTCCTTATTCTCCGCAATGTTACCTGTTAAAACACAATTAGCAGAAAATTTCTGACCTGCCTCTCTAGCTGATACATCATGTGATGTATACTTAGGGACTGTCAGTTTTGGCATTGGTGGCGGTGCATAGCTCTCACGAATCTGTTCAGGAACATATTCCTGCTGATCTTCAGTAACCACATTGTCAATAATACGGACCACTTGATCGCGCTCTATTATAAGGTATCCAACTAGGGTTTCCAGTTTAAGGGATTTGTCATCCTGATAAACTATCTTCCCAAAAACAGTGCTCCCATTTTTTAGAATGATCTCTTTGGAGTATATGGTTAATGGATTGATCCACATTTTACTTAATGCCTTAAGATCGTCCATTTCCCGGCTTAAGTGTTTGAACTCAGCAGTTAGCTTTTTTATCTCGAAATTGAGTTCATTAAGGATAAAATCACTGCTTGCCCCACCTGCTGCACTTTTAGTCTTGGGAACCATAGTGTCTTCTGGTTTAGTTTCTTTAGGTTCCACTTCAGTCTTAGTAGCTACGGTCACGGGTGCTGATTTAGCAGATAGGGGTATCTCCCCCACATCTTTATCTCCGGTTAGAATAACCGGAAGGTCCGCCATCCCTTGCTCTTCGTGAGATACGTTTATCGTATATTCACCTTCGGGGATTCTTTTAAACTTGAATATTCCTTTTCTATTTGTCTTCTCTTTCTTTGTCTTCCCATCGACCACTATGGATACCTGAGCCTTCTTGACAGGCTCTCCATCGGTTCCAACCACAACCCCGGATAACTTATACTTTTTCGCCGATAACGGCTGTCCTATGAGAAGGAAAACAGAAAGAGCGAAGACAACTCGCTTTTTCAGGCTCAATTGTGATATCATTTTTTACCTCGGATTTTAAAGTCCCTCAGCATCAATCCGCACTGAGAGTTCGTTATTTTACCGAAAAATGACCTATGTGTCAAGATATTATGAAAAAGGTGATTATGTCAAAAATAATCGCCAAGTGAGAACTATCTACTTCCAGAATTTATCTAATTTCTTTTTGCGTTTAATCGTCTCGTTATAGCCCTTTTCAACACGGGATAACAATGCTTGGTCCATGGTTAGGCTTAGAGCTTTTTCATATGATTCAAGAATCAAATCAAAATCCGTATCTCCTAGTTTTATATAAATCTGAGCTATCCAATAATGGGGTTCACCTAGGTCGGGACGCAAAGATGAGGCGTGCGCATATTTTTCCATACCGTCCCAAAGGCCATTTTTATTCCCTTTTTCTAAGAATATATGACCTTCGACCAAAAACAGGTTATACCGTGTTATAGTGTCTTGATCATTGAGCTCAAGAGCCTGTAAAAAATGGTTGGATGCTTTCATATAATTATTCTCTGAAACAGATTCTATACCCACGTGATTGTGGGCAAACACAAGAGCATTTATCAGATCAGATGACTCTCCATGCGCCAAAAGCAATGAATCTTGCATGGCAATGAGTTTTTCAGGGTTTTGTCTGCTCAGTTTTTTATAGGACAGGCCGGCACAATTATATGAAAAGACCATGAATATCAATATATAATTGAGCTGATGTTTTATTTCCATGTGGAGCGCTCGCTACCTAAGCCAGATATATATAACTGCTTGGTTTTTTCTTCCATAATCCAGATCATGCGGGTGATCACAGTCCCTGCGCATATCAATGGCCTTTTGATTGAACATATCATAATCTTCTCCATGAATCACTGCGCGAAATCGACCGTCCTGTTCAAGACACCATTTTTCTACTGCATAGCGTAATTTCCCCGATCCATGTCCCGTGATTATTTTGATTCCGCGTATTTTCCCTTCGTACGCACTTTGGCTTACAGTTGTTTCCAATAAAGCAATAGCGGTATCCAATCTAAAATTTGAGTGCCCTATATCAATAACTTTGAAACGTTCTTTTGGCATAATAACGCACGGAGTTTACTATCTTTATCCTAACTTTCAGATTTGATAAAAGGAATATAAATGCGGAAAATTGTATTGGGCCGTACTGGAGTACATGTATCGGCCATCAGTCTTGGAACGTGGTCCTATGGTGGAGAGAACATATCCGGTTCTATTCCTGTGGGGTGGTCCGGACAGATGGACACAGATTCCAGGGCAGCATTGACAAAGGCTTATGAGTTGGATATAAATCATTGGGATACGGCTGATGTCTATGGGAATGGCCACTCTGAGAAGATTATTGGTTCCATGTGGGCTGATATTCATAGGGAAAAGATCTTTGTAGCAACTAAGGTTGGTTGGGATCAAGGACCGTATTCACACTGGTACCATCCTGAGTACATGAGGAAGAATATGGAACGGTCCTTGAAAAATCTAAACACGGATTGTGTAGACCTCCTTTACCTTCATCACTGTAATTTTGGAGAACATAATGAGTATTTCAATGATGCCGTAGAGACGGTCCGCCGTTTTCAAGAAGAAGGAAAGGCTCGGTTCTTGGGATTATCCGATTGGTCCTCAGCAAAGATCATGATGTTCATTCAACAGGCAAACCCTGATGTAGTACAGCCGTTACGAAATGTATACAATGATACCTATGTCTCTTCAGGGCTTAAAGAATTTGTGGAGACTCACAACATCGGAATCTGTTTTTTTTCCCCAATCAAACATGGTTTACTAACCGGGAAATATAAAGATGTGGTCTCCTTTCCTGATGGAGATTTTCGCCAAACCGTTCAAGAGTTTCAGGATATAGATTTCATAAAAAGAATGCGTACAAATATGTCGCTTTTGGAAAAAAGGTTTGTGAATCACCCTGAGCCTGTATTACAAGGTCTATTGGGCGCCCTATTAACAGGAAGTTCCACAGGATGTGTACTACTAGGTCAACGAAATCAAGAACAAGTATCTGCAATAAAAGACCTGGGAACACCTCTTAATGATGATGATGCGGCCTGGGTCTTCTCCTTGTATAAAAAATGATATTGGTAGAATTATAGAAGGTCTATCACTATGAGTATTTTTCGAAAAACGGAAACATTTATATATAAACACCTGGTAGTAGCATTACAGGGAGAACACACATTCGATTTTGTGAGCGATATATATTCTAAAGAAAAGAGGGTGCTGGATTTTGGTTCCGGTGTAGGAACGAACTCAGGGCTCTTCTATCCCAATGATTATGTTGGTGTAGAGGTGGACACCAGTCGTGTTTCAGAATCAAAGTATACTTTTCCTAACCATCGGTTTCAAGAAATCTCTTATATTTCATCTTATGACGACCACCTGCCCTTCCCGGATAGGTCATTTGATATTGTTTTCATATCTTTATGTTTACACCATATCGATTCATACACATGTAAAATACTGTTTCAGGAATTTCGACGGTTATTAAAAAAGGATGGTGTGATAGTTGGGGTCGAACCGATAGTAACATCTGGTATACTATCAAACATATTCATGAACCTGATAGATGCTGGTGATTATATAATCAGTCGTAATGATTACACAAAAATGTATTCCAGTGAGTCTTTTAGGGTTGATTCAATTAATGTGGTCAGTGTGTTCGGGTATCATCTGTGGCAGTATACAGCTATCCCATCTGGTAAAGACAGTAGCTCTTATTCATCTGACATGACCACCTATAGGAAGATAATCAGGCCCTTCCACAAAGCTGTGTTATATGGGAAGTGGGTAATCCTTTCTTTTTTGGGGTATCTTTTATTTCAATTCATTTGGTCAAAAACCTTCCAGATATGAAATATATATGTTCATATATTATTCTAAAGGTGAATATTATAATCAATTTATTTTTGGGTGTTGATCCCATTATCCATAAATATCAAATCTTAATTAAAAAAGTTATTCTTGGGATTAAACATATGGTCCGTTTTTCATTAACCTTATTGATCAGTTTTATTATTTTTAACTGTAGCGGACAAAAGGGTGATTGGGACGACCCAAGGGTCATTCTTGTTTCCATAGATGGTTTTCGAGGAGACCTTTTCAAACTACCTGGGTTTTCTGATCAGTTTCCTAATTTACACAGGCTTGCAAGCTCTGGTGTTTATTGTGATAATGTTTCCAGTGTTTTCCCATCATTAACATATCCGTCCCACACCAGTATGATCACTGGCGAGCCACCCTCCAAACATGGTATCACCAACAACAACCCTTTTAAACCAGAAACCAATTTTTCAGACTGGTACTGGTACCAAGATTCAGTTCGTGTTGAAAGTGTTATAGATAGGATCAAAGACAAAAGAATGATATCTCTTGGGATCAGTTGGCCTGTTACGGTAGGGGCTCCAATCACATGGGGTTTCCCTGAAATAAAATCAACAACTGATACCATCTCAACAGCAATGCTGGTCATGAAACATGATATGCCTGATCATTTTATCGAGTCAGCACAATTACGTGGGGTTATCAATCCTATGGCAAGCACAGAAGGATACTCAAGAGATGTTCTTCTACATAAAATGTTTATGGATGCGTTTCGTCGGAAACGTCCTCACCTGAGTCTTTATCATATGCTACAGACAGATTTTGAGCAACACGATCATGGAAAGAATTCTCCTGAAGCACAGGTGGCGTTCGCATTTATGGATTCTTTAATAGGAAACATCATAACATTCCTTGATAAAAAGAATCTTTGGTCCTCGACCACCTTATTCATCACTGGGGACCATGGGTTCCGCGACGTGAAAAAACAATTGAATATCAACCGTCTTTTTGCAGACCAAGGTTGGCTAAGGATAGTGGACAAAAAAATAATAGCGGGTTGGAAGGTTGCGTGTCTGTCTACGGGGGGATCTGCCTTCGTGCGGATCAAAGATCAGAACGATCATCTTTTTAGGAAAAAAGTTCGCTTGTTACTTGCAAAGCGATTAGAGTTTGAAACGCTGGAACGGCGCCATATGAACGGTTATTTATCAACAGCTGAAAGAACAGATTTCCTTCTGCTTGCAAATAAGAACTATGCTTTTTCTAAGGACCTTGATAAGCCATATATATACGATGAATCCGGGGGAACACATGGTGGTGATCCGAGCCAGAAACATCTGAAAACAGGATTTATTGCCTGCGGGCGAAATATTAAACAGGGAACAATATTAGAGAACATGAGAATTACGCAAATCGCGCCTGCGGTTTCAGAGCTGTTAAACCTGGGACTTTCATGTAGTACAGAGACACCGCCAGGGCTGATTCAAGGTTCGGATTAGTTCATCATTTCTGGTGCCACCAGACGGAATGGGGCTATGGGTGATTCAAAATGGGTACCATCGTCCCTTCGCATCTGAAATGAGCCGTGCATAACACCAAAAGGTGTGTGTAACGGACAAAAACTGGTATACTCGAACGAATCTCCTGGTGCAATATGTGGTTGTTCCCCCACGACCCCTGGTCCATGTACTTCTTCAATCTGTCCATTCCCATCTGTGATATGCCAGTATCTGGTCATCAATTGAGCGGTTTGTTGTCCTTGATTTAAAATAGTTACATGATAAGAAAAAAAAAATATGGACCTAATCGGCTCCGACCGTTCCTGGATGTACCGTGGTTCCACCTTTATTTTTATCTTATCGTTTGAATTCGACATAACTCCTAGTGTTAAATTTATTGTATTATATATCTACATCTTAACTCAGATTTAGAATGACAGATAACGGGCGACTACTTTCGACCACTCTTGTAATAATTGTTATCGGATACTGTTTGTATTGGTACAGGGGATTTGGGCCGGGAGATGTTGGTTCAGAAGAAATAATCGAGTCAGAGATCATAGACCATATTCGTTTCTTATCTGATGATAAAAGGGCTGGGCGTTATCCTGGCACCAGGGAATCAAAAGATGTTATCTCTTATTTAATCAAACAGTTTAAATCTTTTGGGCTTTCTCCTGGAGGCACAAACAATTCTTATACTCAATCTTTTAGTGTTATGGATGGTATAGAATTAGGGGCAAACAATCAATTAATAATTGAAGATGAATCGCTAGAGATCGAGAATGATTATATTCCGCTATGGTTCTCTGGTAACGGTAACCTTTCTGCTGATGTGGTATTCGCTGGTTATGGATTTGATATTAAGAATGACTCCTTGACCTGGAACGATTATAATGATCTTGATGTTGATGGAAAATGGGTCATGATGATGCGACACAGCCCAGAACGAGATAACCCACATTCAATATATGCTCCTTATGCTGAGCTTCACAAAAAGATGGTGGTGGCTCGCGATCGAGGTGCTGCGGGTATTTTATATATATCTCAGATAGAGGATAGTACCTTATTACCATTGCGCTTTCACCCGGGCTATTCTAAGGCAGGGGTCCCGGCTATTCATTTAAGCAATGAAATAGCAGATGAACTACTTGGTTCTATCGGGCGATCTCGAAGACAGATACAGGCAAAAATGAATCGCAGTTTAACACCTGTTACTTTTTATATACCGAATCTTATCATTTCAGCGAGCGTTGAATTGAAAAGTATTTATATACGTGCGGCAAATGTGTTGGGAAAGGTCACCAGCCGAAATCATAGATATCGGGATGAATATATTGTTGTGGGTGCTCACTTTGACCACTTGGGATATGGTGGTCCAGGGACAGGTTCTCGAAAGCCGGATACTACTGCGATCCACAATGGAGCAGATGATAATGGATCAGGAACCGCAGGAATCCTGGAGCTGGCTCATAAGCTACAGGCGAACAGGCAACTACTAAAACGAAGTGTTTTACTAATCGGTTTTGATGCTGAAGAAAAGGGTGTTCTTGGAGCAAAACACTTTGTTGATAACCCAACAATAGAACTATCAAAAATCGTAACAATGATCAATATGGATATGATCGGGCGCATCACAGATTCAACGGTCACCGTAGGTGGGGTGGGTACAGCTCCTATCTTTGCTGATTTGCTTGATAGTTTATCTAAGAACTCGCAAATAACCATTAAACAAGATCCAGCAGGATATGGCCCTAGTGATCATTCAGCTTTTTACACAAAGGATATTCCTGTTCTCTTCTTCTTTTCTGGGTTCCATGGTGACTATCATCTTCCAGAAGATGATTGGCAACACATCAATGCACGAGGTGAAAAACAAATACTTGATCTTGCCTATGAGGTAATAACACATATTAGCCGAACAACAGATAGGCCCGTTTTCACTATGGCAGGCCCTAAAAAACCTGTGGGGGGCTACAGGCGTGGAGGTTTCAAGGTATCATTAGGTATAATGCCGAGCTATGGTGGCCAAGATGACGGTCTAAAAGTAGATGGTATATCCAACCCTCATGGGCCAGCCGCAAAAGCGGGTATTCAAAGGGGCGACATAATCAAAACCATGGATGGGAAACCAGTGAAGGATATTTATGAATTCATGGACAGGATGTCCGAATTTAAAAAAGGACAGACAGTAACTGTTATCATTGACCGGGATGGTAAAGAAAAAGAACTTTCTGTAACCTTTTAATTGTCTCGCTTATCCTGGTCTATTCTTTCTCGTATCTTCTCACTTAATTCCAGAACGGCCATTACATAATTGTCGGCATGATTATAGGCCCAAATCGATTTCCAGATATCCCCGGACCTTTCATAGTTCGAACTGTTAGCAACATAGCCGTTTCTGCGTAGATAGTTAGATATGCTTGCCAAGACATCTGGCCAGTCATGGGGTCGTCGTACTCCGTCCTCATCAAAATCAACGGCAAACCGTGTAAAGCTGGACGGGATAAACTGCCCAAAGCCGAACGCACCAGCATAGGAACCTTCTAAGATATGGGGATCGATCTGATCATGAAAACAATATTCTAAATAGGCTGCTAACTCCCGAGATGCCCAGCTTGCTCGCTTGGGCATTTCATGGATCTGTGTGTATAATGAATTGAAAACAGTGAACCCTTTATAGTGGCTACCATAGTTGCTCTCAATACCCGCTATACTTACAATGATAAAGGGGTCGACCCTGTACTGATCCACAACCCGCTGTATCAAATCCACATTTTCAAGATAAAATCGTTCACCAGCTACGATACGGGATTCTTTGATGAAGAGCTTGCGATATTCTTCCCAAGATTTTTTTTCATACGGACGGGCAAAGCGTTCCGGTATCTCTTTATGCTTTGCTATTCCATCATGTGTGAAGACCTCCCTCAAAAACGCTTCTGGGACATTGCTGTTCTGCATCTCATCGCGCACCAAGCGGAACGCTAGATCTTTTTCTATCATGTTATCTGCATTCAACCCGGACAACAAGATTACAATTATAAGTGTTTTCATTCTCTTAAAGAAAAATTCGATCAAGGAAGATAACAATAAAATATCGTGTGGGAACTAATGGTTTTTGTATTATCACCCTTTGTTGTAGGTGTATTTTTGAACCAATAGTTCTTATTTAAGAGTGCTAGAATATTTTATAAAAAAGTTATTATCTCCACCTATAACCAGAAAATGGTTCTGGAAGAAATGGTACGATTGTTTAGCGCGGCGTAAGCCAGAGCTTGATCTTAAACTGATGAACTACGGATATTCAGACAAAGATTATCACCCCACGTTAGATAACATCGATGAGCCTGACCGTTATCCCATACAACTCTACCATTATGTTGCTACCCAGGTAAGTTTGAACGGGAAAAAAGTTCTCGAGGTTGGTTCAGGTAGGGGTGGTGGCGCTTCATACGTTGCGCGCTATCTACACCCCAAAAGTATGGTTGGAATCGATATATCAGAATATGCTGTGACCCTCTGCAACAAAATTCATGATGTCCCTAATCTATGTTTTCAAGTAGGTGATTCTGAGAGCATTCCATTCCCAAATGATCATTTTGATGCAGTGATCAATGTAGAATCATCCCACTGTTATGGTTCAATGGAAGAATTCTTAAAGGAGGTTCGCCGGGTTCTAAAACCCGGGGGTCATTTTCTTTACTGTGATCTTCGCCCCACAGAACAACTAAATGAACTGAAAAAAGAATTATTGGGTTCCGGAATGAGGATTATTCAGGAAACAGACATCACGGAGAATATCAAGCTTGCCTTAGACCTTCTGTCTGCCAAACGAAAAGAAATGATAGATACGAATGTTCCTATATTGCTTAGAAATCTGATCGAAACCTTCGCTGGGATAAGAGGAACTAGAATTTATAATGCCTTTCATGATGGCACGGCTTCCTACATATGTGCTACACTAAAAAACACGGCATAGACATCAGGGGCGCTCTTATTTTACAACCGCTATTTTTATGGTCTCCTGGAATTTTCCAGCCTGAAGCCTGCAAAAATAAACCCCGGCACTTACATTCCTCCCTGCATCATCCTTCCCATTCCATTTAATTATCTTGAACCCAGGTTGCTGGATATCACGAACCAATCTACGGACTGCCCTACCCAGAATATCATATATAATTAGATCGACCTTACTGGTCTGATGAAGCTCAAAATAAATTGTCGTGGACGAATTAAATGGATTAGGGAAGACCGGGTGAAGGGATGTTCTCACTGGGAATGGGTCATTGTTCATACTTGTCAGTGTCTCGTAAACACTGTTCTGCGCGCCTGGGGTTCCAAAATAAACGGATGCTGCCCAAGAATCTGGTAGATTGTTTTCTAGGCCTGGGTGCCGCAGTTCAAGGGTGGCTCCGTTCCCATCTGCTTCCACTGGCCATGGAAGACTATCATCATATTCAACCTGGTCAACAATGGTCCCATAACTATTAAAGAGACGGACAAGTTCTCCGCTGCCGCTAAGCCCAAACTGAAAGGAGCCCACGAACCCGAAAACATCTGGAAATACCGATGTGAACATTTCCACATCTTTTACCAGGACCAAATAATCACCTGAAGAGATGATGGTCTCTTCTGGAATATTGTAGGTATGGGTATCATCTTCATCTTTAAAAACCCAGCCTGATAAATCAATGTCCACATCTCCGGGATTGTGAATCTCCACCCAATCCTCTGAGTTAAAAGAATCAGATGAATTATAATTGATCTCATTGATAACGATCACAGCACTATCTCCGGGCCCGATCGGCTCAAAGACCGCTGTCAGCACAAATGGGTCGTTGATCTGGATGCTCATTGATTGGGCAGAATCAGGGAACTCATTCCACCTAACGAACTGGTGTCCCTGTTCCGGCAATGCTTTTACATGTATTGGTATATCGGGGAAATAGTATCCGGACCATGGATAATAGTTCGGAATAATAGAGTTTATACGAATCTTTCCTCCTTGGTTTGGTGAAACATAAAAGGTTCCCGATGCCAAGCTTGAAAGATCAAAATAGTTGGCAAGATGCATACGCATGTATGACCGACGATTTTCCGCAAAAGTATTTATGACACCTATCTGATAGTCCCAATCATCAGCAGATGCTGGCCAACGATCGTTGTGCACAGGTATGATATCTTGAACATTAGATGTTATCCCGTCCAATCTATCAGTTAAGAAACTTGGTGCAAAAACAGTGTTCAGTTGATCACAAAACAGATTGATGAACCGTTCAGAATAGGATGGGTTCTCTAACAATCTTCTTAAGAGATATGTGGACCAGGGTGGGTTTGGCCAGCCGGGACCGTATGGTTCTGTAGCAAACTCCAGCGTGTTGAATAAATACGTGTTGGAACCCATGAACGGTATCCCAAAACCAAAGTCCGTATCGTATAATATCCAGCGCCACTTTCCTTCTTCAGCTTGGGGACGCCAGTATTTGATATTGTTCCCTGGCCAGTCGCGGTTATCAAAGAATATCTGGGCAACATTGTAATTTATATGGCTATCAATATCTATCCATTGTTCGAGTATCTCAAAAACGCCCGGTTCTTCCATTGGCGTATTCTCAAGATAATCCAATAATGATAGATAGTCCTGGTTGCTTCCACTGAGCACACCAACATTTGCTTCTAAAAGATCTATCTCATCCGGATCCACCGTGTGGTGCCCAGCAATAAAATGCTCATTTACCTTCTCCCGAAGATTATATAGCCCCCAGAATTCTCCATTCAGATATGTAGCTACAGGCCTATAGGCCTGATGGTCCACATCCAGCTCATCAACCAGACCGGTCATATATACATCTCGAACCATGCTGTAACCCCAGTCATTCCCGGAATTTCTCAGAACAAAACTCTCATAGGTTTGTATATCCAAATTCGGGAAGAGCGAATAATTGAACTCACTTGCCCCATAGATACTCCGAGCATAGAGCGCCAAGGATTTTTGAGGATTCCCACGGCTCCAACCCCCAAAGATCTTTACCCCCGCTGGCGAGCTGAAGTAGGTATCATTCGTCTCGAGTAGGCCTATATGGATCGGTCGCTCCCAATCCTCCCAGAAGTTCGCGCCAAAATGGGGAAAGTCCCCGGATGCATTGGGCCCCATAACATAGATTCCAGTTTCGTAATCGAAAAAATTGTCTGGGTCCGTGGTAAGAAACACCGTCGGAAGACCAAGCTGTACTTGGTCCATGATATATGTCTGAGTACCAATGGGTGATTCCAGCCAACCAGTCTGGTAGGACCTGGCTCGAATGACCGTGTTGGACTGCAACGATATAGGGGTAGAATACTCCATAGACCCTTCAGTTGGGGTTGTGCCGTCCAGGGTATAATGAACATTACCATTGCCATCAGATGTGTTTATCTCTACTATTATCTGGTCCTGGTTATAAAAACCTGTTTGCAAAGAAAAGACCGGTTCCAAAAGAACACCACCATAGGCATTGTCCCCGTTCCCCGACCCAGGGGTTGGCAAAACAAAAAGGCCTAGATCTGTACCGTCATTTATCCGCCCAAGAGACACATCGGTCATTAGATCACCCGTAAATAAGGAATCAGCGATGGTGCTGTCTGTTCCTGTGAGCATAACGGTCTCTCCTGATGAACTGATCTTAAAATTGGTATGAAGCAGGGACCCTGGAAGGCTCAAGAGGTCCGGGGGTGGGACAATATCAGAGATGACCGTATCCCGCCCAACCGTGAAAAAGGGGATCCCGGACATATCTGAAGATGTTATATTATAATTGTGTACCTGTATCGCTATAATATTCTCTCCAGGTATCAACCATGTGACCGTTGAGTCTATCCAATATAACTGGGGGGCTCCCCCATCATATATCTCCGCTTCACGCCAATTATCCGCACCTTCATAGTAAGCAGGTGGCACTCCCGGTGTCCCAATATTCTCGCGAGCAAACTCTACCCCGTTCAGGTAAGCTACAAACGCATCATCAAAATCCATATGAAGAGCCAGCCGTTTTACGCGCTCTTGGGCCACAACCCAAAAAGGTCTTGTTATATATACCGACATTACCGGGTCCAACACTGTATTATCATCACCATCGCCATACCCAAAACCGCTTGGTCCGGTCTCCCAATCGCTATTATCAAACCCCGGAAGGTTCCAGTTGGCTGGTGGTTCCTCTGTTCCAGGAAAATAGTACCATGTGTCACCCCAATTGATAATAGTGTTCCATTGTCGAACAATATCCTTCCTATCCTTGTCAGAGGCCATGACCAATATAAACTCGGATGCCTGAAGAGTTAGGGCTGGGAATCGCCACTTGAAAGGATCTACTGGGTCATCGGTTATTCCCCAATCATAGAGCGATACTGGACCGGACGATGAATTATACAGCTCTATCCAGTCTGGTGTGTCCCCATCCTCATCAAACAAGGTTGTTTGATTGCTCGCCATTACCTCATTGATCTGTATGGTCTGTCCCATAAGAAAAACCCTGCAGATCAAAATAGAAGACAGAAAAGCTGTTCTAAACATTTTATTGATCATAACTATTGTATTATAGCTAATAGGTCAAGCCGTAGCCCAGCGGAAAAAGGGGATCATAAGTTTTATCACCGTAATTAATGGGGATCTGGACCATATTTTTGGGCCAGGAAAAGCTGAGTTTTGCTGTGGGCGGAACATCGCCAAAAAGTATATCTGCTACACCGATCCCTTCTGTGCCAGGGAACCAGGCAGCAAGTACAGCATCCACGTGTGCAAGATAGGGTGTAATGATCATCGGTCTCCCAGAAATTAAAATCAGTACGATCGGCTTTCCTGTTTTTATTAATCTTTCTATCAATATTTTATCTTTGTTGGATAATTCAAGTGATTCACGATCGCCTTGCATTTCTGCATAAGGTATTTCACCTACAACAGCAACGATGATATCGTGGTCAATGGCTTCATCTCCATTTTCAGAAAATGTTACACTGCTATGGTTCCCAATATTATCTCTTATTCCATCGAAAATAGTAGTTCCAATTGTAGTGTTTCCAGAACCGC
>ERZ651768.1680-NODE-1680-length-16054-cov-4.726357_pt1 | contig 16054 bp, 14 predicted proteins | sample MGYA00514754_ERZ651768 | MGnify/ENA metagenome assembly ERZ651768
TAGGCCTTCTATCACACCGAAGAAGTCGTCAAACAGGATACCGACAACGATTCCAACAATAACTAGAGACTTGAGCAGATCTGTTACTATGCCAAGCCACTCGTTGAGGGTGTCAAATGCACCTTTGAGCATATTTTCCTCCTGTCAAAAGGCGTGGGGTCCTGTTATTATAGGACCCCATAAAGGCCTATTTGATTATTATCCTAGAAACGAGAGAAAGACCAACAAAGCCAGCAGACCGGCAAACCCACCATCCAGAAACGTGTTCACTAAATCCACGATCCCGCCAATTGGGTCAAATCCGGTGGAATAAATAATATTGACGAAAACAAACAGCACAATCAGTGCTTTTATTACGCCAACAATCCCAGCTGCGGCATTCTGTACGGTTGCGTTTACATCAGCCATACCAATTCCTCCTTGGTTTGTGTATTAAACAAAATGGGGGCAATTCTCCCCCATTCTCTGAAATGACTTTCTTTGTATATAGTTATTACCAGGGTCAATCCCTTTAGATGAATCAAATTTACAAATAATACTGATATCGACAATATTTATATTTATCCAACTATCTAATTAATATCCTCCATAGATTTTATAGCTTCACACACCATTAATGGTGTTATACTTTTCATACATTCGTGACAAAATCGCCAGTGATTTTTAATATGGTTGCAGGGAGCTGCTGGATGAATTACCTTCGCGTTTTTTCCAATGGGTTTTGTCAGGTCAGGATTTTGCGAACCAAAAATTGTAATAGTAGGGAGCCCAACATAAGCAGCAAGATGACCAGCCATGGAATCTATCCCCACAAGCATACGTTGATTATTTAGACAATTATAAAATTCAACAAGTGATCCTTTAAATACTTCAATATCAGGAACTTGTCGTATTATTTCATTAGTTATATTTTCCACATCAGGAACCTTAACTATTACCAGTGAATATTTATTATATAATTGTTTTATTAATTCTCCCCAGTGTTCCTTAGGCCAACAACGATTAGGGTCGTTTACACCTGGGTGTAAGATTATTTTCCCTCGTTTTAAAACATTGTTGTTGTCACTAATATATTGTTTATTCTTTAATGATGGCATTTTTATATGGGAAAGCAACTGGAGCGAGCGCTGTGATTGATGTAAAAAAAATGGAAATTGGAAGGGATGGGTTAGAAAAAAAGAACCCCCGGTAGCATCATATCCAACCCTGTTTTTACTACCTGTTAACCAAAGGAACCAATTATTACGCATATCACCTTTAAAATCAATTGCCATATCTATCTTGAATTTCCTCAATGCAACACCAAAATTTATTGCATCTTTCCATCTTAATAGAGACCACTCCCAGTGTGTCCAAGGTGAAGAAAATCCTAATATAACATCAGCCAATGCCATTTTTTCCGCCAAATATATTGTGTCCGGATTTGTAACTAATATTAATTTTGATCGGGGGAAAACCTTTTTTATCATATCAAGCGCAGGCGTTAACATTACCACATCACCTATTCTATGGTATTCTGTGACCAAGATAGTTTGGATATCTTTTATATTAAAGGGAACTGGATTTCTTTTGGACCGAGTAAATGGTAGAAAAAACGGCTTTATAATTGCACTAATCAGCCTGGACCAGAATAGATGGCTCCGTTTATATATTTCCTGATTCAAGGATTTAAACCGATTGATTCATAATAGGCATAGAGTTTTCGAGCAACACTACTTATGTCATGTTTCTTTCTGACCCATTCATAGCCTTTATTCCCTGATTCAATTATCTGGCTTCTATTTTGAATTAATGATCTCAATTTATATTCCAAAGATTCTGATGTGATATTTATAAAAGGATTATCCGGGATAAATGACTTATAGGTATCATTTATTTCTGTTAAAGTGCAAACTCCCATGGAAAGTGATTCCACTGAATTCATTCCATAACCCCAACCTCCTTTATCTCCAACTTGATCTATGAAAATATCTGCACTTTTTTTTCTTTCCATTGCAACAAAATGAGGTTTATTCTCAATAAGATCGAATGTAATAAGACCTTCATCATGTAACATCTTACAGGTATTTATAATACTGGCAGAACCTTTATAATGCCGATTTGTGGGAGCATGAGCTATTCGTATCGTATTGTTTAATTCCTTTTTTTGATAGGTGTTACTAAACTCAAATGGGAGAAATAGATATTGTATATTGGGATGTTTTTCAAGTAAATCTACCTCGTTAGTTAAGTTCAAATCGGAAAGTTGATCAATAACAGGCATTACTCCACGAGTCCGCAGATCTTCTCCGTGATAATGACAAATAATTTTCCGGCCTTTTTCTTTCAGGGCTTGGACAAAAAACTCATCTTTTAAAAAATCCATTCCACTTTCAAAGTGGACCACATCATAATTGATCAAATCGTGTTCTTTAATCGCTTTTTTCACCTTGGAACGCCATAACAAATCCTTACATTTAAAAAAGGTTTTATCTAACCAACCATCGGGTTCCCACACGGGAGGAAAGCCATTTTTCTTTTTATAATAACCTTCTTTACCTCGGTAAAATGTATATATATAATGTCGAATGCTAGCCAGCCTTGGTTCGGTAAAATTAAATGGAAGGTCTAGACAAATATCCTCTTTAAACTCCTTTGGTGAGCGAAAAAATGTCACTGTTCGACAAATATGATTATTAGAGTCGTGTTCTTTTTTCCATAGACTTAACGTGCCAACTGTGTTTTCGGGAGAAATATAAAGTATCTTCATGGCATTAATTTTTTATAAATGTCAATCAATCTTACGCTAATCGCTTCCCAGTTATATTCATTAATGATTTTTTTTTGGTTAACTTGTAATTCTTTAACAGACTTATTAGTTAATTCTTTTACTAAATGATCTGCAAGTGCTTCAATACTACCAGGTTTTACGAGTGTTAATCCATCCACTTCATAACGTTTCATAGGTTGAAGGTCAGATGCCACGATACGACAACCGGCAGCCATAAATTCAAATAATTTTGTCGGTGTGCCAATCCTAGTAAGCGGATTATCCAGAAATGGTATAACCCCGATAGCATTTTGTACTAACTGATTCCAAATCTCTTTATGAGATACTTGTCCATGCCATTCAACATGATTGTTGAGGTTTAATCGATCAATCAATGCCAAAATTTTCTCTTTATATTTCTTTGTGCGGAATGAACCGAATAAAGATAATGAAACATCGTCAATAATTTTCGAAACCATTGGTATAGATTTTATTAATTCTGTGATACCTCTTTCCGGACCAAGATGACCATGATAAATAATTGTGTTTCCACGATTTAAGTTTAAATCTAATCTTGGCAATAGTTTGCTGGATGGAAAATTTTCTATTACAATAGGGACAAAACCATTTTCTTTATATCCACAATTAATAATTGCGGGACTAGCCACAATTATTTCATCTACATACTCCAGAAATTGTTTTTCTTTCCTCAGCCAAAATTTTCCCTTGAAAGCTTTGGTAAGTTTACCCCAACGTGAAAAAGTTTGAAATAATGATGGATAATCTTCATGCACATCATAAATAACTTTAGTATTAAAGAGCTCTTTTACCATTTTTGCCAAGGGAAATAATTCGGGCTCATGTATATGGAGAATCACTGGCTTATTTTCTGAAAAATACTGTAATAGTTTCTCTTGATAGGTATCAATAGAGAAACTTGATTTCAGATAATTAATATGAGAAACAGATTGATCGGATAAATCTAAATCAGAATCCGATCGTGAAAAATAAGTGATATGTATTTTACCATTTACTAGAGTTTTAATCTCCCGGTGATATATTCTTTCATCATCTGGATAATGATGGCAGGAAACAACACAAATCATTGTATAAAACTCTTTACAATTATTTTTTCCTCACTATTAATTGCAAATAGATACCAACCAATCGGGTAACAAAATGTAACAATTGACCGGTTAAAAACATCATCCCCAGTAAAAAACACTATCCCCATGAAAAGAATGGGATAAGAGCAGGCAATCCAATTGTACACAACTGGAAATATTTTATATGTACGTAGAAAAATTGATAGGCTCATCACTATAAACGCAACAACCGTAGCCCATGCGGAGCCGATGACGCCATAGTTGGGAATTAAATAAATATTCAATCCTATATTCACACTTGCCCCCACAGCCCTGAAAATGGGAATCCATTTTGTAATTTCCTTCATATAGATTCCAGGAAGTTGTACTACATATGTTCCAAAAAAGAAATACGCTAATAGAATCACAAATACCACATTTTCTGCGGACCAAAATTGTTCTCCGATTAATGGTCTTGATCCAATGTTTATACGCATAATCTCCGGAATCCATAGACTCACTATGACTATAACAAATCCAAGAAACCCCAAAAAAATAGATGTTATCTGTGCAAATTCTTTCTTAGCACTTATTTCTTTTCCTCGTTTTAAAAAATAAGGCGTCCAACCCATATTAAAACCCATAACCACTATTAACCCCAATACGCCCAATTTGTACCCTGCAGAAAAGAGCCCTACGGATGCAGTATCAGCAAGCCACTCCAATAAATAACGGTTGGCTAATTCCATAATCATTGTGAAAATACCTGCAGGGAGAAATGGCAATGCAAATTTTAACACTTTATTTAAAGTTGACTTTTGAATTGTTCTTAAATCAATTCGTTTGATCACAATCGGAATAGATAAAATAAATACAACACCAGACGCTACTAAGTTGGCTAATAACACTCCCTGAATTCCCATTGTAAGTTTTACCACAAAGAAGACATTTAGCCCCATTGTGATTAACACATTAGTAAAATTATAAATTATAAATGGAATGGGTTTCTCTTCAGCCCGGAGAATTAAAACGGGAAGATTCCACATTGCATCCATCAAAAGGATCCCTGATAGTATAGCGATCCAGTCTGGTTTATCTATTCCTAAAACATATTCTGCAATATAATTTTTTGAGAAAAAAAGTATTCCCGAAAATATAAGGCTGGTAATCAATTGTAAACCGTAGATTATAGAAATATGTGCAGTTCTTTCTCCACCTTCAAGCTGAACAGAATATTTCATTAGAGCTGTATCCATTCCATACCGATAAAGAATCAGGGAAAACCCCATAAAGGCGTAGGCCAGTGAAATAATACCATATTCATCAGGCGTAAAAACATGGGTATATAACGGCAGAAGAAAAAAAGTGACTAGCCTAGCTAGAACATGACCAAATCCGTAGATTAGCGATTGTTTTCCGAGCAACTTAACTGACATAAGAAAGCCTGGGAAATCGTTAGCGCAATTTAATTTCTAATATATCCCGAAACACACCGCTAGCTCCAAAATTTTCTTTAAATCGTCCTAACCCCATATTAGGTTGGCCATTTACCGTAAATGTCCCAAAATCATATACTTTAAAACCATTTTGAATAGCCCATTTAAAAATCGAACAAAAAAGTAAATTCACTGCTCGAAAATTCTGGAATTTTTCCTTATGGCTGATATAAAAGGCTAGAACCACCTGTGGATTTACAACAAAATTCACAACCCCGGCAATCATCTCACCTCCTAAAAATGCACCAAATAGATTTATTTTGTCTGGAAATAACTGTTGTAGCTTTTCAAGCTCGGCGAGTGTATGAGTTGGTTCAACTCCATGCCGTATTTTTAGATTTTTCTTCAAGATTCTATAAAATTCTTTTATTCTTTTTGAGCGACGGACTTCAATACCTTTATTTTGTGCTTTGCGCACTGCTCTTTTGTGAGACGGCCTAAATTTCTGCAAATTCTGATCTAAATTACTTTCGAGAAACAATGTGCTTGTTACTTCCCTTTTATAATAACTAAACCCATTCCTGAACAATGAAAAATCTATGTAATTGGATGGGCGTTTCTGATAGAAAACTGGTGGAAGCATTATTTGTATTCCATCAAAATTCTTGTCACGGGCGTAAACAACAAGCTTTTTCACTAAGCTGATGGAATCTGCTATGGATAAATTTTCCGGGACAACAAATGATCCCATCGTGGTTCCGGGATGTGAAATCAATAATCTTTTGCCATTTTGCGATACCTTGGCCGCCGGGAAAACGGTGAAAAGATTGTTTTTTTTATAGAATGCTAAACTGTGGTCTTCAAAACGACCTTCCGGATGATAATTAATAAATCTACGCAAATGAAATAACGTACCATTATTTGCATTCGGTACAAATAAATCCCATTGTTTGAAATCCGTTTCACCAAATTTTCTAATACTAATCATAGGAGAATTTAATGGATTGTTACCGCAGTTGTTCCAAACTGGAATTGTTAAGTGATAACGGTTGTTTATATTTGTCTATCAAATCTAATTTGATTATTAAATAATATGGAGTGGTTGTTGCATTCTGCTATTAAAAATATTCATGCCCGAGAAATTCTAGATTCAAGGGGTTATCCAACTGTTGAAGTTGATGTACATCTAAATAATGGAATCGTGGGTAGGGCAGCTGTCCCATCAGGAGCATCCATTGGTGAGTTCGAAGCCATCGAACTTAGGGATAATGACCAAAGCCGTTATCTAGGAAAGGGTGTACACCGGGCAGTAGAAAATATTAATACAGAACTAGCATCAGCTCTGCACGGTCTCGACACAACTAACCAAGAACAGCTAGATCAGAAAATGATCAACTTGGATGGAACAGAAAACAAATCCAGGCTTGGGGCCAATGCTACCTTAGGGATTTCTATTGCTGCTGCACGTGCCGCAGCAATATGTTTGGGGAAACCCCTTTATCAGTACCTTGGAAACAATGGCGCTACAACCCTACCGGCACCAATGATGAATATATTGAACGGTGGTAGTCATGCAGACAATACGATAGATATACAGGAATTTATGGTGTTTCCCTTCGGAGCAAATTCATTTTCCGAAGCCTTGCGAATGGGGACTGAAGTATTTCACTATTTAAGAACAGTTTTGAAATCTAAAGGTTTAAATACATCTTTAGGGGATGAGGGTGGATTTGCGCCAAATCTATCATCTAATGAAGAAGCCATCGAGGTCATACTAGAAGCCATCAAACTAGCAGGTTATAAAGCTGGAACTGATATTTTCTTGGCACTAGATGTTGCAGCTAGTGAGTTTTTTAAAGATGATTTATATCGGTTTGAATCTGAGGGCAGAACGTTATCATCAGAAGAGATGGTTGCCTATTTTTGTCAACTAGTAAATAAATATCCCATTGTATCGATTGAGGATGGTCTTGACCAAAACGATTGGGTTGGTTGGGCAAACCTAAATACTGAATTGGGGAAAAGTATCCAAATTGTGGGAGATGATCTCACAGCAACGAACCTGAAACGGCTACGACGTTCTATCGATGAAAAATCCATGAACACAATATTGATAAAATTGAATCAGATTGGCACAATTACGGAAACCATACAGGCCATTGATCTAGCTAATAAAGCCGGATATGCAGCTGTTATTTCCCATCGTTCAGGAGAAACAGAAGATACTATTATCGCTGATTTTGCTGTTGCCATGGGTATGGGACAGATTAAAACTGGGTCTGCATCAAGGACAGATAGGGTCTGCAAATATAACCGGCTATTGCGTATTGAAGAAGAGTTGGGGGATAACTCATCTTTTGCCACAATGGATGTTTTAGGTAGGTCCAGATGATGAAACGTTATTCTGGATTAAAAAGAAAACCAAAACCACTTAATGTTAAACAACAAGTAGCTGCTACCCAAAAACAATTTATCAGAGGTATTTTATTACTAATGGGTATCACTTTAATGATTATATTTATTTTTGGAGACCATGGTCTTTTCCAACTTTATAAATTGAAGCGTGAGCGGGCCAAGGTACAAGCCCACATTCTTCAGTTAAGAAAAGAAAGAGAAACAGTAACCGTTGAAAAGAATCGGTTAGAGAATGATATATTTTATCTTGAAAAACTAGCGCGAGAACGATTCAGAATGGTAAAACCAGGAGAAAAAGTATATAAAGTCGTTCCTAAAAAAGAAGACGATTAAATTAAAAATCGAAACTATATGATACGGAATCTCCAAGAACCCTCATGGTAGATTTACATAATAATTGAATGTTATTTGGTGGGGTTTCGAAATTATACACCAAGTCTACATTTATAGTTTCACCATTTTCTATACCATACTTAACAGTATTTTTTCCTTTATATGGATCAAATTCCCCAAAATTATGTTTTTCATCCGTAACTCTAATTAAAGTAAAAGCCGCAAAATCAAAGGGCCAAGATCTTTGATTTGTCACCTGCATCTCAATGAATACTTTATCCCCTTTTTGAATCGCATTTACTAGTTCAAATTTTATACTATCAGCAAGACCTACATTCCTTAAACACATAACAGAAACTGTATCTAAGTCTTCGCAAAATAAATTTTCATCTTTAATGCTAAGCTGGATTCGGAATATTTTTTCTTCAGCTAGTTCTTTGGGAAATAAAAAATATGGTCTTGCCTTCGAAAGCTCGATTTCACTTATGGTGATTCCATCATCGATAACAGTCCACTTATACTGAATTTCGCTATCAGTATCTTCTGATTTAGAGCCATCTAGATAGACTTTTTTATTGTAAGGAGCTATAAAATCATTGCCGGCATTTGCGATAGGAGAAGTGTCATTTACAACTGTTACTGATAGTGTATCTTTCCCAATTAAGCCTATAATATCAGTAACCGTCAATAAAAATGTCATATAGTTATCAATCATTGTATCAGGAAATGTGAAATATGTTTTTGCGGTTTCATAACTGACTCCTTTAAGCGTGTCTAATAAATCCCACTGAAATGTCAATGGATCATTATCGGCATCCCATGATTTCGTCCCATCTAACAAGACCGCCTTATTACACCCATTGCTCAAAATAATATCTTCACCAGCATTCGCTATGGGGGCATCTCTTACAGGCAATACATCAACATTAAAATCAAATTCAGTTGAATCCGTCCCATCAGAAACAGTTATAAAAACAGTTAAGGAACCAAAATAATCCTTCATTGGTATAACCGTCAACCGATTACCAGCTATATCAGCTTTTGCATTATTATTAGCTGTTGATGTGAACTTAAATAAGTCCCCTTCAACATCAGATGCAGATAGCACGAGAGTTAGTTGTGAATCTTCCGCTATAGACTGTGGTGCAATAGCTGTAATTCCCGGGAAAGGATTAATCAATGTAATATTTGTATCAACTGTACTAGAACCATCAAACGTACTTAAAGTGATTGGTACTGTTCCTTTATATTTTTTCCCAGGTTTAACGGTTAGTTTATTATCACGTACTTCCACTTCAACATCCCCATCTGTAATTGCACTATAGGTTAATTTATCGCCATCTACATCAGTAGCAGATAACATCAGATTTAAGTATTTTTTATGATCTGTAGGCTGTGGGTTTATCGATGTCAATACTGGCGCATCATTGACCGAGGTTACATCCAATGTAAATTTTAATTCATCACTAGATAATTCATCTGTGACAGTAACAGTTACAATTATTTCACCATTAAAATCTGCATCTGGAACAACGAGCAATTGATTGTCTTGTATATCCACTTTTGCATTCTTATCTACCTTTACACTATAGGTTAATTTGTCGCCATCTACATCAATTGCAGATAGCGCCAAACGGAGTGAAGTGTCCTCCGCTATAGACTGAGATTCTATAGCGCTTAGTACAGGAGCATCATTGACCGGAGATACATTAAGAATAAATTCTGATTCATCTGTATCTGTTCCATCGGATACGGCTGTAGCCACATTAATGGGGCCATTATAATCTTTATCCGGGGAAATAGTTATTTCATCCCCTACTACCTTAATAGAACCATTGCCATCAAGAGTAGCTCCAAATGTTAACGGGTCTTCATCTATATCCAGGGCAAATAAATTCAAAGATAATTCTGTATCCTCATCAATTTTTTGTGTGAAAATTTCAGATAGCATTGGTTTATCATTAATTGGTTCAACATTCAATATAAAACTTAGATCAAGATTTAAGGTTAAAAGGATAGATCCGTTAAAATCCTGATCAGGTGTAATAATAAGATAATCACCATCCATTTCTATAGTTGCATTGCTATCTATAAAAGCCTGATAATTAACTGCCGACCCTGATACGGGTATATTTAAAATAAATTTTGTGTCTTCCGGTATATTGTGGGCACCTTGCAGTAGTTCTATAACCCACTTTGGTTCCGAACCATTACCAAATATCCAATCCTGTGTTGCCCTGTCATACGGTGTAAAATTATCCTGAGTAACACCCTGAACACCTATAAGTAAATAAATGGTAAAAAATATATTTAAACAGTGTTTAAGTACCCTTTCCACTTTCTTTATTCTTTAAATACGCATCAAAATATATCTCCACTCGCCTATTAAACGCTCGGGCTTCAGCTAATTTTAGCGGGTTTGTAATAACACTATCTATGTTTATAACCGGACGAAATTCACCATAACCCAGTGCTGAAAAATATCTTTGATCCATTTCAGCAAGCTCGCTCAAGCGTCTCACAAGATTCAAAGAGCGAGCGGTTGATAGCTCCCAATTACTTTTAAAATCTGAATCTCCTGGAATGGGTTTATCATCGGTGTGCCCTTCACATCGTATTTCAATGGCTAATATCCTATTTTCCTTATCTATTATTTTCAATAAGGGCTTCCAACGATTTTGGTGTTTTAAATTAAAAAGAGTAGATGTTCTAATAATCCCTCCAATTTGTGTTAATATCGGGTCAACTTTAGGATCCACTTCTGCAGAAAGGGATTTAAAGAGCCTGCCCCGTAAAGTAATCTTTATACCTTTTGTAACACGGTCAATATCTACTAGATTACTTTTATTTAACGGTTGAAGCTCTGTATTGGTTTCATCCAGTATAATATTTATCCAGCGATCCACATGGGATTCTGCATCATTGAGAATAACTAATAACATTACAAAAAACGTAAGCAATAGTGTGGTCAGGTCAGCAAAAGTAAGGGCCCATGCTGTGGTTTTTGCCCGGGCTTCTTCCTGGCTAATCGCCTTACGTAGGAATTGGCTCATAATTTTATGTTTCTCGTTGTGAGAGAGCAACAAATGTCATCAGTTTTTCCTTTATAAGCATGGGGTGTTCTCGGGCATGAATACTAATGATACCTTCAAGGACAATACTTTTAAGCATTATCTCATTTTCGGACCTTCGCTTGAGTTTACCGGCAATAGGCAGAAACATTAAATTAGCTAATAATACCCCATAAAATGTGGTGATTAGGGCTGTCCCCATTCCTGCTAACAGGTCTTTAAATTGTTCAGCTACATTAAATTCGACTGTTGTGACTTCACCACCCATTTGAAACCTGTTCATCATAACTATTAAGCCAATTACCGTACCAAGCATTCCAAAAGCAGGTGAATAGGCCGCCATATATAAAATTATTTCCTGGGCTCCTACATGGCGGGTAGATATATTACTTAAATCAAGAGAAAGAAAGGTTCTTAACCGGGATGATTCGCGCTCATTGATGGCTAGCTCAATTCCGTCTCGAAGGAAGACGCTCTCAATAGATGGTAAATCTGCTTCTAGCGATAGGAGCCCGTTCTTACGGGATTTTTCAGCAAATACGATAATTCTTTCTATTTCACCTTTAAAATCATATTCTTCAGCTCGGATTACATTCCTTAACACATGACGAAGATTAAAGACAGCTTTTATGGGATAATTCACCAGAGTTGCACACAGCACGCCGCCAATAACTATAAATACTGATGACCACTGGAAAAACCAAAAAAATGATCCTTCCAACCACCAAACGCTTATAGCAACGATTGAAAACCCGGAAACAAGTCCGATAATTGTTCCTAGGTCTACTTTTTGTTTCATATTGGGATTTCCCTATATATTATATTAGATAAAATTATATTAATAGTTATAGATGGTATTATACCTATTTCTTAATCTCTTTTTTCATATTTAGACAGAGTTATGCTTGCATCATAAAGTTTGCTTTTTTCTTCATCGGATAACCCCTTGAACCCGACCTTTCGAATCTTATCTAAAATATAATCAATATCTTTTTGGAGTGTTTGTTTCTTTGATTGTTTAGTATCTTCCCGTTTAATACGATATTCAAGGGTTTTCTTACGGATCTTGAACCAAATATCATCCCATCGCCAGCGACGTTTTAACATAATATAGCCTATAGCCATACCTGAGATATGGGTAAGGTGACTGATTTGAGTTGCTTCCCGAAAAGAAGAGAAAAAAGCCAATGCTCCAATTGCAATAACAAACCATATTGATTTTATCGGGACAAGCCCATAAAGGTATACTGTGCGGTTTGGGAATGTTAATCCATACGCAAGCAAAATACCATATACAGCGCCACTAGCACCTACAACTGGAACATCCGACAGAAGGTTAAATAAACAGGTGACCAATCCTGCCCCGACACCGGTCATAAAATAGTATTTAAGAAAATTCTTTTTACCCCAAGCGTTTTCCAGCTCACTACCAAACATCCAGAGTACAAACATATTAATCAGAATATGCCAGATATTTCCATGAAAAAACAGGTATGTAAATGGTTGCCATATCATAAAATCAGACCAAACCGCTCGGGAAACCAGCCCAAATAACTCAAATAATAAACGTTCTTTTCCAGAAATTGTCTGAAGAAAAAAAATAGTGAAATTCACTGAAACAAGAACTTTTATGGCATCGGTAAACAGCTGTGGCTTATAGGACAGCTGACCGGGATTAGTCTGGAATTGATATCTCATGATCTACGGAATATACATAATTACCCTAAATCGAAATAGTTCCCTTATAAACTGATAAAAATATATAATGATATATACTAAAATTTTTCTTTAATCAGCCAATATTTGTCTTACAATATCTAGGGAACGTAATCGAATCAGACTATCAAAATGATAGAATAATTGCGTCTGCAGATAGTTGCTTATTACTCGGTTATCTATCGGTGAAACATGGTTAAGTGGCAATTGGTCAATTCTCTCATCCAGCAATTTTAATAAGAGCTCCCCACTATGTTTACCTTCGTATGGATTTGGGAAAGTGATACCAGGCATATCTCGGCGATCTAGATCAGGACGATACCCCAAGTGGGATAAGAGGGCACATTCATAAAACCAGAACAATATATTCGGATCAATTTCTCCATCATTAAAACCACGTAGTACATCTACCAAAATATTAAACAAGCCAGGATGAGGGTCGTCTTTCTCCAACGTTTGATCTGTCATTTCCAGTATAGCGAGAGAAAGGGTTACTGCTTTCAAAGAATTCTGTATATGAGGCCATGATTCCTTAAAGTTCACTTTTGATAAAATTTGTAAATCACGATTAGGTTTATCATAATAAATGATCTCAACAAAACTCAGGGGTTGGAACTGTGCCGATTTTGGATATTTCTTCGAATGAGCACCTTTAATAAATAATCCAATTTTACCTTTTTCAAGAGTAAAACATCTTGATATCAAACTGGAATCACTGTAGGGAATGGTTTTTAAAACAACGGCTGAAGCATGAACGATCATTCCTATAGCTTGGGATTAATATGCTTTCGCATAAATCACTTCGTGCTTAGCCGGTTTACCGGAGTATACACAGGTTAAATCTTTCGGCTGTTCATCAAAGGGAATACAACGAATTGTTGCTTTAGTTTCATCTTTGACCGCTGCTTCTGTCTTATTTAGACCATCCCATCCGCAACGCACAAATCCGCCTTCGCTAATAATTTTCTTGAACTCATCATAGGAATTGGTAGTGTGTGTATTTTTATTTCTAAATGCTAATGCCTGATCATATAGTTCCTGCTGGGATTCCTGCAAAATTACTGGGATTTTCTGAATTGCATCTTTCCAAGAAAAAGACATTTTTTCACCAGTATCACGACGAGCAAGAATCACGTTTCCTTCCACCAGATCACGAGGACCTATTTCCAAGCGTAGAGGAACCCCCTTCATTTCCCACTCATTGAACTTAAAACCGGGGGAACCATCGCTCCAATCAATGTGATAGCGAACTTCTGTATCTGAAAGACCTTTAATTATGGGCTTCAGATATTTCTTTATATCCGACTTTTGATCATTATCTCTAACGATCGGAACAATTACCAACTGGATTGGGGCAATTTGGGGGGGGAGACGTAGTCCTTTATTATCTCCATGAGCTAAAATAACAGCTCCAATCAATCTAGTACTAACACCCCAGCTTGTGGCCCAAACAAATTCTTCTCGATTATCTTTTGTTTGAAACGTAACTGAAAAAGCTTTTGCAAAATTTTGCCCTAAATTATGTGATGTGCCTGCTTGCAATGCCCGTTTGTCACCCATCATGGCCTCAATACAATATGTGCTCTCAGCACCAGCAAATTTCTCTGATTCTGTTTTCAACCCAATAAATACTGGAATGGCCAGATAGTCTTCGGCTAATTGCCGATATAGTTCTAAAATATCTAGGGTTTCTTTTTGAGCTTCTTCTTCAGTAGAATGGGCAGTGTGACCCTCTTGCCAAAGAAATTCTGTAGTTCGAAGAAAGAGCCTCGTGCGCATTTCCCACCGGACCACATTCACCCATTGATTTATAAGGATTGGTAGATCTCGATAAGACTGAATCCATTTTTTATACATTGACCAGATCACCGTTTCGGATGTAGGGCGAATAATAACCTCCTCATCTAAGCGAGATTCGGGGTCTACTATAATTCCTCTCTTATCATCTGCTTTCAATCTAGTGTGTGTAACTACCGCACATTCCTTTGCAAAGCCATCTACATGTTCTGCCTCCCGCGCCAAAAATGACTTGGGTATCAATAATGGAAAATATGCGTTGGTGTGGCCCGATTCTTTGATCATACAATCAAAAATATTTTTAATATTTTCCCAAAGCTGAAAACCATATGGTTTTATCACCATTGTGCCTTTAACTGGACCATGATCAGCTAATCCAGCCCTAGCTACGACCTGCATATACCAACTAGAAAAATCTTTTTGCGGATTAGGTAAACCTTTGCTCATATCAAAATAAACGTAAACTTCAACAATAAAATTACCGGGGTCGGATGACCCGACCAAGGCGTTTCCGATTCAAATTGTAAGGACTATTTTCAATGAAAGTCCATATTCCCTATTTTATAGAACCGTTTGGTAATGAATAATGATTAGCCAAAGTGATATAAAACGTATTTGTTCCCTAAAAAATAACAAGGGCCGCCGGGAGCATAATCAATTTCTGATCGAAGGATACCGGCTAGTCAAAACATATCTAGAGGGTCAGGCAGAAATGGTTAGTGTGTATTACACAAAATCATTTAAACAACATCATAAAAGCTTTATCAGCCTTTTTAAAAGTTTAGAGTATGACCCAGTATTAATAAATGAAAAATTAATGAGTAAAATATCAGATACCGTCACGCCATCGGGAATCATTGGCATCTGTAAAACAATAAAAACACCAGTTCCAAATTTTTCTGCACCTAGCTGGTTGTATCTATACCGATTATCTGATCCAGGGAACATCGGGTCTCTTCTCAGAACAGCCGCATGGTTTAATATTAGGAACATTGCTTTTTCACCTTATTCCATTGATCCAGTCAATCCAAAGGTAGTCAGATCCGCTATGGGAGCACATATTCATCTAGAGATTCATAAAAATGTGGATTTTGAACTATTTCAACAGAATAATTACTTAACTCTCGGTGCTGACCAACATGGAAAGAATGTTATTGATCAATTCGAACCTACTCATAAATGGGTCATTGTATTGGGTGGAGAAGTATATGGCATTCAACAGGATATCAAAAAAAAATTAAACCAGATATTTTCTGTCCCAAGAACAGGATATGGCGAATCATTGAACGTAGCAGCGGCGGGAGCTATTTTAATGAGCCAACTATCTAAAAAATAAGACGGGACAGCTATTTCGCTGCCCCGTTAACAGTGCTGGTTAAACTGAATAATTCTCTTAAAACTTAAAATGGAACATAATCTTACTATAATATCAATACAATTGTTATTTTACAA
>ERZ651768.1681-NODE-1681-length-16043-cov-3.056432_pt1 | contig 16043 bp, 15 predicted proteins | sample MGYA00514754_ERZ651768 | MGnify/ENA metagenome assembly ERZ651768
TGACAACGACACCACTGGTTTTTAAAATTTCATAAACGACTGTTGGGGCTGTTGTTACTAATTCAAGACTATATTCCCGCTCTAATCGTTCCTGAACAATTTCCATATGCAGCATCCCTAAAAAACCACATCGAAAACCAATCCCTAAAGCAGTTGAGGATTCAGGTTCAAAAAATAAAGATGCATCGTTTAATTTAAGCTTATCAAGAGCTTCTCTAAAGACTTCCAGATCTTCGGAAACAGAAGGGTATAAACCCGAAAAAACCTTTGGTTGAATGGTTTTAAAACCTGGTAAGGATGATCGACTTGGATTGGTTTTATTAGTAATGGTATCTCCTACTGGTGCTCCAAAAATATCTTTAATCCCAGCAATTAAAAATCCAACTTCGCCAGCAGAAAGGATCTCCCTGTTCTCTATCTTGGGAGTAAACACTCCTATTGAGTTAACTGAGTATTCGTAACCAGTCGACATGACAATAATTTTCTCTCCCTTCCTTATGACCCCATTTTTTACTCTCAGTAATGAAATAACACCAACATATTGATCAAACCATGAATCAATGATCAATGCTTGCAATCTGTCTTCCAGAACTCCCTCGGGGGGCGGTATTGAGGAGACAATTTGATCCATCAATTCTTCCATACCTTCGCCTGTTTTGGCGCTTATTAATGAAACATTTGTTATATCAATGCCAATAATTTCTTGAATGTCCTTAATGGCTTTATCCGGATCAGCTGCTGGCAGGTCAATTTTATTTATCACGGGTAAAATTTCTAACCCTTGCTCAATTGCGGTATAACTGTTGGCAACGCTTTGAGCCTCGACACCCTGAGATGCATCCACGACCAAAAGCGCCCCTTCACAAGCTGCTAGGGATCGTGAAACTTCATAAGAAAAATCAACATGGCCAGGGGTATCGATCAGGTTAAAGATATATTGATCTTGATTCTTGGGTGTGTATTTCAGGGAAGCGCTTTGTGCTTTAATGGTGATTCCCCTTTCTTTCTCCAAATCCATTGTATCCAATACTTGATCACTCATTTCCCGCTCATTCAATCCACCACACAATTGGATTAAGCGATCTGCAAGAGTTGACTTCCCATGGTCTATATGGGCAATAATGGAAAAATTTCGAATATGATTCATCTTATTGAAAACCCTTCTTCCGTCCCCACGATTTGAATGACTATTTGTTGATAACCTTTATTCTTAATCTGCTTTGGATCAGCAAACATTTCAATTAAAACAGGATCTTGCAATAAAAGAATTTGCTCAAAACAAGCTTTTTTGTATTCACTGGACTCGAGATAATATTGGTCAAAGTATGACAAAAGTAAATAATCTAATTCTTTTGTACCTCTTCGACATCTCCATCTAATTTTAGATAATTTGATGGAGTCGCCCATTATCACAGATCTCTATCCGCTATCATTTTTTTTATTTCAGAAATCGCTTGACCAGGATTGAGCCCTTTTGGACAAGCAAACGAACAATTCATGATTGTATGGCAACGGTATAATTTTGATGAATCATTAAGCAATCTCAATCGTTCCTCTTTTGCCTCATCTCGAGAGTCTTGCAACCATCTATAGGCTGCTAATAAAGCAGCGGGTCCTAAAAATTTTTCACTATTCCACCAATAACTGGGGCAACTGGTGGAACAACATGCACAAAGAATACAGGCAGAAGGTTTATCAATTTTCTCTTGCTCTTCTTTTGTTTGATATTGTTCTTTCCCATCGGGAGGAGATGTGTTTGTTTTCAACCACGGTTCCACAGAAGCGTATTGGTCATAAAAATCAGATAAGTCCGTTACTAAATCCTTTAATACATTCATATGTGGCAGAGGATGGATTCTAATATCTCCATTAATATCCTTGATTGCCTGTGTACAAGACAGGGTATTAACTCCATTGATATTATGAGAACAAGAACCACAAATCCCTTCTCGACAGGAACGGCGAAATGATAAAGACGAGTCAATTTCTGCCTTTATCTTAATTAATGCATCCAGAACCATTGGCCCACATGAATCAAGATCGAGTTCAAAAGTGTCAAGACTTGGATTTTGATTCTCTTCTGGATCATATCGATAAATAATAAATCTCCGAGAATTATCCACAGGAGAATCTAGAAGAATGGTTTTACCTTTCTTAACTCTTGAGTTTTTTGGGAGTCTAAATTCCGCCATTGTTACACTTCCATTAATAAACTCTTGCTTTTAGAGGAATGGTTTCAATTTCATCAGTCTTGGTATCTAGTTTTACTGGATGGGAATCAGTCCTTGTTGTGTTATCTTCATTCAACCACCCAAGACTGTGTTTAAGCCAATGTTCATCATCACGTTCAGGGTAATCATTACGAGCATGTGCTCCTCTACTTTCCCTTCGATGCAGTGCGCTTACAATTGTGATCATTGCCTGCCCTAAAAGATTCTTCAATTCATAGGTTTCAATCAAATCTGTGTTCCAAATTAAACCTTTATCTTTAACACAAATTTCTTTAAATGAATCCAAAGTATGTGAAAGTTTTTCCATACCTTCTTTCAATGTCTTTTCAGTTCTAAAAACGCTCGCATATTGCTGCATAATAAGTTGCATCTCATTTCTGACTTCCGCCGAATGCTTGCTTCCTTCAGAAAAACGTATGACGTTAAAATGAGATATCACATTTTCGGTTGCATTGCTTGATAAGCTTTCATGTGCCTGATTGGGGGAGATTTGCCTTGCACATTGTTTAGCCGATGCTCTGCCAAAAACTACAAGGTCAAGAAGTGAATTGGAACCCAATCGATTTGCTCCATGAACCGAAACGCAAGCACCTTCACCCACTGCCATCAAACCAGGAACGATTTCTATATCGCCTTGTGTATTTTTTGTGATCACTTCGGTATTCATGTTAGTCGGGATACCGCCCATATTATAATGAACAGTCGGGATAATCGGTATTGGCTCCTTCGTCACATCAACTTCAGCAAATATCCTGGCAGTTTCTGCAATACCAGGCAGTCTTTCTTCAATCACCTTTGGATCTAAATGTTGCAAATTCAGATTTATTTTATCTTTATTTTCACCAACACCCCTGCCCTCCATTATTTCAATAGTAATGGACCGGCTGACTACATCTCTTGAAGCCAGATCCTTTGTGTTGGGAGCATATTTTTCCATAAATCGTTCGCCGTCTGAATTGGTTAAATAGCCCCCTTCGCCTCGGGCTCCTTCGGTAATTAAACAACCAATCCCATAAAGACCTGTGGGATGAAATTGAACAAATTCCATATCTTGCAAAGGCAGTCCTGCCCGTAATACCATTCCAGAACCATCACCAGTGCAAGTGTGAGCCGCTGTACAGGAAAAATAAGCTCTCCCGTGACCTCCGGTCGCAAGTATCACTTTATGGGCTCTAAAGCAGTGTAATTGACCTGTGGCCATCTCCAGAGCGATGAGCCCTTTGCAAGTTCCTTCTTCCATGATTAGATCAAGAGCAAAAAACTCAATGAAAAACTCCGCTTTGTTCTTAATAGATTGCTGATAAAGTGTATGCAACATAGCATGACCGGTTCTGTCTGCAGCAGCACATGCTCTTTTTGCAGCAACACCTTCTCCGAAGTGGGTAGTCATACCCCCAAAGACTCGCTGATAAATTTTACCATCCATGGTTCGAGAAAATGGGATTCCATATTTCTCCAATTCTAAAATGGCTGAAGGGGCTTCTTTGCACATGTAGGCAATCGCGTCTTGGTCTCCCAGCCAATCAGATCCCTTAACAGTATCATACATATGCCATCGCCAATCATCTTCTCCCATATTCCCAAGGGCTGCACTGATACCCCCTTGGGCCGCGACCGTATGGCTTCTCGTTGGAAAAACTTTAGTGATGCAAGCAGTTGATAACCCAGCTTCAACCAAGCCTAGAGTTGCCCTTAAACCTGCCCCGCCTGCCCCCACAACCACGACATCGTTGTGATGCTCCACCAACTGATACTGGTCATTCATTATGATCCACTACTGATCAATATAGAGAAGATAGATACCAAGGAAATGATCACGACTGAGATCCTTAATGTTCTTAAAAAAAATAGAGCATATTTTCTCAGGTTTTCGGTCGAAATATAATCTTCAATGACAACCTGAATCCCTAACTCAGCATGGTAAATGAGAAACAACGACAGCAGTGTCAGAATGAACGCATTCAAAGGATCGGATATCCATGACAAGACCTGAGGATAATCGAAATTGGGCAGCACAAAAAGTAACTGGTAAATAAACCAAAAACCCAAAACCGCTACAATCATAGAGGTTTGTCGTTGGCTTCTCCAATGCCTTTGAGCCTCTTCAAATGGAGCTAAACACAATAATCTAAGAACCATGTTCACAATAGTCATTTTTTACCCGTATTTTTCCAGTAGCAGATACCAAAACAACCCCGTGATCATTATGGAAAATAGAAAAACAAAAGCTCCCGTCCATTTTACTTGGGATTCCTCAAACCCTTTGCCTATATCCCAAGATAAATGACGAATGCCATTAAACAAATGATAAAAGAATGACAGGCTGACAAGTAACCATATCAGCATCAAGAGATTGCTTGAATAAATTTCTTTAACATAGTTATAGGAATCAGATCCCAAAGCAATGGACCCCAGCCAAACTGCAAAATCTAGTGCTGCTAAAAATAACAATAAGCCAGAGAGCCTATGAAGCGTGGACAATGTATTGGTCACTTGCCATCGGTAAATACTTAAATGGGGGGATAAAGGTTGTTTATTTTTGTTCATATTTTGGTATGTTTATAACGCATCAATTATACTTAAATTAATTTCTTCAAACATTTATTTTTGTCCCATGAATTCATTTATCTGGATCCTAACAAGTCAATGAAACAACTTGATCATTTTGCAATTATTTCAATCTCCGGAGCTGATGCAACAGAGTTCATTCAAGGTCAAATGACTCAAGACATCGGTGCAATAGGCGATGACGAAGCGAAAATGACCGCCATACTGAACCCACAAGGAAGGGTGGTGTCTTCGGCATTAATAATGCATTGGGATGATTCCATCATATTAGTGCTAAGCAAGAACACGGCCGATGATCTCATTGTTTGGTTGAGTCGGTTTATCCTGAGGTCTAAAGTAACCGTCTCAAGATTAGAAGCTTATATTTACGGGCTCAATCAAAATCTAGCAGAAATAGAATCCGATAACCTTGGTCTTGAAAAAGAAAATTTCTGCCTGAGAAGCATTGAGATAGATCCAGAGAGAACCCTATTAATAACTAAATCTCCTCATGATCTTGAAAAAAGTTCCATTACAACAATGTCTAGTAGGAATTGGAAGCTCGCTGATATACAAGCTGGGATCCCAATCATTTATAAAGAGAACATTGCAAAATTTATTCCACAAATGATTAATCTGGACCTCATCAATGGAATTAGCTTCAATAAAGGCTGTTACACCGGACAAGAAATAGTCGCTAGAGTTCAACATAGGGGGGAAATAAAAAGAAGAATGTTTCATATTTCTACTCAACAGTGCAATGCTGAAATCAGACCTGGTACTCCAGTTCTTCTTGGAGACTCAGAAGTTGGAACCATTATCCAATCGGAACCACATAAGAATCAAATTCATTCATTGGCTGTAATCAGGGATGATGTATCAAAAAAGAAATTGCTCGTGAGTGGGTCAGAAACAAAGGTGCAAAGTTAGACAGTCTATTAAATAGAGCTCTTTTTATCTTGTTTTTATATCTTTTCTCTCATATGTGGAAAAAATAAAACATCTCTTATTGAAGGACTATCTGTAAAAAACATTATCAATCGATCAATTCCAACACCCAATCCTGCTGTAGGCGGTAGTCCATATTCTAGTGCTTGAATATAATCTTCATCATAGACCATTGCCTCATCATCACCACTATCTCTCTCTTTAACTTGTGCTTTAAAGCGTTCTGACTGATCATCCGGATCATTTATCTCCTGAAAACCATTGGCTAGTTCGCGACCGGCGAGAAAGAATTCGAAACGGTCCACAAGCCATGGATCCTTATCATTTGCTCTTGATAGGGGGGAAACATCCCTTGGATAACCAGTGATAAATATCGGTTCCAACAATTTTTCTTCGACTGTTTTTTCAAAGATTTCAAGCAATAGTTTCCCAGCTAGAGCATTGTCACTAATTTTGATTCCCAGATCCTTTGAAGTGTTCAATAAATAATTCCGATCCCTTATTTTTTTGGCATCAAAATCAGGATTAAAGTGTATAACCGATTCTTCCAGTGTCATCCTTTTGTAAGATCCGGATAAATCATATTCTCGCTCTTGGTATTGGATCGTCTTTGAACCATTAATCTCCATACAAATCTTAGCCATCATCTCCTCAATCAGGGTCATAAGATACTCTGGTGATTCATGTGCTATGTAGAGTTCTAGCATGGTAAATTCCGGATTATGTTGTGTAGAGACTCCCTCATTCCTGAAAGAACGATTAATTTCATAGACTCTGTCCAGGCCGCCAACAACCAATCGTTTCAAATACAGCTCGGGCGCAATCCTGAGATAAAAATCCTTATCCAAAGTATTGTGATGGGTCACAAAAGGTTTTGCTATTGCTCCCCCTGGAATGGGTTGCATCATTGGAGTTTCAACTTCCAGAATATTTCTATTATCTAAAAAACCCCTAATAATGGAGACAATCTGGGATCGTTTCTTGAAAACATCTCTAGTTTGATCTGACATAATCAAATCAAGATATCTGCGACGATATCTGGTTTCCGTATCAGTTAACCCGTGATACTTTTCAGGTAAAGGTCTCAGAGACTTGGCTAACAGTTCCAACTCCATAACATTAATGGTCAATTCGTCGGTCTTTGTTTTAAACAAGGATCCTTTGACCCAGAAAATATCTCCGATGTCCAGGGTTTTAAATTGATCGTAGATCTCTTTTGAGAGATCAGAAGAACTGAGGAAGATCTGAATATCACCGGAGACATCTTTGAGTTTTGCAAAGCTGGATTTTCCCATGACTCTTTTGGCCATCATCCGACCAGCAATCCTAACTTCTTTCTTACTTTTACCTAATTCATCGTTTGATGAATCTCCAAAAGCTTCAGTCAGTTCATGAGCATAGGCATCTATTTCTACAGATTTTGGAAAATTGAATCCCTGATCTCTAAGTGAAGTCAGTTTTTTTCTTCTCTCTAGAATTAATTTATTTTGATCTTGATTGTTTTCAGACATTATTATCTCAACTTTTTTTTACAAATTCTGTTTAAGACTGGCTTCTAAAAATTTATTGATATCTCCATCCAGTATAGCTTCTGGATTACTGGATTCAATTTGGGTTCTTAAATCTTTAACTCTGGACTGATCAAGAACATAAGATCTGATTTGGCTACCCCAACCAATATCTGCTTTGGTCTCCTCTACTGCTTGTGCTTGATCAAGTCTTTCTTGTTGTTCCATTTCAAATAGACGGGCTCTCATTTGTTTCATCGCTGTCGCCTTGTTTTTGTGTTGAGATCTGTCATTTTGACATTGTACGACTGCCCCAGATGGCAAGTGTGTAATCCTTACAGCAGATTCAGTTGTATTAACATGCTGACCTCCTGCTCCGCTGGCTCGATAAACATCGATCCTCAAATCCGATGGATCAATATCAATTTGAAAGTCATCTTTAATCTCAGGTGATACAAAAACTGCTGCAAAAGACGTGTGTCTTCTGCTGCCCGAATCGAATGGTGATTTTCTTACCAATCGATGGACCCCGGTTTCAGTTCTAAGCCAACCGAAAGCAAACTCCCCAGAGACATGGATGGTAGCACTTTTAATTCCTGCGACTTCTCCTGGGGATGTTTCAATTAACTCGGCCTTGAAATGATTGGATTCACACCATTTCAAATACATTCTCAACAGCATATTGGCCCAGTCTTGGGCTTCCGTTCCACCAGAGCCAGCCTGGATGTCCAAAAATGCATTTGAGGTATCCATTTCCCCACTGAACATTCTTTGTATTTCCAATTGACTGATTTCACCATCCAATGTTTTTAAATCATTGGTTAAATCGTTTAATGTCTGGAGATCATCTTCACTAATCGCGAGCTCTAGTAACACAGATGAATCTTCTAATTGACCCCCCAATTGATCCAATGCAGAAAGGGTTTTTTCTAGTCTTGATCGCTCTTTATTTAGTTCTTGAGTTTTTTCTAAGTCTTCCCAGATTTCTGGGTCATTCAGTGTTTCTAAGATTTCAGAGAGACGTTTGGATTTCTCATCGAAGTCAAAGGTACCCCCTCAGAGCATAAAAACGCTCCTTTAATTCATTAATGGTCAATTTGATCTGCGATTCATCCATCAAACAATCCTCTTTGCATGTGAGTTATATCTTTTTCGTTAATTATCTCATAGTCAAATGTTTTTCTTAGCTTTTCAAACTGTTCTATAAAATCATCTCTCTGCCTAATAAACACCTGAGGGTAGTTGTGTTCTACTGCAATCGCTATCACGATTTGAGATATAGGTATCTGGGTTCTTTCTTCAAACATAACTGCGTATGCAGCTGACTGCATAAAATAACCATCTATCCATTGTTCTTTTTTGAGCTTGGCGCTGGTTTTAAAATCAATGACTGATAAAGTACCATCCCACTCTGCCACCAAATCTACCCTTCCTCCAACTTTTAAAGAATTACTGTAGAGAGGGGCTTCAATAGCTTTGATAGTGCCAACATTGTCATCTAAAACCTCTATTAATTGTTCAAACATATGCTCAATGAGCGGTGTTCTTTCTTCTTCTGTGGTTGGTTTATTACTTAGATACATCTCTGCCAACTTGTGAACCTTGTTTCCTCTGTTAGTTGCAGCCCTGGTGATTTTATTTGCTTCAGCTTCACCCACCCTCTTTCGCCATGCTTGAATCGCTTCTTTGGACAATAGACCTGTAATTGTTGTAACAGAAGGATAACGATTGCCATCGGGTGTCACATAAAACCGTTTTCCATTAGCGGTAACCGTTTTAAGATCAAAGAGTTCAACTAAATCGTGTTTAAATTTCATAATTATACAACGAAACTACTGACCCCCTGGCCAACGGGAAATAATAAAATAAATGAGTAGTATGAAAGCAAAGAGCAACAATATTTTTATCAATCCTGTAGCCATCTTCAAATAGTTTTCCATAAAACATAGACAACAAATAGTATTACAATCAACCAACCCACTTTATCAATGTTTTTTCTGATAGCTGGCATTCCCTTTTCTCCACCAAAATATGCAGCTCCGGCAACCAAATAGAATCTGGTACCTCTAGAAAGGGAAGCTGCGATGATAAAGAAAATAAAATTCATCTTCATCGCACCTGCGGCAATGGTGAATATCCAGTAGGGCACGAATGAAAATCCTGCAACAAATACCATGCCTGCACCCCATGTAGTAAACCAACTCACAGCTTGAGCGTAATACTCTTGTAATCCCAATGTTTCAATAAAACCAATAGCAAAATCAATTACAAAAAAACCGATGGCAAAACCAATGCAACTCCCGATGAAGGAACCAAGAAGAGTAATACTTGCATAAAACCAGGCCTTTGGAGGCTTGGACAGTACCATTGGCGCTAAAATAAAATCTGGTGGCAGCGGAATGAAAAAAAACGATTCAAAAAAACTGATGGTGAAAAGGAAATAAACCGCTTTGGGTTTTGATGCTATTTTTAGGGCAAGATCAAGTAATTTAGTGAACAAATGCTTCATCAGAACAATTCATTGGAAAGATGAGCAATCCATCCTTGTACACTTCCATCCTTTGAGTGATCCTTTGCTGACAAGGACTGATAATTGGTAAGATCAGTCACTAGAGGTGTAATTGAGATATGATTGCTCTGAACGGCAAAAAAATCTGTGCCCTCTGAAGCGTCTTTCGGTGGTGGTGGAGCACCAACCCAATATATGGTATCACCGTATCGATCTTTATCTGGCCTTGTCATTGCTTCTTGAGTATCTCTCTTCCCTAAACGGGTCAGCAGAGGCTCTTGTAACTCCTCATAGGGAATATCGGGAATATTAATATTGTAGACTTGATTGGGTAAAGATCGGTTATTAGTATAACTATCCACTAATAATTTGGTTACTTTCACAGCCGTTTCAAGATATTGAGGCTTTAGACTTGTAATTGAAATGGCCAAACAAGGAACGTCAACAAAACGACCTCCCATTGCAGCACCAACGGTTCCAGAATACAAAACATCGTCTCCTAAGTTTTGCCCAAAATTGATGCCGCTTATAACCAAATCAGGTTTACTTTCAACGATGCTTGTCAATGCGAGATATACACAATCGCTTGGGGTACCATTGACATAGTAACCATTGCTTTGAAATTTCCTTATCCTCAATGGATTTTTCAATGTCAGGGAACTGCTAGCGCCACTGCAATTGGTCTCAGGAGCAACTATGGTAATGGTTGCACTATCGGATAAAACTTTTCCAAGTTCTCTTATTCCTTTTGAGTAGTAACCATCATCATTGCTTAATAAAATTTCCATATAGTTTGTCTACAAAGACTTTTCAACATGACTAGTCACTGTTTGTTTCCTTCAGCACTGGCTTAGGTTGAGTGATTAAATAAAATTCTTCTCCTTCCTTGATCATGCCGATATCTGTCCTGGCTCTTTCTTCAATTGCAGCATCACCTTTTTTAAAATCTTCTATTTCTTCCCTCAGTTGGGTGTTTCGGGTAGCCATTGCACTGTTCTCTCTTTTCTGATCCTGGATGAGCAATTTTAACTCAGTGATTCTTGGGTAACCATCGTCTTTAAACCAAATATTGATTTGAAGTAATAACAACAGAAAAATTAGTATGATGGTTATGAATTTCATTCATCCAAGCTCTTGTTAGCGATTGAGAATAGGACCAAATGCATTCTTGCCTAGATACTTTGCTTCCAGTCCCAATGCTTCTTCAATTCTTAGCAATTGATTGTATTTTTCCACGCGATCTGATCTACATAGTGATCCTGTTTTAATTTGGGATACTGATGTACCTACGGCAATATCTGCAATAGTCGTATCGGCTGTCTCACCTGATCTATGAGAAATAATGGCTGTATAATTTGACGATTTTGCCATGTCTATTGCTTGAAATGTTTCTGTTAATGTACCAATTTGGTTGGGTTTAATTAAAATAGAATTGGCGATACCTTTGTCTATCCCTTCCTGAAATATTCTGGTATTGGTTACAAATAAATCATCACCTACGAGTTGGATATCATTACCAATCGATTGGGTCAATGCTTGCCAGCCAGCCCAATCATTTTCCGACATACCATCTTCGATGCTGACAATTGGGTAATCCTTTGAAATTTTTGACAAATAGTCAACGAATCCAATGGAATCAAAACTTTGACCTTCTGAAGAAAGATGGTATTTCTCATTGTCAAAAAATTCTGAACTAGCGACATCCAAACCTAAATAAATGTCCTCACCAGGCTGAAAACCTGCCAATTCTATTGCTTGCAAAATGGTATCTAGTGCTGCGATGTTGCTTGGAAGATTAGGTGCGAAACCACCTTCATCTCCTACGGCTGTATTAAGCCCTTGTTTTTTTAATACTGATTTTAATGAATGAAAAACCTCCACACCATATCGTAATGCCTCACTATAGCTCTCAGCCCCAACAGGCAGGATCATGAACTCCTGAATATCAATATTATTATCCGCATGTTCCCCGCCATTAATGATATTCATTAACGGAACCGGAAGACTGTAATCATCAGATTGTAAATACTGGAATAATTTTTTTCCTGAAAAAGCAGCTCCTGTGTGAGCAACAGCTAGGGAAACTGCCAAAATTGCATTTGCCCCCAACCTAGATTTATCTTCTGTGGAATCCAATTCAATCAGCGCTTCATCTATCTTTTTCTGTTCCAATACGGATTGACCTATCAGTGCTTTTTGTATTTCAGTATTGATGTTTTTGACCGCACCCGAAACTCCTTTCCCTAAAAATCTAGATTGATCCTGATCTCGAAGTTCCACAGCTTCCCTGCTTCCAGTTGAAGCTCCTGAAGGAACGGATGATTTTGCACAGATGCCATTATTTAGAGTAATCTCAGCCTCTACGGTTGGATTACCTCTAGAATCTAGTATTTGCCTGCCTTGTACCGATTTAATCTCTGACATTAGTAGACCTTTTATTGAGTATTTATCGTTATCTTTATTTAAAAATTGTGGCCTTACTTAATAATGCTATCGATGTCCTTTAAGGCATGCAAAAGCGAGCTCATTTGATTCAGTGGCAGAGAGTTTGGTCCATCGCTAAGTGCTATTTCAGGATCAGGGTGTGTTTCAATGAAAATACCTGCCACCCCAGTTGCTACCGCAGCCCTGGCTAATGATGGTATGAACTCTTTCTGTCCTCCCGAAGAAGACCCTTGACCACCCGGTAATTGGACAGAGTGTGTTGCATCAAAGATGACTGGACATTTAGTCTCTCTCAAAATCACCAAAGAACGCATGTCGGCAACCAAATTGTTATAACCAAAAGCAAAACCACGCTCACACACTAAAATATTCTCATTGCCAACGGATTTTGCTTTATCAACAACATTTTGCATTTCCCATGGCGATAGAAATTGGCCTTTTTTAATATTGATCGGCTTTTTTTGTGCAGCAACGCTTAAGATAAAATTTGTCTGTCTGCATAAAAATGCCGGTGTCTGCAAAACGTCGACTATCGATGCAATTTCGTCCAAAGGAGTATCCTCATGGACATCTGTTAACACAGGAACATCAACGCTCTTCCTAACGCTTTCAAGAATTTTAAGCCCTGCATCAATGCCAGGACCCCTATAGCTTGACAGAGAACTCCTGTTGGCCTTGTCAAAGGAGGATTTATATATAAATGGTATCTCCAATTTTGTGGTAATTTCTGCAATGGTACCAGCGACCTCTTGAGCAAGCTCTAATGATTCTATTACACAAGGTCCTGCTATTAATGTTAGAGGTAAATTGTTACCCACTTTATTTTTTCCGATGCTAACCGACATCTATCATTCCTTTTTTGTTCTTCTGTATTCTACAGAAGCTTGAATAAAAGATTCAAATAGCGGATGTCCTTTTCTTGGACTCGACGTAAATTCTGGATGAAACTGGCAGGCAAAGAACCATGGATGATCAGCCAACTCAATGATCTCAACTAAACCATCTTTCGAATGACCTGAAAAAATTAAACCTTGTTGCTCCAGATCTTCTTTGAAATTAATATTAAACTCATATCGGTGTCTGTGCCTTTCGAATACCGAACTTTTCTGATAAACCCGTCTGGCTAATGTTTTATTTGTTATCATGCACTCTTGAGCACCGAGTCTCATACTGCCTCCTAAATCAGAATCTTCATCTCTACTTTCCAAGGATCCGTCTTTATTCATCCATTCCTTAATCAAAGCAATAACTGGGGCACTAGTATCAGGGTTGAATTCTGAGCTATTCGCATCTAATAAATTTAGAATATTCCTTGAAAATTCAATCACAGCTGCTTGAAGACCTAGACAGATTCCTAAAAAAGGTATTTTGTTCTCTCTGGCAAATTGAATCGAGTCTACCATGCCCTCAATACCACGATCACCAAATCCCCCAGGGATTAAAATCGCATTCATTTCTTTCAAGACATTTGTTCCATGTTTTTGTATTTCCTCAGATTCTACGTATTCGATTTGAATTTTTGTTTGCGTTTTAAATCCCGCGTGACGAAGGGCTTCACTCAAAGAAATATATGAATCCCTAAAGTCAACGTACTTACCTACCATTGCGATTTTAACAATAGATTTGCTATTATTTTTTGCTAAAAGAACGTTCTCCCAATCTGTCAGATCTGGTTTTTTAACATTGAGCTGCAATTTTTTAACAATAATCTCATCTAAACCCTGATCCCTTAAAATTAAGGGTATCTCATAAACATCATTTGCATCCTGTGCTGAAATTACAGCTTCTTCTTTTACATTAGTGAATAAAGCTATTTTTTTCCGTTGTTCTCCAGGTAGAGGTTTTTCAGACCTACACACTAATGCATCGGGTTGAATACCAATTGATCGTAATTCTTTAACTGAATGTTGAGTGGGCTTAGTTTTGATTTCAGAAGAAGTTTTTATATAAGGAACCAAGGTAAGATGAACGTATGCAACTTTAAACCCATTTTCCTCTATGCCCATTTGACGAATGGCCTCTAAGAAAGGAAGTGATTCGATATCCCCTACGGTTCCACCAACCTCAATTATTGTGACATCAAAACCATCTGCACCAATTGTGATATTTTTCTTGATCTCATCAGTTACATGGGGAATCACTTGTACCGTGCCACCTAGATAATCACCTTTCCTTTCTTTTGCAATAACATTCTCGTAAATTTTTCCGGCAGTGAAGTTGCTATTTTTTCCCGTTGTAGTATTAACAAATCTTTCGTAATGACCCAAATCCAGATCCGTTTCGGTGCCATCTTCAGTTACAAAAACCTCACCATGTTGGTATGGACTCATAGTTCCGGGATCTATATTCAGGTAAGGATCAAGTTTCATCATCCCAACCTTTAATCCCCTGGCTTCAAGAATTGCCCCGAGTGAGGCAGATGTAACACCCTTACCGAGTGCAGATACTACGCCTCCAGTGACAAATATATAATGTGACATGTCCGGGTTTTTTATTCTAATTAGTTAATTATTACTTGGGATTTTTTTAATATAATCTCAGGCTTTCCCAACACTAATATCCCGGTATTTCAAACTAACAGATATTGCAACAATGAACAATCATCATTTGTGTTTTATATTGATTTTTCTCTGCCAATCAATTAAAAAACCTTGCTCATTCTTAGACGCAGTGTAATCGTCGTGAATCCAAAGATCTGCAACACCAATGAGCTCAGTTCCACTATATATCAAAGGAATCTTATCCCTCACCCAGGGTAAAATATGATTTTCTTGGAACAAATTTTTCAACTTCTTTGTTACTTTATGTCCAACTGGTTTGATAGATTCTCCTCCAGTACGATATCTAATAGTCAAATTCTGATCGCATTTATTCAGTGATAAGCCACGTCCTCTTACCAATGTAACTTTTAATAAACCGCCATTATTATCTAATCTTAATGGATTTTTTATCTTCCAGTTTTCTGGTTCAAGATTTTGATTGGGTTCTAATTGAGAAGCATCAAGAAAATAAAGTTTATTGAGGTATCTTTTTATACAATAATCGTCCCAAACCATCGATGGATTAATCGATTCATTGTTTAAAAGTATATTAATCCCAGCATTTAAAACTCGCATCGAAGGCGTTGACATTTTATTTCTCGAAATTAGATAACGCATAATATTAATAATTCGTTCATTTGATTTGTCATTGAATACATCAATATTTAATTCTGTTATTGAACAATCTTTTCCTATGTCTTGTTCTGCTAGCTCTTTTAATAAAATCAAAGTTTGACTGGAGATCTCCGATAATCTAGAAACACTGCTATGAAAACTAGGCCATCTTTGCTTAATTATCGGAATGACCTTTTTTCTTAAAAAATTTCTATCAAAATAAACCTCTTTATTGCTAACATCCTCAACCCATTCTAATTTATTTTGTTTTGCATAATCTTCTATCTGATCTCTGGTGAAATCTAAAAGAGGTCTTAAAATGATTCCTTGCCCAAAATCGAATTGTCGCTGAATACCTTGAAGACCCTCAATTCCAGTGCCTCTAGCCATCCTTAATAAAATAGTTTCTAACTGATCGTCTTGATGATGTGCTGTCATTAAGCACTCATCCTTCTGGATACTCTTTCTTAATTTTTGATATCTAGCTTTTCTTGCAGCCGCTTCAATTCCAAATCCTTCATGTAGATTTATTTTTAAAGAATAAATGTCTAAATTAACATTGAGTTGATTGCAAATTTTTTTACAAAATTGAGCCCAGCTATGAGAACCCTCTGTCAAATTATGATTGAAATGAATTGCCCTTAAATAAATCTGTTCTGTGGCTATTTGATGTAGGATATGAAACAAAACAATAGAATCT
>ERZ651768.1683-NODE-1683-length-16036-cov-5.178959_pt1 | contig 16036 bp, 13 predicted proteins | sample MGYA00514754_ERZ651768 | MGnify/ENA metagenome assembly ERZ651768
GCAGACGGAATACAATTAACAAACAATTCTCTGAATAACTTTCGTCACAGTGCAAACACTTTGTTCAACATCATGCGAGGAGGGCTGTTTGAAGATAATTACCTGGTTAACAAACATGATTTCCTCTCATTTTTACAACGGGCCAATAAAGCAAAATATGCGACTTACAAATCCTTATTGAATCAACTCCCAGATGAACTCCACCTGGAGGATATTACTTCTATTGGGAATCATGATATTGAGCGGTACTGTTTTGAATACTTGCCTTTAAGTTTTAGTCGTTGCCACGGAGATCCAAGCCGTCCCTGGAATAATTTTTCAATCGATATTAAAGACCAACAAGGGAATAAAACACTTGAATATCAGGGGAATTGGCGGGATATCTTTCAAAACTGGGAAGCGCTAGCTCTGTCATTTCCGGAATATATTGAAAGTATGATCACAAAATTTGTTAATGCTTCTACCGCAGATGGATACAATCCATATCGGGTTGTGCGCGATGGATTTGATTGGGAAACTCTAGACCCGAAAGATGCATGGACATACATTGGTTATTGGGGAGATCATCAAATTATTTACCTCCTAAAATTGATGGAATTATCTTATAAATACCATCCCGGTAAATTAATATCATTACTGAAAAAAGAAATTTTTACCTATGCAAATGTTCCATATAAAATTAAACCTTATCATGAAATTATAAATGACCACTATAATACCGTAGACTTTGATTTTGAATTAAATCAGTTGATTTCAGAACGTGTGAGTAAAATGGGGACTGATGGAAAGTTCCTTCTGAATCAAGATGAGCAAATTAATTATGTTGCATTAGTTGAAAAACTATTTGTTCCGATGCTGGTCAAATTTTCCAACTTCATTCCTGAAGCAGGGATTTGGATGAACACACAACGGCCTGAATGGAATGACGCAAATAATGCGTTAGTGGGTAACGGTGCTTCGATGGTAACCTTATATTATTTACGAAGATACATTACGTTTATGCAAAAACTCTTTCAAGAAATTGGGCGGGATCAATTTTCTGTTTCTAAAGAGGTCTATAAATTTTTTAACGATATCGCAAAGACATTGGATAGTTTTAATTGTATGGTAAATGGAGCTATTTCTGATGTTGACCGAAGAAAGTTCACGAATGTTTTATCTACAGCAGGTTCGGATTATAGAACAAATTTATACAATAACGGATTTTCCGGAGATAAAACTAATCTCCCCACAGAAGATATAAATTCGTTTCTGAATAATTGCTTAAAACACATCGACCACTCAATTAAGATCAATGAACGGAAAGACCACCTGTTCCATGCTTACAATTTGATCAAGTTTGATGAAAATGGTGGAATATCGATTCGTCATTTATACGAAATGTTAGAAGGCCAGGTTTCTGTCCTTAGTTCGGGGTATTTGAGTCCAAAAAAATCGGTGGTTTTATTAAAAGCACTTCGTAATAGTTCGTTATATCGAGCAGACCAACAAAGTTACATCCTTTATCCGAATCGCCATCTTCCTCACTTTTATGAAAAAAATATCATACCGACCGCATTAGTCAATGAATCAAAGGTGATAAGTCGATTCCTCCGCGAGGATCAAAACAATATTATTGATATTGATGTTGATGGAAAGATCCATTTTGACAGCAAGTTCAGAAATGCCGGGATTCTTAAACAGGAATTGCAAGATATCAATGAGTTGTCAAATCAGGATATCCAAGAGGTGTTGGATATTTATGAAGCGATATTTGATCACCAGTCCTTCACCGGCCGCTCCGGGACATTCTTTAAATATGAAGGATTGGGAAGTATTTATTGGCATATGGTCTCAAAACTTCTATTAGCCGTAAACGATCTGTATCTCAGCTCAAATTCAGATGATGAACAATTATTAACAGAATTAAAATCTATATACTATGACATAAGGGAAGGAATCGGAATTCATAAAAATCCCGGGCTTTATGGAGCTTTCCCCACAGATCCTTATTCTCACACACCTGCTCATTGCGGTGTTCAACAGCCTGGAATGACCGGCCAGGTCAAAGAAGATTTCATTTCAAGGTTTGGTGAACTAGGTGTCCAAATTTCTAACGGTAAAATATCTTTCCAGCCATCATTATTAGAAATATCAGAATTCATTGAATCTGACCAAAATTTTGTTTTTTATAATATTCACGGAGAGAAAACAACCCTACCCATTAAGAAAAATAGTTTAGCATTCACTTTAGCACAGGTCCCTGTCATTTACACGCTATCAGAACAAAATAGCATCAGAGTTAATTTTAATAATAATTCGGTTAAAGAATATGATGGTTTAGATTTATGTAAAGAAGTCTCCAACTCTGTTTTTAATCGAGAAGGTAAAGTTATAAAAATAGAAGTCAATTTGATTAAAGTATGAGGAGTTATGGTCCCTGTCTACCAAGGATATAAAAATCTAATCATTGGTGTTTTTATATCTAACATTCTCTTTTCGCAAATTGCAGTATCCGATGAAACAATATCTGATCTTTATCTAGGCGATAATTGGGTTCATCAAATTCAAATATCTCCACAGAATAACTATCGTTTAGAAAACGGCGATCTTTTACTGGGGAATCAGGATTATCAATCTATATCTTTTTCCGGATATCGTTTACCGACCCGAGGAGAAGATCTGCCTAATAAAAATGATTACTGCCCAACTGTTGCTGAACTAAAAGAGGATATGCGTATAATGGCGGCAATGGGAATCAAACTCTTACGAACCTACGACACACAATTCTTTGACCATGCTACACGACTTCTGGAAGCAATATCTCAGTTAAAACAAGCAAATCCTAACTTTGAAATGTATATCATGCTCGGAGCATGGATCCAATGTGAGGGTGCTTACACCGATAAAGTTGATCATACCAAAGAAGATGAAAAGACAAATATCGCTGAGATGAATGCAGCAATCAAACTGGCAGTAAAATATCCCGATATTGTTAAGATCATCGCGGTTGGAAATGAAGCAATGGTTACCTGGCAGGCCCATTGGGTATCTTCAGAAATAATTTTGAAATATGTTCAATACGCAAAAGATGCAAAAACCAATCCGATTAATGGACATCTGCTACCCAAAAATGTTCTGTTGACATCTTCTGACAACTTCGCGGTTTGGGGAGCTGAAGAACAATACCGGAAAGAATCTTTAACCAAATTGTTAAATGAAATCGATTTTATTTCACTTCATACGTATCCATTTCATGATACGCACTGGAATCCCGGTTTTTGGCAATTATCAAAAGAAGAAAGTAAGAACTCTCCTGAAGCAATAACCCATTCAAGCATGACTGCAGCTTTTGAACATGCTGTAAATCAATATAACATGGTAAAGGATTATCTTGAACAAACGGATATCATTAAACCGATCCATATAGGAGAAACCGGATGGGCAACTGTGGATGATCATATCTTCACAACGCCAGGATCAGGAGCCACGGATGAAATCAAAATGAAATTATTTTATGATGCCATTAATAAGTGGGCATTTATGAATAATGTGTCCTGTTTCTATTTCGAAGCTTTTAATGAACCCTGGAAAGGGGGTAAAGTGGGCAGTGAATCTCATTTTGGTTTGTTCACGGTAGACGGAAAAGCAAAGTATGCATTATGGAATCTTGTTGATAACGGATTTTTCGACAGTGTGACCAGAGGTGGAAAACCAATTACAAAGACTTATGATGGGAATTTACAATTATTATTCAAAGATTTACTCCTACCTCCCATTAAGAAGAATAATAAATAAATGGGATGGAAAAGACAATATGGGGAAAAATGTAAGCGCCGGTGTTTATTTTTGTAGGCTTCAGACTGGGAAATTTCAGGATACTGTAAAACTGGCGGTTGTAAAATAAAAGCGCCGTTAATACCTAAACTGGCTTTTTTAATGCAGCACAAATATAGGAAGCGGTACCATCATGAAATGCATTATATATCCTGGTTCCTTTTATCCCGGCAAAGGTTTCAATCAGGTTCCTAAGCGACCTCGGAACACTCATATATATTAAATCTTTTCGTTTGGTGGACATAAGGTCTAAGGCAATAATAATGTTTTCTGTGATATCTGTTTTTTGAATCAGATCTAACCCAGAATTCGACAAGTGTTTGTTAAGCGTTTTTAATTGTTTCGTGGGAAGAAGATCGCAGTAAAGAAAATGACCACCAGGTTTTAAAACCCGCCGAACCTCCTTTAAAAAAATTTCCATGGAGCCATAACAATGAGATGACTCTATATTGATTACTACATTAAAATTTTCATTTGGGAAGGGTATGTTTTCTGAATCACCTACCTGAAAACACAGATTGGGAACATTGTGGATTTTATTACAAAGCTTCACAGCGTATTTTGATATATCAATTCCGATCATTTTTTTAGGGTGTAGATAGCGGGCCAGGTATGAAGCCCCGCCTCCTCTCCCAGAGCCAACCTCAAGAACTTTTTTACCGTTCAAGTTTATTTGAGTGGCAACACGATGATAGAGATGTATGGGATAACGTTCGGGCTCATCGTTTTTTTCTAACTTAGGGTAGAAATTTTCTGCGGAGTAGCCGTAATTCATTAATTTAAAATCAATATCTGTTTTACGCCGAGCTAAAAATTCGTACCATTTTTTCCAGAACCATCTTCTACCCATGGGCACAGATAACAAATTTTTTATAAATTTTTCTAGCATCCTTAAACCAATATAATTAATTCTCAAACATGTTGCCAACAAAGGTTGATAATACAAAAACCACTAGTTCCCACACGACATTTTATTGTTATTTTCCTTTACTGATTTTTACTGTAAGAGAATGACAAAACTTATCATTATCATTTTATTCTCAGGGTTGAGCGCGGATAATCTTTTAGAAAAGGACCGGGCCTTTCGTATGGTGCTAAATGAAATGAAAAATAGTCAGGTTCCAGAAGCGTTTGTGCGGAAGGCGTTTAATCATGATGGCATTACAAAACATAAAGAAATTCCAGAGCGCTTTGCCCGCCCATATGAAAAAAAATCATGGCCAGAGTACCGAAAACTCTTTATAAAGGAATCTCGCATTGTTTCGGGTGAAAAATTTTATCTTGAAAATATAGATCTGATTCAACGCGTTGTAGACCAGTTCAAAGTTGATCCCTTTATCATTGTAAGCATAGCGGGCATTGAAAGCAACTACGGCAGCCACCACAAGGGTTTTACTGTTTTTAATTCATTATATACACAGATTCACGAGATGCCCAAACGGGCCAGCTGGGCATCCCGGGAACTAGCCGCATATTTAGAGTATTGTTTTCACGATCAGATTGATCCCCACACCATAGAAGGATCCTATGCTGGTGCGTTCGGTTTTGGGCAGTTTATTCCATCGAGCTTTACAATGTTTGCGGTTGATTTTGATGAAGATGGAGTACGACGCCCCTATGACTGGCCGGATGTGCTGGCAAGTATTTCTAATTATTTACGTAGAAACGGCTATACCCCCAATAGTGCAAACTATAAGAAGGCAGGAGATATTTGGAAATCTATCTGGTCATATAATCATGCTGATAATTATGTTATGGCCGTTCTTGAGCTAAGTGAGAAGATTCGAGAAAGAGTAATTCAGGGGCACTAAAATAAGAAGAAGACAATTTATAAAATTAAGCCTATTGGGAACTATAGCCAGCGGTGTCTCGCCTCCCCGGTTTTTAAAAAATCAGGATTGTGATCCAACCAGCGAAGATATCCTTGGGCCATACTGGATTGAAAACCACCCCTATAGAATAGTGCTTGCTCATTCCGAAGAACCCGGCACCCGAGTTTTTATATCAGGAACCGTTAAAGGGAGCGACTGCGAAACCCCGATCCAAAATGCAGTTGTAGATGTTTGGCATGCAAACAACAACGGATGTTATACAGTTTTCCAAGAATGTGATACCGGGAATCCGGACAATGATCCATACAATCTCCGGGGCCAAATGCTGACCAATGAAAATGGTGAATATGCCTTTGAATCTATCTGGCCGGGATATTATGGCAACCGCCCCAAACACTTTCACTATAAAATTACAACACCGGGAAACACTGAACTTATTACACAATGTTATTTTGAAGTGGATCCTCAAGTAGATGAACAGTGGGAAGAAAACCACCCCGGTCTTGTTATTCCTGTTGAAGAGAATGAAGGCGCTCTATATGGAGTGTTTGATATTGTAATAAATCAAGAAATTCAAATGGACGCAAGCGAGAAGACCGAAGCAATTCCCTCAGCACCATATTTAAAAAATGGACACCCAAACCCATTTAACAGCTCAACCCAAATAGAATTTGGTTTGTCAAGCCCCGGCCATGTCAGCATTAGTATTTATGATATAACCGGTAGATGGATAACAAATTTAATAGATCGTCATCAGTCACAAGGGGCTTGTTTATTGATCTGGAGCGGAACGAATGAGGCCGGAAAACCAGTTCCATCCGGGCACTATCTGGTGGTAATGAAATTTGCCGGGTTTACCGGATCAAAAAAGATCTTATTATTGAAATAATTAAAATGAAACGGAAAGCTCTTTTTCTGTACCACCCCGATCAATGATAACGGTAATGGTTTGTCCTTTTTTAAATTCTGCCAGACGATCCATGAATTCGTAAATATCCATCACTGTTTTGCCGCCCATAGTTTTAATTATGTCACCTCTTTGAATACCCGCTTTTGCTGCTGGTCCATGAGGGTTGGATATCCCATCCACTTTCAAACCAACATCCAAACTACCATAAGACGGTATGATTCCTAGTGTTACCTTTAATTTTCCTCGTCTACGTCCAGAGGGTTCTTTGGGGCCGGCAATGGTGAAAACGGGTCTTTCTGCTGCGCGGCTGATGTGTGTTATTACATTAAAGGCAATATCAAGTATCTGTTTAGCTCCCCAGGCATCGATGTGTTTCCAATCATCATCTGGAGTGTGGTAATCACTATGAAATCCAGAAAAGAAAAAAAGGACAGGAATATCCTTAATATAAAAAGCCGAATGATCGCTAGGTCCATATCCTGCAGGATCCTGTTTAAGGGTTATCGGCGACTTTTCTGATAAACTATCAAGCAAGATGGGGAATAGGGGAGATGTGCCAACCCCTCCAACGGTTGCAATTGAATCTGTAATACGTCCTATCATATCCATATTGATCATTGTTACAATATTTGACAATTCTACTGTTGGATTCTCAACAAAATGTTTTGCCCCCAGAACCCCTTTTTCTTCAGCATCAAAACCAACAAACAGGACACTTCTTTTTAACAGTTTCCTATTTAACTGTAACTTATGAGCCAGTTCCAAAATTCCTGCGGTTCCGGATGCGTTATCATCTGCACCACTATGGATTGCAGTGGTGTCCGGTTTTCGGGACCCTGTTCCAGGACCTCCATATCCAAGATGGTCAAAATGAGCGCCAACAACGATATATTTATCCCGAAATTTGTGATTTCGGCTGGTGATTTTTCCTAACACATTGGCTGCGCGGATATACACACTTTTTAATTCAACACTTGCCGAGATAATGGTGTTTGGCATATCAAAGGTCAAAGGACTCAAAGTACGATCCATTTTTGTTTGAATTGCTTTACGAGATCGTCCTACAGAATTAAGTAGTTCATCTGCCTGTTTATTGCTCAAATGAATTGCCGGCATTCCTGCTTTAGAATAACCTGCGTGATAGCGCAATGGTATTAAAGTACTATCTTCCACCTGAGAGATATATAAAATACCCGCAGCGCCTCGGTCCCGTGCAACAACCATTTTCTTATGAAGCTCAGCATGAGATGCGTATAATGAATGAGGATTATCTCGTGCGGGACTGTGTCGCATCACCATTACCCATTTCCCATCAACATCAATCCCACCATAGTCGTTCCACACTAATGAGTCTTCCTTAATGTCAAATCCATAACCAGCAAATACAGCGCTAGTAGACAGGTCACCGTTTCCTGAGAACCACAATGGGATAAAATCCGCATCAATTCCCAGTGAGTCATTACCAATCATCAGGTGGTTATTGGACCCTAGCTCTATGCCGTCAAGGACACTAAAAGTCTGAACATAGGAGTTGTTTTTTCCTCCGGGAGATATACCAAAGGATTTGAATTGCTTAATTAAATATGAAATTACATCTTTAGATTCCCGGGTGCCTGGATAGCGCCCGGCCCGCTCATCATCAGATAAATAACGAATGTGATCTAGGATTTCAGATTCTGTTATTTCCGCCGAACCAATATCGCCAGGTCCATATCCCCGAAACCAGTAAAAACCGTATCCAACAACAACTATTGCTAGAGCGGTTGAAAGTAATCGTCCGTTATCTGTCATGATAATTCTGAGTTAAGATAAGTATGTATATTAGGATTAATTTAACACCAGGAGTTATGTTGAATTCAAAAGATAAGATAAATATTAAGGTGGAACCAAGGTATATCCAAGAACGGTCAGAGCCTATCCGATCCATTTATTTTTTTGCCTATCATATAACTGTTTCAAATCAAGGTGAAAAAGCAGCTCAGTTGATAACCCGATACTGGCATATCACAGATGGAAATGGGCAGGTTGAAGAAGTTCGTGGACCAGGAGTTGTGGGAGAGCAACCACGTATCGCACCAGGAGAGTCTTTCGAATATACCAGTTTTTGTCCGCTGCCCACGCCTTTTGGTGTCATGAAGGGCTCATTTCAGATGTTGCGGGATGACGGTACCGATTTTGATGCACCCATATCACCCTTCCGGTTGGTGGCGCCGGAAATGATGAATTAATCCAGACTTCGGATTAATTCTGCTGGTGTTTTTGCGCTACATGAAAGTCTTAGGTTTAACAAGTCTGAAACAGCAGGAGCAATTTGTGTGATATTCATATTTTCTAATCTTGTCCCCGGTCTGATCTTTCGCCCATAGGCTATAAACCCCGTTTTGAGATAATTCTGCTCTGGGTCACCACCATGTGTTCCTCCTGGTTTGTTGTTCATATATGGTTGATCCAAACTCTTAGAAAAAGCATAATTCTTATTAGCAAGGAGTAAAAAATCTGTTTCTTCAGATGTTAATAGTTGACCATTCATATGACGCTTCTCCAGTGTTTCAAATTCCGACTGTTTCGCCAGCAACAGGCGAACCTTTTTCTTAAAAGCCCGATTATCCCGGTCTTTGATTCGTACAAAGGCAGAGCCTCCCGTAGATAAACAAGCAACCTGCCAATTCTTTATTGTGTTTTTATCCACGATCTCCAGCCAGCCCTGATCGGCAAAAAGACGGTTTACATTTAATTGCTTTTTTACATCACGGAACCCATGATCACCGGTAATGAATAAGGTGGTTGAAGACCACAGGTCCTCCTTGTCAAGGAATGTTATGATATTTCCTATTAAAGAGTCCATGAAGGCGAATGCATCCAGTGCCTCTGTGGAATTTTTTCCATGGTCGTGCTGTGCAAAATCGGTCTGCAACATATGATAAAGGCTTAGATGGGGGCGTTTACGCCGAAAAGCATCCATGAATATTTTATGCAGAAGAATATCCCTTGAGTATCCTTCTGTGCTTGCTTTCGGGTTAATTATCCCGCGCAATTGTGCAGATTCGATAAAATGATCAGGCATATCATGTTTCATCACCAGCGCTACTGTTGAAATCGTATCGGTTGTTGATTTTATTTCCGGTAAACCCCAGGTAATGGGTGCTCCCACCGTAACGGGCCAGCTAATTCCAAGAGACACCAATTCTTTTTCTTTGATCTTATCAATGATGCTTTCAACATAAACTGAGTCTTGGTACCAATACCAGTCTAAAAAGTTTATTTCCGGATGAAAAGTATTGTTGTTGATAATTCCATGTTTTATGGGGATCTCACCAGTGATCATGCTGGTGTGGGCTGGATATGTTAATGATGGGAAAACGCTAGATACATTATTGCAATATGTTCCAGAAGTGGCTAGTCGGTGTAGGTTGGGGAATTGTTTCGGAAATTCAGGTTCTTTAAAAAGATCTCCTCGAAAACCGTCAATTGAAATAAGGATTACCCTGGGGTCATCCCAATCACCTTTGTTCCCATCACAGCTGAAAATAACAACGCCAACTGATATGATCGATAAAAAACGGATCATATTTTAAAGCCTAGAACCAAACCCCGTTCATTTAGACCGTATAATTTTAGACAATGGGAACAGCTCCCAACAATTAATTGGTTTTCATAATTATTTTTGAGATAATAAATGTGCATATATTTCACACAAGAAATATTTTTATCCAAGCAAATTGAAATAAAAAATATCCTAGTAAAACGGCCAGGACCCACTTTCCATATAATACAATTATGAAATGAATTGGTTTAATTATCTTTCTATAAGCAGTCATGTCAGATGAAAAAGAACTGGTCTTTTTCCCTTGAGGGATAGCGGTATACTGCCACAAACGATATCCAAAAATATTGATCACTTTTATCGGATCAACCTTAAAAGATTCACTTGCATACATCGCGGTATAATTACTTTGACTGATTATATAGTCTCCAACATCGATTAGGTTCATGAATAAGTTTGAGAGTATACCAGATGAAGTAACGACTGGCTCAATCCCAACTATTATACCATTCTTTTTTAAAAGTCGTCGAAATTCCCGAAACAATATTTTACATGTGTGTGAATCTATGTGGTGTAAACATAAGGATATAAACACAATGTCAAATGATCGATTTTGGAAAGGAAGACGTTGCTCACCAGATGAAACATAGGAGATTACTTGAAACTGGTGGTTCGGGAAAGTGTGTCTTGATTCCTCAACACGACTAGCGTCTATTTCCACACCAATATAATCATCAGGATAAAAGAGTTTTGAATTCGTGCCAACACCGGAACCAAAATCAATTACTTTTTTCCCTCTAGAATATGTCTCGCTCGCAAAATCAAAGATGTGCCTGCCTTGTAATGGCACCATGATGTGTTTATATATAAATGTTTCCATTTTTCGAAAAATGTTCATCCTGGCTATTTCTGAAATTAAATCAATATCATTTTTTGTATAATGAAAAAACCCAAGCCGCATCATCTTTATTAAGCTGTTTACCCAGATTTTTTGTGGCAGAGACCTGTTCTTGATTACGTTGTCCTAGTAGTACGCATCCTGTGGGGCATCCGGTCAAAAGAGCGCCCAATAATCCGTGCAATACAGGATCAGAATGATTAACGAACCTTTTTTCTAGAAATGACTTATTTTTGCGCATTTTTTTAATAAACTCTATATCCTGAAATTCTTGAATAGTTTGTCGAAAATCACCATCAGGGAAAGATGCCACATTATTATATTTTCCAGTTAGTAAACCATGTTTGATCGGGGAAAAAAAACAAACTCCGAGGTTATGGATATCAACATATTCTTTGAGTCCAGATTGGACATAGGTATCATTATAAACATTCCGTAGCGGTTGTACTACGTCGGGGTTTGCCTGCTGTATAAATATCATGATTTTTTCCGAGGACCAATCAGATAAACCCACAAACCGCGTTTTCCCCTCTTCTTGGAAGCGGATGATTGTATCCACGGCATCATCGAAGTATTCTTTCTGTTTTCCAAAATTGCAGTGGTGCAGATAAAGGAGGTCCACACAATCCGTGTTTAGATTGTTTAAGGACCTCTCCATATTCTGTCTCATGTGGTTGGGGTGGTACCAGTATGAATATGGACCCCGATCCCAACCAACTTTAGTGGCCAAAAAAATCTGTTCTCTAGAAATATCGGTCCACATGGACCCAATAATTTTCTCAGAATAACCGTTCCCGTAGACATCAGCCGTGTCCCAATGATTTATATCTAGATCATAAGCTTTTCTTAGTGCTGCCCTGGAATCCGAATCAGTCTGTCCGGACCACCCCACAGGAGTGTCCTCCGACATGTTTTCTCGGCCATAGGACCAGGCTCCCAGACTGATGGCTGAGACATCAACCCCAGTACGACCTAAAACAATTTTTCGCACGGATTGTTCCTTTTATCAAATCCAAAAGTTAGTGTAAAGATTGTAAACTCCCCGAGTTATTATGAAAGAAAAACGCTTCAAGACTGTTGATATCGGACACTCTAATTATAGATTGGATGCTGCCATTTCTTTGTTGGAAACAACTGTAAGTCAATGTGTGTATGATGAAAAGGTGCGGGTGCTTAAGATAATTACAGGTCATGGTTCAGGAAAATTGCGTGATGTAGTGAAAGAGTGGTGTTTAGAGCAGCGTGGACGATTTCAAGCCGTGATTTATGGAGAAGATTATGATATGTTTAACCAAAAAGCTATTGATATGCGCAGGGAGTGTGGTCAGCCCCGCGATCCCGATTACGGCAGAAATAACCACGCAGTTATATATATTTGGTTTAGGTAGAAAGTGCTGAAACATGAGGATAAAACATAATTTCAAGAACATCTTTATATTAATCTTCATGGTCTTTTTGTGTAATTGTGCCGGTATGTCTTACACAAAACTAAGCAGGGAAAACCCTCAGGAGCTTATCGTGATGCAAGATTCATTATTACTAGCGCATGGTAAATCACCCAAGCTGGTAAACGCACTTGTAAACGCCCACAACCATATTGGTATAAAATCTGTTGCTGAGCATAATTATATAAAAGCATCCAACCATTTTCTACAGGCACTGGATTTCAACGATCAAGATACAACAGCGCAATATAACTTATTACTAGTTCAAGGGCATATATTATTGAACAAAGGGAACAAAAATGGTCTTTGGGACGCTATAGAAAAGTATGCCCGCGCCGCATCTCTGCGGCCAAATCTAGGCGAACCGTATTATTGGATAGCCCAGATTTATATAAAGCTAGGAAATACGGATTTCGATTTGATTCTTGAATCATATGAAAAAGCTCTGAACTTAACAATGAACCAAAACCTGTTATTTCAAGCTAAAAAAGGCTATAATAAAACAGTGGAACGCAAAAAGAAACTGGACACATTCTGGAAGTAAACGACCCCCCTTTATTAAACATATTGGGTATAATGACTTATTTCATAATATCTTGACACATAGGTCATTTTTTGGTAAAATACCGAACTCTCAGTGCGGATTGATGCTGAGGGACTTTAAAATCCGAGGTAAAAAATGATATCACAATTGAGCCTGAAAAAGCGAGTTGTCTGCGCTCTTTCCGTTTTTCTTCTTATAGGGCAGCCTTTGTTTGCGGCAAAAAAGTATGACCTATCCGGTGTTGTCGTTGATACCGATAAAACCCCAGTTAAAAAAGCCACTGTATCGTTAATGATCGATGGGAAAAAAAAGGAGGAAAAAACAAACCGAAAGGGAGTGTTCAAGTTTAAAAGAATCCCCGCAGATGAGTATACAATAAATGTATCTCATGAAGAACAAGGGACAGCAGAACTTTTGGTTACAATAACCGACGATAAAGATGTGGGGGAGATACCCCTGTCTACTAAAGCACCTGTAGTCGTGGCTTCTGATGTAAAAACCAAGCCTAAGGAAACTGTGTCAAAAGTAGCTAAAGCCCCCAAAGCCCCGAGTGCAACTGGTGGTGCCAGCAGTGATTTTATCCTCAACGAACTTAATTTTGAGATAAAAAAACTTACCGCTGAATTCAAGCACCTAAGCCGGGAAATGGATGATCTAAAAGCGTTAAGTAAAATGTGGATAAATCCACTGACAATATATTCTAAAGAAATAATTCTAAAAAATGGGAGCACTGTTTTTGGGAAGATAGTTTATCAGGATGACAAATCCTTAAAACTAGAAACTCTTGTTGGATACCTTATAATTGAGCGGGATCGAGTTGTTCGAATTATTGATAATGTAGTTACAGAAGACCAGCAAGAATACATTCCTGAACAAATTCGTGAAAGCTATTCACCCCCACCAATGCCACGATTAACAGTCCCAAAATATACATCACCCAGCGTATCAGCCCGGGAAACGGGTCAGAAGTTTTCTGCTAATTGTGTTTTAACTGGTAACATTGCTGAGAGCAAAGACAGTCAGGGAAATGTCCTTTTTAAAGGTGAGATAAAGAACATTGGTGGTCGCAGGGCCGATTTTGTAAAAGTAGATTTTGTGTTCCGGAAAAACTGGAGCGGCGAAACCCGGACCCTAACAACGTTTATAAAGGGGTCTTATAATACATTTGAGAGTGGAATAGTCTCAGACGCCAGTCTATTACCTGGCGCTATGGGACAGTTTGATCTTTATGTACCTCAGGATTTTGGTTCATTTATTGGTTATTCTTACGTGATTGATTGGGAAGAGTACCACTAAATATCAAAGGTAATAACACATGTTTAGATTTACAGAACTGTTTTCACTGATTTTGGCGACATCATTTGTCTGTGGACAAGAAGTATTTACTCGGATTGTAGACCTGTTTTCCAAGAGTGAATACGTTTCTCTCACCCAACTAGAAATAAACAAGAGTAGTGTTGGAAGATGAATCGTATAATTAAAACAGCTCTTTCTACTATTATCTTGCTGAATATTCTTTTGGCGTCATCCCGTATTGTTTATACGCGCCCAGGGTTAATGATGCGTGTACCAACATCGAGTTTTCAACAAGCACCCTATATTTTTAGGACCGGTTTTGGTGTGGAACTACACAATTTTGACCCTGTTAATACGGCAAAGGGTGTTTACTTTGATATGGAATTAGGTAGAGGTTTTGCCGCGGGGTTTTCAGCGGTTCAAGGGGGAGACACCACATCTTTAGGCCTGTTGCAAGAATCACAATATTCACCCCTGGTAGAATTTGGGTTTCATTTCCAGCAAAGGCTTTTCACCTATAACGACATTTCCCTCTCTGCGGGCTTACAGGATATTGTTTTCCAGAACAACCAGGACGCTGAACAAGTTTTAAGTCTAAATACTGATTTGTTATCTTTTTTCCTTGTTTTGGCAAGTGAAAAAGATCTTGGGGATTATAAAATGAACACTTATATGGGCTTTGGAAGCGGTGGTCTAGGCCCCATGGACAGCATAAAAGTTATAACTGATTCAACACAACAAGGCAACGCTGGTGTCTTTGTTGGTTTTTTATTAAAAACCCCCTATTTCGCAAGAACGGGTGGAATGGATATTGTGGGTGAATTCGACGGGACAGGTGTCAATGTGGGACTCCGCATCCCCCTTACCTCGGATTACCGCCTGAACCTAGGGTTCACCCACATCGAAAGATTGCCAGATTGGAAAACACGCTATTGGACAGGTCACCCGGCATTTTCTCTGGGTTTGGATATGGCGGTCCCTCGGGTTCTGTCAACCCAAACACCACCAAAAGTTGGCCCATCTGGGCGACCACTGGGACCAGGCATGCCAGTTCCAGAAAGCTATGAAACTGTTCCAATGTATAGAGATTCTACTATTGCTATTGCGGACCTGGCGGTCAACTCACTTCGGGATTCTTTATCAATGATGGATAATGAAATGCGCAATCTTATGGTTCAGCTATCAGCTAAAGAACACGAATCAAAATTTCTTGATGACTCTCTTAAATCCCTGAAATTAGATCGAAATGTTTTAGATAAGAACATGAATGAAGCTATGCGGCATCTATCCCGCAGTCTCCGCTATTTTTATGCTGGGGATTTCAGAGAATCTCTAAAAGAAGTAGATTTAGCCCTAGAATTACAGCCCGACTTGGCCCTTGCGTATGCTAGGCGGGGTTCGATTTATTACAAGTTAGGTGATGTGCAGCGGGCGACCATTAACTGGAACCTGGCTTTGCGTTTAGATCCGGAGTATGATGATGTACGCAATATTTTGAAGGCGCTTCACGAAAATCGCCTGAAAACAGCCAGTATGTTTGAGGAGTAGTTTATGGATATTGCATTAATTATTGGTGTTGTTCTTGGTATGGGTGCTATGATTGGCAGTATTGCATATGCCCTTTTTGTGGAGGGTTCAGCTGGAGGGTTCGGCAACTTTTTATCTGCGCCAAGCTTTGGGATCGTTTTTGGAGGTATGATCGCTTCTATATTTGTAGCGTTCCCCATGCCACATGTTGTAGCACTGGGAAA
>ERZ651768.1684-NODE-1684-length-16034-cov-10.025318_pt1 | contig 16034 bp, 11 predicted proteins | sample MGYA00514754_ERZ651768 | MGnify/ENA metagenome assembly ERZ651768
GGCGCAGAGGGCAGCTCGGCCGTGGGGTCGCATGTCCAGTATCAGTGGCGGAAGAACGGTGCCGACATCGCCGGGGCCACCGGCCCAGTCTTGGAGTTGTCCGGCTACACGATCAACGACACCGGGGCGGTTTACACCGTGGTTTGCAGCGTGCCTGGGAGTGAAGTGGTTTCCGCCGAGGCCACGCTGACGGTGGTGGTGGATGACGAAGCCCCGACAGTGGTTTCGATCACCGCCGAGGGGAATCTGGTCACGGTCGAGTTCAGCGAGCCGCTTCGCCTCGATAACGGTGCGGTCGCCACGACCATCCCGCGCAACTCGGCTGAGTTCGAGGTCACGGCTGCCGCGAAGGATATTTATGATGGGGAAGCCCTGCTGGGCGACTGGGTCAATGCCGGCGGCGCGCTCGAATTTGAGCTGGATGATGGGTTCTTGGCCATCAATTCGCCGGAAAACAACGGCTGGCTCCAGCATGACAACGACAACACGGTCTGGGAGAAGGGCGTGGCTGCCGGCGGCTCGTGGACGGCGGAGATTCGGGTGCGCCTGGCCGACGACGACGGGAATGGCATCGTCATCTGGGGTGCGAATGGCAAGGAGCGTGGCATCATGCAGATCAACACCGCTGACACCCGAAACTACGGCAAGATAGCCTTGGATGAGAACGACAACACCGATGCGTTCCACACCTTCCGGATGGCGTTCGAGGCCGGAAGTGGCAATTACTACCTGTGGCGGGACGGTCAACTGCTGAATGTTGACGGGGATCCGCCGCAAGCCGGCACCGGTTCCAACCGATTCATCGTGGGCGACTGCTGCTCGAACATCCCGATGAGTATGGTCGATCTCGAGTACATCCGCTACGACACCACCGGTGCCTACGCGCCGGCGGGCGACGTGGTGACGCAGGGCGCAAACTCCTTGGCCAACTACTCCATCTCCGGGGCAGCTGTCACGAGCATCACCGTGCTCGAGGATGGAAAAACGGTTGTGCTCAACGTGGATGGCAAGGTTGACGGTGGCGATTCGACCCTTTCCATCAAGAACGTGGCCGATCTGGCCGGCAACTCGATCGCGGAAACCAGCGTCGTGATTCCTGCCAGCGGGCCGAAAATCACGCCCTTGGGCTCGGCGGACTTCGAGTTGGTGGCGGCCCCTGGCGACATATACGACGGTGAGAACCTCGTGAACGGCTGGGTCAACGCCGGTGGCGCGACGAACTTCGAGTTGAACGACGGACACCTCTCGCTGGTCTCGGCCGACAACAACGGCTGGCTGCAGCACGACAACGACGAGTCGGCCTGGGAGAAGGGCGTGGCCGATGGCGGCTCGTGGACGGCGGAGATTTCCGTCCGCCTGGCCAACGATGAAGGCAATGGCCTCGTCATCTGGGGTGCCAACGGGGTGGAGCGCAACATCCTGCAGGTGAACACTGGCAACACGCAGACGCTGACCGGCACGGTGCTGGATGAGAACGACAACACTGACGCGTTCCACACCTTCCGCATGGCCTTCGAGGCGGAGGCCGGCCTGTACTACATGTGGCGCGATGGCGTGCTGCTGACACCGGACGGGATTGCGATGCAGGCCGGCACGGGCGCGAACCGGTTCATCGTGGGCGACTGCTGCAGCGGCATCCCGATGACGACTGTGGACCTCGAATACATCCGCTACGACACCACCGGCGCTTTCTCACCGGGCGAACCTGCTCCTGAGGCGCCGACGCTCAGCGTCGTGAACAACGGTGACGGGACGGTGACGGTGACCTTCGAGGGCACATTGCAGGCTGCAAACTCAGTGAACGGCCCGTGGGCCGATGTGGAGGGCGCGACCAGCCCGCAGATCGTTCCCGCCAACCAGGCGATGCAGTTCGGCCGCGCGGTGAGATAAGGGGCTGACTTGAAGGGAAGCGATTTTTTCCGGTCCAAAAAACGATGAAGCTAGGGAAACAATAAATGTGTATTAGGTTATGCGCATTAGGTAGGAAGACACACCGCGATGACCGGAGAATAGCAAGGTCAAAGCGGGGAAAGGCAGTGGGCGGTTTTACACTGATCGAGTTGCTGGTCGTGATCGCGATCATTGCGATTTTGGCTGCGATGCTGCTCCCCGCCCTAGCCAAGTCCAAGCAGAAGGCGATCGATGTCAAGTGCATCAGCAACTACCGCCAGGTTGGCTTGGCCATGCAGTTGTACATGGACGACAACGCGAACACCTTCCCTCCCAAGTATTCCAAGCGCGGACAGACCAGCCAGACGGTCTGGGTCGGCAAGGCCGGCAAGTATATGGGTTACGTTAACATCAAGCCGCAGGACCGATACCTGAATCCCTACCTCGGAAACTATTACGACAAGAAAGGCGTGACCAACGAGGTCTGGGTGGCCAAATGTCCCAGCGACAAGGTCGGATGGCCGTTCCGCGACGCCCCCAAAAGCAGGCAGATGTCGGAATACGACACGATGGGTTCCTCCTACGGGGCAAACGTTCACCCGGGATTTAACACGCTCGTTCGCAAGGACAATGCGACCGGAATCAAAGCCTCCGAAATGCGCCACCCAAGCCGCATGGTGGCCTTCACCGGTTGGGGCGCCTATCGCGCCGGGTGGCTTGGAGAGGGGCTTGAGGATTTGAAGGGAGGCAAGGTGCCGGATGGGTATCTCAACATGCGCTGGCACGGCCTTGAAAAGCCCCGCTGGCCGATCCTGTTCGGCGATCTCCACAGCTCGATGACATTGGTTAACAAGGTCATGGTTGGGGCGGACTATTCATTTGACCGGGACAAATAACTCTTCGCTTGGCAGGCTCTAAGATGGGGGTGTTTGGTGCTTTGGTTTTGGGCGGTTTGCAACCAAACTAGCCAGACGTGATGGGCCATAGTTCGCCGACGTTATGAGTCATTCACACACAATTATGCGAAGCTTGGCCATCGCTTGGCTTGCTGCGACTGCGTGGCAGCCAGGCGCTGCGGTTGCGGCGAAAACGCAGACGACCGGATTCAAGCAGTCCAACCTCGCCACGCAGCCGCGGCACGCAGAGTTTGCACAGCGTTTGTCACGCCAACTGCGCAAACGACTCAACTTCCCGCCGCGTTTCGCCCGCGCCTTTGGTAGCCACATGGTTTTACAACAAGGCCAGCCTATCGCCGTTTGGGGCACGGCCAAGCCGGCGACAAATGTGACCGTCTCTCTAGGAGGCCAAAAGGAAACCACCATCGCCGCGGCCGATGGCCGGTGGGGAACGACTTTCCCCGCACTTGAGGCCAAGGGCCAATCCCTACGGCTCACCGCCGAGACGGCGTTGGGCAAAACCACCCTCAATGACATCCTCGTGGGCGAAGTGTGGCTGTGCGCGGGACAGTCGAACATGGAATGGAAACTTTCGCAATCGGCCACGGCGAAGGCGGCCATTCCGGCAGCGAAACATTCACGGCTACGGTTGTTTAATTTTGTGGGTGCAGCGCGGGGTGGTAGCAGGGACTACCCGCCGGAACTGGTTGAGCGCCTGACGCCGGGACGATTTTGCAGTGGCCAATGGCGCGTGTCTTCACCCAACAGCGCCGCACCATTTTCAGCGGTCGGCTTTTTCTTTGGCCAAAAACTGCTGACCGATTTGGATGTGCCCGTGGGACTCATCAACGTGGCCATTGGTGGTACGCCGGCGGAGGCATGGGTGCGGCGTGGGGCGCTGGCTATGCATCCACAGCTGGCGGCGATGGCGCGCGGCAACTGGCTTGAGAACAAATCGCTCGAGCCGTGGTGCCGCGAACGGGGCGCGTACAACTTGAAACGCGCTCTGGCAGCGGGCGATTTCATCCCCGGCGATGACTTGGGCCCGAACCATTCCTTCAAGCCCGCCTTCATGTGGGATGTCGCAGTGGCTCCGTTTACGCAGATGCCAATCGCCGGCGTGCTGTGGTATCAGGGCGAATCCAACGCCGAGAGCGATTGGCGTGTGGCTCAGCACGATGCGGTATTGAAAACTTTGATTACCGACTGGCGCGCGCAATGGAAGCGACCCGACCTGCCGTTCCTGTTCGTGCAACTGCCCGCGATGAATCGCCCGCATTGGCCCGCTTTCCGCGCCAGCCAGCAGCGCGTGCATGACGCCCTCCCGCAAACCGGCATGGCCGTCACCATCGACCTCGGCCATCCCACCAACGTGCACCCGCGCGACAAGCGCCCCGTGGGCGAGCGGCTTGCTCGCTTGGCTTTGGCGCTGGTTTATGACGGGGATGGTGCCGTTGGTTCTCCTCTTATTGTGTCGGCGGAAAAGAAAAAAGAGAAAATTATTTTGCGCTTGGCCAAGCGCAGTGGCCGATTGCGTACTCGCGACAACCAAGCGCCCAACGGTTTTGAGTTGCAGGACAAGCAAGGGCAATGGTCCAGAGCCGGCGCTCGACTGGTAGGGGATTCCCGAGTGGAATTGAGACTGACGCCTGGCCAAACGGCGGTCGCGGTGCGATACGCTTGGTCGCCATTTCCCGAGCCAAAATTAAATTTGCTGGGTGAAGCCGGCCTCCCGGTCGCCCCGTTTGAAGCTGAATTGTCATTTTAATGAGCATGAAATTGGATTTGCTTGCTGCCCCCCACGAATTCAACAACCTCTCCAACGATGCGCAACATTCCGAAGCGCAACAGCGCCTGCACAAAAGTCTCCGGCAATGGCAGCGCGACACCGGTGATCTCATGGCCGATCCTGCCGCATTAATGCGTTACACCAAGGAAATCGACGAGGCCGCCGCCATGAAGCCGTTCCTTGCCTACCGCCGCGACAAGAATTTTCGGTGGCGTTACCTCGACTGGTTGAAGCCCAAACCATGAATCGCAAAGAAACATTCGAGCAGGACGGCTTTGTGGCAGTGCCGGGTTTTTGCGATGCGGGGGGACTGAGAACCATCGAGGCCGAGTTGTCGCGGTTTATTGCGGAGCGTGTTCCGGCGTTGCCTGCCGAGCATGTTTTTTACGAGGACAAGGCCGATGCTGCCACGCTGAAGCAAATCCAGCGCCTGCACGAGTACGATCAGTTTTTCGGCGAATTTTTTGAAGGCAAACCCAGGCGCTTGGCCGGGGAATTGTTGGGCGAAGCGGTGGTCGGAAAAAATCTTCAATACTTCAACAAGCCGCCTGCGCTTGGCCAAGCGACGCCGCCGCATCAGGACGGATTTTATTTCATGCTCAAGCCGTGCCGCGCGTTGACGATGTGGATGGCGCTGGACGTTGTGGATGAGGAGAACGGCTGCGTGCGTTACGTGCGCGGCTCGCATCGCGTCGGCATGCGTCCGCACGGACGCACGGAGACCCTTGGGTTTTCACAGGGCATCACCGACTTTGGCCAAGCGGCTGATTCGAGAAACGAGGTGGCATGCCCCGCACAGCCGGGTGATTTGCTGGCGCATCACGCGCTCACCATCCACCGCGCCGATGCCAACACCAGTGAAACTCGAAGCCGCCGCGCGCTGGGCTTCATTTACTACGGCGAAAGCGCGTGCGAAAATGTGCAGGCGCACGAGGCATATCAATCGCTGTTGGCCACCGAAATGTCGGTCGCGGGGAAAATTTGACAATGAAAAATCGACTCAATCAAAATGGGGCGCTGCTGGGTTTGCTGGCGGCGTGTTCACTGCCGGCGGCGGAGCCGTTGCCGCGCGGGTACACGATTCGGACGCTGGACCTATCCGGCCAGAAACACCGGCAGGTGGTGGTGGATCGCGAGAAGGGACAGTACCTCGGGCATCCGACCACGGTGCTGTTGGAGGACGGCAAGACGATGTTGGTCGTTTACCCGAAAGGCCACGGGCGGGGCGGCATTGTTTACAAACGCAGCGCTGATGGCGGCAAGACGTGGAGCAAGCGGTTGCCCACGCCGGCGAGTTGGGCGACGAGCCGCGAGGTGCCGACGCTGCATCGTGTGGTGGATGCGAAGGGGAAGAAGCGGCTCATCATGTGGAGCGGGCTGTATCCGGCGCGCTTGGCGGTGAGCGAGGATGACGGCGCGAAATGGAGCGAGCTGAAACCAGCCGGCGACTGGGGCGGCATCGTGGTGATGGGCTGCCTCGAGGAATTGAAAACCGGCAATGGGCATTATTTGGCGATGTTCCACGACGACGGGCGCTTTTTCACCAAGACCAGCAAGCGGGCCAATCCGGTAGTGTTCAACCTGTACAAGACATTTTCCAAGGATGGTGGGCTGACGTGGTCGAAGCCGGAAAGCATCTTTGCGCGTTCGGACGTGCACCTGTGCGAGCCGGGCATCATTCGTTCGCCCGATGGCAAACAGCTGTGTGTGCTCCTGCGCGAGAACAGTCGGCGCAAAAACTCGTTTGTAATTTTTTCCAAGGACGAGGGCCGGACGTGGACGAAGCCGCGCGAATTGCCAGCCGCGCTCACGGGTGATCGCCACACCGGCAAATACACGGCCGACGGGCGGCTGTTCATTTCCTTCCGCGACCGCACCCATGAGAGCCCCACGCCCGGCGACTGGGTGGCGTGGGTCGGCACGTATGATGACATCGTCAACGGACGCGAAGGCCAATACCGTGTTCGTCTGATGGACAACACCAAGGGTGCCGATTGTGCTTATCCGCCGGTTGAGATGTTGCCGGATGACACGATTGTCACCACGACTTACGGTCACTGGACCAACGGCGAGTCGCCGTACATTGTCAGTGTACGTCTCAAACTCAGCGAATTGGACGCCATGGTCACGAAGGGAGAAGTACTCAAGTAGTGCGCTTTGCTTGGTCCAGATTTGCCATTTACTTTTTGCTGTTCGCAGCTCTTGGCCAAGCGCTTGTTTCAGGTGCCAAGCGGCCGAACATTCTTCTTATCGTATCGGAGGATAACGGCCCGGAGTTGGGTTGTTACGGAGATCCATATGTGAAAACTCCTGTGCTTGATCGCTTGGCTGCAAATGGAATCCGGTTTAATCGGGCCTATGTCCCACAGGCTGGTTGCAGCCAATCTCGTGCGGCATTGCTGACGGGGTTATATCCGCATCAAAACGGCCAGATTGGCCTGGCAACATGGAAGTTCCGGCTCTATGACGAGAATACGCCGAACCTGATCCGTAGTTTAAAGCAGGCGGGTTATCGAACCGGTATAATCGGCAAGCTCCACATCAATCCAGCCTCGGCATTTCCGTTTGATGTGAAGAAAATTTCATCAGCGAACTTTAGCCGAAAAAAACTGGGCACGTATGCTTTTGAAGCGGGGAGGTTTATCAAGGAATCGGATCGTCCGTTCTTTTTGAGCGTGAATTATCCCGATGCGCACCGGCCGTTTCTAAAGACCGCAGGCGGGCTTCCGATCAAGCCGCTGACGGGTTCCGATGTGAAGTCCTTGCCTTATTTCGGTGTCGATACACCGGAGCTCCGCGAACAAATGGCGAACTATTACAACTGCATAAGCCGTCTTGATTCATTGATTGGCGAGTTGCTGAATGTGCTCCGTGAGTCTGGCAAGTTCGATAACACGTTTATTGTTTACATGGGAGATCACGGTGCTGACCTATTGCGAGGCAAGCGTACATCCTACGAAGGGGGGGTGCGTGTGCCACTTATTATGCATTGGTTGGATCGCGGGAAACCTGGCCGAACAACTGTCAAAGGTGTGCGAAATGAGTTGGTGACCACACTTGATTTGATGCCGACGTTTCTTGAAATCGCCGGAGCGAAGCCCGTTGTCGGTTTACCGGGGCGCTCTCTTGTTTCCATGGTTGAGCACAACATTGACGAATGGAGGCGTTATTTGTTTACCGAGTTTCATACTCATTCGGCGCATAATTTCTATCCTCAACGAACCATTCGGGACGAACGGTACAAGTTGATTCACAACCTACTTCCGGACGAGATCAATCCCGGTTATAGGTTCACCGTCGAGCGCTTTTTTGGCGGGCTGAATGAGGTGATCTCCAGAAGCACAGAGCCTGTTCGAAGCGCCTACACGCTGATGAATCGACCGCCGGCTTATGAGTTGTATGACCTGGAATCTGACCCTTTTGAATTTCGAAATTTAGTCGATGAACCGGAACACTCTGGCACATTGAAACGTTTACAGGGTCAGTTGCAGACATGGCGCGGAAAAACCAATGACCCACTCCTGCAACAGGAAAACATCGTCCGGTTAAAACGAGAGATTGACGCTTGTTTCAAGGACGGCACACCCAACAAACAGAGTCTCTCACTCAATTATTGGGACTACTTTTTTAAAGTGAGAAACTAATTGCTGCATGACCGGTTGGAACTCGAAACGAGTAAAAGTGGATCGATTCCCAGGGCAGGGAAAAACCGGTCTGCGTAAGCCTGTGCAGAAACAACTTCAAATAAGAGCCAGATGGATCTTGTTGATAGCTTTTGCCGTCTGGGCTGTTTTTGGCCGGTTTGTGTCCTTTGTGGCTGCAGGGGAATCACCAGCACCTGACGTCTTGTTTCTGGTTGTGGACGACATGAATGACTGGATTTCGCTGCTGGACCCCGGTGCGCCAATCAGGACGCCGAATTTGGAGCGGCTTGCGCGCCGCGGCATGTTGTTCACACGGGCCTATTGTGCTTCACCGGCGTGTAATCCATCACGGTCTGCCACATTGACCGGGCTGCGTCCTTCGACCACGGGCGTTTATGGAAACAAAAGCGACTGGCGGCGTGCAGTGCCAGACCGCAAGACGATCATGCAGCAGTTCATGGCGGCGGGTTACAATGTCCGGGGAGCCGGGAAAATCTTTCACCATCACCTGAATGGCGCCTTTCACGACGGCAGTTCGTTTCATGATTTCCAGCACATGCCGCCGCAGACATACCCGCCCCAAAAACTGAACGGTGCTCCGGATTACGGATCGCGGAATACGGATTGGGGCGCGTGGCCGATGCGGGCAGAGGATTCCATCGACTTTCACACGGCGAGCTACTGTGGCAAGGTGCTGGGTGAACCGGTTGGCGAAAAGCCGCTGTTTTTGGCCTGTGGCATTTACAAGCCACACTCGCCATTCTTTGCGCCGGGTTCATTTCATCTACCGTTCAGGGATATTGGACTGCCGATACGCAAGGCCAGCGACTGGGACGACCTTCCGGCTGGAGCCGCCTCGCTGTTGGGGGGCAAGAAGTGGTTCTGGCAGGGGATGATGAAGGTCGAGCGGCGGAAAAAGGGTTCCTACAGGGATTTCATTCGTTCGTACGCCGCCTGTGCCGCTTTTTCAGATACCCAAATTGGCCGAGTGCTCGACGCACTGGACAAAAGTCCGCGACGCGACCATACCATTATCGTGTTTTGGTCGGATCATGGTTTTCATCTTGGCGAGAAGGATCACATCGAGAAGTTCGCGTTGTGGGAAAAGACCAACCATATTCCGTTCATCGTCGTGGCTCCGGGTGTTGCGAGGCCGGGCAGTCGCTGCGACAGGCCGGTTGACTTGACAGTGATTTATCCCACGCTGCTGGAACTGTGTGGTTTGACAGGGGACACGGAGTGCGATGGCCGGAGTGTCGTGCCGCTGCTGCGTAATCCGCAGGCGAAATGGGATCGCCCCGCGTTGATGACCTACCTTCGCGGGAATCACGCAGTTCGCAGTGAACGCTGGCGATACATTCGCTATGCAGACGGGAGCGAGGAGCTTTATGACCACGAATCCGACCCACACGAATGGAATAACGTCGCAGGCGATGAGCAGTTTTCTGGAGTAATCGCATCTCATCGAAAATGGCTGCCAAAGACCGAAGCCAAGCAAGTTCCGGATTTGAAGAAACCACGAAAGCCCAAGAGTGAGGTCAGTCAATGAATTCAAATTGTCGAATCACATTGACTTTGTTTTTAATTGTCATTTCCAGCCTCCTGTCACAACCAGCGGCAGCGCGAAAGTCAATCAAACGTCCAAATGTGTTGTTCATTGCGATCGATGATCTGCGTCCGGCGCTGGGTTGTTACGGAGACAAAGCCGCAGTAACGCCGAATATCGACCGCTTGGCCAACCGGGGGATGGTTTTCAATCGTGCGTATTGCCAGCAGGCGGTTTGTAGTCCATCACGACTTTCACTCCTGACAGGGCGCCGGCCCGATACAATTCGAGTTTGGGACCTAGCAACACATTTTCGTGAGGCAATTCCAGGCATCGTGACGCTGCCGCAGCATTTCAGGAATCAGGGTTATCACACGCTTAGTATCGGGAAGATCTACCACGGTAGCGGCAAGCCCTCCAAAGATCCCCCTTCGTGGTCTGTCAAGCCGAAATACGACTTTGTACGCGATCCGAAGGTGCGCTACGCGTTGCCGAAAAACCTGCAAGGCAAGGGGCTCAAACGGTCTGCAATAGAAGCGGCGAACGTTCCTGACAACGCGTACATTGACGGCATCGTTTGCGATGCGGCCCTTAGCGCACTCGCTGAGTTGCAGGCCCAGCCGAAACCATTTTTTCTCGCGGTGGGCTATCGCAAGCCCCATCTGCCGTTCTGTGCCCCGCAAAAGTATTGGAATCTTTATGACCGCGCCACAATCCCGATGCCGGTTTCTGCTGAACACCCAAAAGGGGCGCCAGAGCTGGCGATACGAAGTTGGGTGGAGTTGGAAGGCTACAGCGATATTCCCAAAAACGGGCAGCTCTCAACGGACAAGGTGCGTGAACTGAGGCATGGCTACTATGCGTGTGTCAGCTATATTGATGCCTTGGTCGGTCGGTTGCTGGACAGGTTGGCTGCGTTGAAACTTGAAGACAACACAGTGGTCGTGTTGTGGGGCGACCACGGCTATCACCTTGGCGAGCAGGGGCTCTGGACCAAGGCCAACAACTATGAGCTGTCCACGCGCGTGCCACTGATCATTTCCATTTCCGGACGGGCACACCGTGGCACTGACACCGACGCGCTAGTTGAGTTTGTGGATGTTTATCCGACGCTGACCGATATATGCGGACTGGACGCTCCCGTTGGTGTGGAGGGGATCAGCCTCATGCCGCTCTTGGTCAAGCCGGATCGTGCTTGGAAATCAGCGGTTTTCAGTCAATACCCACGGGCAAACAAGGGAAACCGCCATCGTGGGCACGGCGACATCATGGGCTATGCCATCCGAACCGATCACTTCCGCTACGTCGAATGGCATCAGTGGAAAACCAAGCAGGTTGTTGCTCGTGAGTTGTACGACTATAAAACAGATTCGCACGAAATGAAGAATGTCGCAGCCGAAACCGATCGTGTTTCGACAGTGCAAAAACTGTCTCAGCGCTTGGCCGAGGGATGGAAGGCGGCGTTGCCAAGGGATTATAAATGAAAGTGTTGCCACAAATAGCGCTTCTATTAGCGACCGTGGGGTTGCTGCTTCCGCCCAATAGTTATGGCGTTGAAGTGCCGAAGACCAACGTCGTTTTTTTCTTGATAGACGACTTGGGTTGGAAGGATTTGGGCTGCTACGGCAGCGATTACTACCAAACGCCGAACATCGATCGCTTGGCCAATGAAGGCATGCGTTTTACTGATGGCTATGCCGCGTGCAATGTCTGCTCGCCGACTCGGGCGGCCATTATGACCGGCAGGTATCCCGCCCGTTTGTTGCTCACCCAGTGGCTGCCTTCGGGCCGCTGGAGCCGCACGGGTCACAAATTGCGTGAGGGTCGCTATATTTCCAACTTGCCGCTTGAGGAGGTGACGATTGCGGAGGCGCTTCGCGAGAGTGGATATCGAACAGCGTTCATGGGCAAGTGGCATCTGGGAACGGAAACCTATTATTATCCCGAGCATCAGGGTTTCGACGTGAATGTTGCCGGTCGGGATTACGGGGCGCCGGGGAGTTACTTTTACCCCTTCACGGGTAGTTGGAGGATTCCGACGACTGGCATGACACTTCGCAAAGAAACGCCTTTGCCGGGCAAAGAGGGCGATTACCTTCCCGATCGCTTGGCGGAGGAGGCAGAGAGGTTTATTCGCTCAAATGCCGACAAGCCGTTTTTCCTGATGTTGTCGCATTATGCGGTGCACACACCGCTTCAGGGCAAACCGAATAAGGTTGCTCGTTATCAGAAAGTCGCCGAGGCGAAGCGCCAGGGCAAGCCGGCGTATGCCGCGATGGTCGAGAGTGTGGATGACAGTGTCGGGAAGGTGATGAACACTTTGGGTGAGTTGGGACTGGATAAGGATACACTAGTCATCTTCACGAGTGACAATGGAGGGTTTGCCCGTGCCACGAACAATGCGCCACTGCGCGCCAACAAGGGATCGAATTACGAGGGAGGCCTCCGGGTGCCGGTGATCATCAAATGGCCTGGTCGTACCAAGCCGGGTTCGGGTTCGAGAGAGCCGGTGATCAGCACAGATTTTTACCCAACGATTTTAGCTGCGACGGGTCATAACTTACGTCCGCACCAACATGTGGACGGGGAGGATTTGACGCCGTTGTTGACCGGTAAGGGAAGCCTGAATCGTGATGCCCTCTTTTGGCATTATCCGCATTACAACCGTCACCCGCAAAACTTTCCGTCGGGGGTAATTCGTGCTGGCGACTGGAAACTGATTGAAGCATACGAGACCGGAAAACTTTCACTCTACAATCTCGTGGACGATATCGGCGAGACGAACGACTTGTCGGAAAAACAGCCAAAAAAAACGGAGGAACTGCTCGCCAAACTCAAGGCGTGGCAGGACAAGGTGGGTGCCGACCTCATGCGACCGAATCCTGAATACGAGGGGCTAAGACCATGATGCAGCGACTCGGTCAAGCGTTCGTGGCATTTCTGCTGTTTGCTAGCTTTTCAGTGCCTGGGTTGTCAGTGGCGGATCGACCCAATGTGCTGTTTCTCGCTGTGGACGACATGAAGGATTGGGTCAATTGCCTCGGTGGTTACGAGGGGACGGTGCACACTCCCAACATCGATCGCTTGGCCAAGCGCGGCATACTGTTCACCAACGCCCATTGTCCATCTCCGAAATGCGCTCCATCCCGAGCGGCGATCATGACAGGCCTGCGTTCATCGTCGACCGGTCTCTACGACAACAACCACTGGTGGTATCCGAACTGGCCGGAGGTCGTCACGCTGCCGGTTCATTTTCGCAAACATGGTTATCAAGTCGTTGGGGCGGGAAAGATTTTTCATCACACCGCGGGCAATAATCCGCCCAACCAATGGGACTACTTTGAACGGTTTTTGTTCCGGAACGACCCGTGGTTTCGCGGATCAAAATTAAACTACCCTTGGTCGAGGCACACGCCCTATCCAAGGGGATTTCCGTTTGGTGGGGTTCTCGGATTGGGGCATGAAAACGACTGGGGCGTTCTGCCAATTTCGGATGCCGATCATGACGACGCGCGGTCTGCGGATTATGCCATTGGATTCCTTCAGCAGAAACAGGACAAGTCGTTCTTTTTGGCTTGCGGATTGTTCCGGCCACATTTGCCATGGTATGTGCCAAAAAAGTTTTTCGATCTATACCCATTGGCCGAGGTAAAGGTCCCGGAGTCGCCACTGGATGATCTGGACGATGTTCCACCGGTGGGTCGCAAGTTTGCTGCAGCGCGTCGCAGCGACTTGGTGACTATTCGCAAGTCGGGTAAAATCAGGGAATCGGTGCGGGCGTATTTGGCGAGTATCAGTTTTGCCGATGCGCAGCTTGGCCGGGTGCTTAATGCGTTGGATGTCAGTCCGTATGCGGAGGAAACGATTGTTATCCTTTGGTCGGATCACGGTTGGCATCTCGGTGAAAAACAGCATTGGCACAAGTCGACTTTGTGGGAGGAGGCGACGCGGGTTCCGCTGATTATCTCAGCGCCGGGATTTAGTTCAGGAATTTGTAAGCAGCCAGTCAATCTCATCGATCTCTACCCGACGCTGAATGATCTCTGCGGTTTTTCATCGCCTGCTAAATTGGATGGTACCAGTTTGGTGCCACAGTTGCGCCAGCCTTTGACCAAGCGTGGTCGACCATCCATTACCGAGTTTCGGAAGGGGAACGCATCTGTTCGATCCGAACGATGGCGCTACATTCGATATGCCGATGGATCGGAGGAACTTTACGATCACGCCGGCGATCCGAATGAATGGACGAATCTGGAGGGCGAACCCGAACACGCTTCAGTGAAACAAAACTTGGCAAGCTGGTTGCCCAAGTTTTGGGCCGACGCCGCGCTTTCAAAGCAGGCGTTTCAATTTGATCCAAAGACGTTTACTTGGAGGAACAAAAAAACTCAGTTGAAGCTTTCCGGCGCGAGCTTGGCCAAGCCGTGATGGACTTGGCTCGTCAACGGCAGTTGCTTGCGGTTTACCGCGATGGTTTGCTGAACGACACATTGCCATTCTGGTGGCCTCGTTGTGTGGACGAGGAACACGGCGGTTTCATGCTGGCGCGCGACCGCGATGGCTCGCTGCTGGACACCGACAAGGGCATGTGGCAGCAGTGCCGCGCCACTTGGCTGCTGGGCACGCTTTATAACACCGTCGAGCCAAGGGCCGAATGGCTCGATTGGGCCAAGCGCGGACTCGACTTTATTTCGCGGCACGGTTTCGACGCCGACGGGCGAATGTGGTTTCACGTCACGCGCGAGGGAACGCCAATTCGCAAACGGCGATATGTCTTCACCGAGACGTTTGGGGCGATTGCATTTGCGGCATTGGCCAAGGCGACCGGTGAGCTTGGCCAAGCGCAAAAGGCACGCGACCTGTTCCGCTTGGCCAAGCGCCACTTCGCCGATCCGTCGCTGACAGAACCGAAGTTCACCGCCACGCGCCCCGTCAAGGCCATCGGCGGGCCGATGATCCAAATGGTCACTGCGCAGGAGTTGCGGCGCAACCTGGGCGACGAGTCGTTCACGGCGGACATTGATGCAGCGATTGCGGAAATCCGCCGCGACTTCATGAAGCCGGACATCGGATGCGTGATGGAAACGGTCGCGCCGGACGGCTCCATCATCGACCACTTCGACGGGCGCACGCTCAACCCCGGCCACGCGATCGAGTGCGCCTGGTTTATATTATGGGAGGCCAGCCTGCGTGGCAACGACCCGGAGTTGATCCAGACCGGCTGCCAGATTCTCGACTGGATGTGGGCGCGTGGTTGGGACGACGAGTTCGGCGGGCTGTTTTATTTTCGCGACGTGCACGGCAAGCCGGTGCAAGAGTATTGGCACGACATGAAATTCTGGTGGCCGCACAACGAGGCCATCATCGCCACGCTGCTTGCCTGGCGGCTGACCGGCGACGAAAAATATTCCCGCTGGCACGCACAGGTTCACGACTGGGCCTACGCCCATTTTGCCGACCCAGAGCACGGCGAGTGGTTCGGCTACCTGCACCGTGACGGCAGCGTCTCCGTTCCTCTCAAGGGCAACCTCTGGAAAGGCCCGTTCCACTTCCCTCGCATGCAACTGGTCTGCTGGCAGTTGCTGCAGGAGGCGCTTGGCCAAGCGAGCGGATCCGGCCAGGTGCCCCGGTAGTTTCACGCTTGACGGATTCTGATTATCACCCCACCAATGCGCGCACAGGGTCTCCGCTATTTCCAGTGATGTGTTCTTTTTGTTGAAAACATCGCTGATAACCCCCAGAATTGCAGCTTCTGCAAGTCCGGGGTAATGACCATCGAGAACGATGAGAAAACGACAAACAGATTCCTCGTCATCAGCATTCACGCTGATTGAATTACTGGTGGTGATTGCCATCATCGCGATCCTGGCCGGCATGCTCCTGCCGGCCTTGGCCAAGAGCAAGAGCATCGCTCTCCGGGCAAAGTGCGCTAGCCACCTGCGCCAGCTTGGCCTGGCCAACACGATGTACATGGACGATAACGAGGATATTTTCCCGTACCATCGTCGGGCACTGAGCCGCACGCCGAGCAAGGGGTTTCAGCGGTTGGTTGAGTTGAACAAGGGCATGGACTACGCGCGGGAGGAAACCTGGTTCACGCTTATCTACGGCTATGCACCATCGGATCAGGCGTACCGCTGCCCCGATCTGCGGCACGACAAGTTCCAAAATGCATCCAAACAGCATGACAAGTGGCGGTTCGACGCGCACAGCATCGGCTACGGGCAGAACTCCTACTTTCTCGGACAGATGCCGGGGCGCCAGGGTGA
>ERZ651768.1687-NODE-1687-length-16023-cov-3.369434_pt1 | contig 16023 bp, 12 predicted proteins | sample MGYA00514754_ERZ651768 | MGnify/ENA metagenome assembly ERZ651768
CGCACGACCCCTAAAGAACTACTGCAAAAGCCCGCGATACTTTTTCCTTCAGATAGGATGAACTCGGTACTGCCGCCTCCGATATCGAGGGTGAGACTCTTGCGGTTTTCATGCGGTATTTTCCAAAATACCCCTTCCAGAGTGAGGCGAGCTTCTTCTTCCCAGGGGATGATTTCAATTTCGATACCTGTCTTTTCCCGGGCAAGGCGCACAAACTCCTTACCGTTGGAGGCTTCTCGCACGGCACTGGTAGCCACAGCGAATAAGGGAGGGTTGCCATGATCCATGCAGTCTTGGCGGAATCCCGACAAAGCGGAGATGGTCTCGGACATTCGGGATTCCATAAGTTTTCCGTGGGTGTCCATTCCTTCGCCGAGACGGGTGATCACCCTTCTGGAAGTCAGAAGCTGGAAATCCCCAGTCCCGCCAGATTCTATGATCAGAAGGCGAACCGTGTTGGAGCCAATATCGATGGAAGCGATTTTCTTCATTCAACTTTAAATCGGAAAAGCTTTTTCGCTGTCCAGGGTAAGCAGTAAATAAAATCCAAGAGCCGTGAACAGCAGGTTGGGACCCCATGCGGCCAGAATCGGATCAAAGGTTCCTCCGCGGCCCAGGGATATGCTAATAGCGTACAGGAAAGAGAAAACAAAACCCATCGCCAGATTCACCCCCACGCAAAACAGGACGCCCCCATGCCTGCTGGATCTCAATGACAAGGGAATCGCCAACAAGGCTAAAACAACGCTGATGAAAGGATAGGACAGGTTGCGGTGCAATTCGATCCATTTTTTGGTGGTGTCCTTACCTTCCCGTGCATGAACCTGAATGATTACATACATTTCCCGCAGGCTCATTTCTTCTGGTCGTTTTCTCACCTTGGCAAAATCCTTCGGGGTTTCAGAAACTGGAAACGAACGGTTCTCAAAGTATTCTGTTGACACCAGTCCTTCCTGGTTAAATTGGCGAGTGTAGCCATCAATGAAAAACCATTTATCTACCGACCACACTGCGGTCCGGGCATCAATCCTCTTTCTGATTCCGAAGCCATCATCCGGAATTAAAATGATGACACCATGTAGGACGGATTTTTTCGGATCAAAGGAGCCAATGCTCCAAATGGCATGGTCTTTTGCTTTGAGCCAGAGGTCTTTTTTTGGGATTTTCCCGTAGGTTGCTTTGTTTCGAACCTTGCTAAAAAAAATGTAATTCATTTTCTTGTTGGTGATTGGGGAAATAAATTCGCTGCTGGCTAACACCATGAGAGCAATAAGAACCGATGCGCCGATGATTGGAAACGTGATGCCTGTGACACTGATGCCGCAGGCCTTCATGGCGGTGAACTCGTTTTGTCTTGCCAACGAGGCGAGAGTGATGACGGTAGCCAAAAGCACGGCCTGGGGTGCCATGTAATTGGCAACGAAAGGAATTTTGTAAACATAATAAGAAGCGAGATCAATGAGCGGAGCGTTTTTTGCCATGAATTCATCCACACGCTCGAAAAAATCAACAATCAAAAAAATCCCGATCAAACCAGTCGCAGTAAGTAGGTAGACTTTTAGGAACAGGAGCAATACATATTTTTTTAGAATCATCATGGTCGGTTAATCCCGTTTCCGGTGCCTGTGTTGAGCCCGGGAATCGCCTGCTTTAAAGCTTGGCCGAGCGGTTCCAGGTCTGGCCGGGAATGGATCGTATCCCGTATGTATTGCAAAGTGGGGTCAATGTATTCAATGTAACGCTCATTCTTATATTCCATGTATTGAAATGCGAAGGTGCCGATTGCCTTCAGATTCCTCTGGATCGACATCCAATCGAAAATTTTCAGGAAAGGAGAACGGGGGATATGCCGGTCCTCTTCCTGTTCCATACGTTGAAGGTAATAACTCAGCAATTCATTTCGGGTTTCTTCCTCCAGTACAACATACGAATCTTTCAAAAGGGATACGAGATCATATTGGCGGGGGCCCATCCTGGCATCCTGGAAGTCAATAAGCATCAGGTTTTCCCTCCGGATCATCAGATTTCTTGAATGAAAATCCCGGTGGGCGAAAACCCGCTCCTCTTCTGCCAGGGTTTTGCAGAGCCCAAGCAGGGCGGTCCGGATTTTCGATTCTCCATCCTGATCCAATTCCCGATTCAGGAAGCCTGTGATGTAGTGTTTTATCATAAAGTCCATTTCCCACATTAATTTTTCGACATCGAACATCAGGGAATAGGCCGGACAATAGGGCTGCATGTTTTTTGTAACGCGGGTCTGCATGACCACAATAAGTTCTATGGCTTTCTGGTACCAGGCAATAATGCTATCGGGGGAAATCCGGGCTAGGTCCTCCAAATGCGTGTCGCCTCCATCCTCAAGGAAAAGCAGTCCCCGCTTGGCATCGTAGTATAAAATTTCAGGAACCGGCATATCCAGGTGTGTTAGAAATTTTTGCATGCGGTTGAAGTCCGGTTCTTTTTCAGGAACCGGTTCCTTCAGTTGCATGACGATGATCGAAGATTTTTCTGCGGAACGGCGGAAATAGTGAACCCGGAAATAGCATCGGTCCGATGCATCTCCTTTCAAGGTGAAAATCTCAAAGCGGGAAATGGGTTCCTTGACGAGGGGTTCCAGCCAGGATTTTAAATAATCCTCGTCAAACCGCCCTTGTGGGGAGAAAGGCTCTTTATCTGGTTTTGTGTTGAAAACGCCCATTTAAAAAAAACTATTTCCTTTGCAGAACATCTAATGTAGCATTCTGGATTTTAATAAACCTGAACGGAGACTTACTGATGCCGAAACCAAGTTATCATATTTTAGTGTGTACCAACAGCCGACCACCGGGGCATCCCAGGGGTTCCTGTGGTGAAACTGGTTCCAACGCCATTTTTGAAAAGCTTTCTATGGGGATTGAGCAAAAAGCGCTGTTTGGAAAATGTATGATTGCCAATACCGGATGTCTTGGCCCTTGCGGAGTGGGCCCTGTCGTCATCGTTTATCCGGATGGTGTCTGGTACCAGAAGGTTCAGCCGGAAGATGTGGATGAAATTCTTGACCAGCACATTGGCCAGGGTAAAAAGGTCGATCGGCTGGAAGTCCCGGATGAACTCTGGGGCTAACCGGCCAGCGGCCGGAGGCAGATGGCAACAGCTTTTTACCCCTGCGGGGCACGAAAGCTGAGGAAGAATATCACGGCTACGAGCAAAGCGTTTTCGGCGGAACTAATTAATCCTCCCCTCTCATGAGGGGAGGTCAGGAGGGGCGTGGATTCCCTGACGGAATACTAGCCCAACCCTCCCCTGGCCCCTCCCTGTGAAGGGAGGGGAAGATCGAGTTGTTGCCAGTCGTCCCTGCGGCTAGTAGCCATCAGGCGCGTAGTAACTTTTCATTTGTTTTTACCCTTTCCCGTTTTAGGGAAAGGGTTTTTTTATGGTTTATTAGTCACTTTGATGTTTAATGTGAAGGTTGTTCCCGGAGCCAGGCTTGGTAAGTAGATAAGGCTATATTTGTGCCCATCATTTTCTTTTTGGGTAGAAGTTGCGCATCGGAGCAGTTGGAAAAGTTTTTGTTTCGTTTTATTTTTAACCAGTCATTTAAAACTTGATCCGCCAGTATTCTTCCTACGATTTCGTTTCCGTCCTTTGTCCAGTGGGTATCGCTGAGGTTTGAAAAGTATATTTCTTTACCAGTAGTAGCATAGTTCGTTAAACAATCAAAAAGATCGATAATCTTTCCCTTAAACTGACGCATTTCAGCTAATGAAGCTATCATGGCTCCGGGCAATTGCGGATCCAAAGAATCTTCTGGAATACCTTCAAGTTCAATGATCAATTCCTGAATCTTTTTTGAATATGCCAGGTTAGACGGAGAATTAAGGATCAATACAAATTTTCCAGAATCAATAGTATGTTGAGCTAGATCCATCAAAGCCAAAAACCAGAGGTACCCATTCCTAACCTTATCGATGGTATTTATTCTGTATGCAAAGGAAGCACGGCGCATGGCTTTGATGTAAAAAGGCGGAGGCTGCACATCATTCCCCTTAATAAAATAATTGGAAAAGGTATATGTCCAGGGAATCATGTCGGCTTTCTTCATCATCTGGAAATTAGATGACAGGAATTCCCGAACTCTGGGCATGTGCATGGAAAAATAGGCCTTGGCGTAATCCAGGAACCTGAATCGATACAGGCGTGGTACCCACGATCCTTTCCCCACAAAGAATTCTCCATTTTTGAACTTGATTTCTTCATCCTTGGAATAGGGCAGCCATTCCATATCCAAAAAATCATTCCCCGTATAAAAATTAAAAATAACTCCATCAAAACCCAGTCTTGAAGACCAGAAATTGAATTGGGCCAGGTATTCAGGAAATGAAATGCCGGGAATTCCTAAATTGATTACTTCAAAATTATGGCCATCTCCCGTTTGATTTAATAATGTTTCAAGAACGTCACTGTAGGTATAAGGTGCAGGAACAGCAGCGTAGGCAAATGAATCTCCAATGCTTAATATTCTAATGGTATTGGGATTTTTTGAAGCCGAAACCGTTTTTTCTTTAAAACCCAAGGAAGCCAAATCGAAAGTCTTGTTTTCTAAAACCTGAATATCTTTGGATGAATTCAGGAGGAAGGCGTTTTCGTATTTAATAAAAACCCAGTCGAAAAGAACCAGTGAAACTAGAACGCTTATAATGAGAAGGCTCACATTTATTGGGAAATTGAATCGGGATGCGTGACTCCAACGTCGCATAAATCTATATTTCTTTTAAATTAGACCGGTTCTTAAAAATCAACATTTTCTAATCCGGCTGCTAGCCGCAGGGGCGACTGGGCAAGAGCTTGTTGGGCCAAGATGAATTCTTGCTAGCAGACGTGATTTTCACCTTAGCTTTCGTGCCCCGAAGGGGTAAAAAGCTATTGTTCACTGGGTCCAGCGAGTTATGCTTATCATTTGCCGTCATGCCCCCAATGGGGTATCACGCTGGTGGCGGGCGAGTTTTTCCATTGTGCTCCACAGTTCTTTTCTTCCGGTATGGTTTTTGCTGGAATAGATTATGAAATCCAAAGCATTTTCTCCCATGAATGCGGCTTTAATTATTTTTACCTGCTTTTGACGCTCCGCGGCGGAAAGCTTGTCCGCTTTGGTGATCAGCAGAATATAGTCTCTATCCAGTTCTTCCAGCCATTCTTTCAAGGTCAAATCCAGCTCGGTAGGTTTGCGCCGTATATCAACGATGAATACGATGGCGGTGAGAGGTTCGCGCTGGGTCAGGTATTCCTCAATCATTTGTTTCCACTTTCTCTGTAAGGCCGGCGCGACTCTGGCGAATCCGTAGCCCGGGAGATCGGCAAACATCATTGCGTCATTGATTTTGAAAAAATTAATTTCACGGGTTTTTCCGGGAGAGGAACTGATGCGCACCAGCTTTTTCCGGTTGAGCAAGGATTTGATGAGGGAGGATTTGCCCACATTGGAACGGCCCGCAAACGCGAACTCGGGAAGCGCTCCTTTCGGGTATTGCCGGGCCGAAACGGCCCCGGTTAAAAACTCCGTGGATATGATTTTCATGGCCCGAATTTGTTGATGACCAGACCGGATAAAAGTTTGGGATAAAAAAAGGTGGCCTTTTGGGGCAGACGTATCCCTTTCTCTGCCAGCCGGCGAACTTGGTCTATGAGAGTAGGGTTCATGAAAAATGCCACATCGTATTCGCCACTATCCACCATTCCCATTCCTTCTTCAGAATTCACCTTATAGGAAACATATTGTTGCCCGGCCTTTTCCCGGGTGTCGATCTTGAGGATGTGCCTGAAAAGGATGGCGTGGAGTTGTACGACATCAAGAACCTGCATGTCCTCGGGCTCATTTTGGTCAAGAAGAGGCAGAACGTTTTTGGGATCCTTAACTTTCAAAATGAAGGTATGATTTTTTCCCATATACGCACAGAAGGTGATTTGCCCATTCCCCAGATCTTTCAGTCGGGATTTGACTTCAGTCCCATTCAAGGTGCCGGACCAGGGGGAGATGTCAAAATATTCTCCGGCTTTTTGCAGAAACGATTCCCGGTCAAACGGTTTCGGACTTTTCGCAACCCGATGAATGGGAAAGATCGACATGGAATCCGAATCCATATTGGTCAGGAACATCATGACATGGGAGCAATCTTCCACCTTCCCCTGGTTTGCTTCCGCGAAAGCCAGTGCAGTTTCATATCGGTGATGGCCGTCGGCGATATATATTTTTTTGTCAGAAATCCTGTTTGAGATTTCTTGGCAAACGGTAGGATTGTTCAAGCGCCAGATGCGGTGTACAACCCTGCCGTCATCAATAACAGATAATGGTTCCAGATGACCCTCGTCCTTAAGTAAAGAATCGATTTTTCCTTCAGGATCCGAATACAGACCGAAAATGGGGCTAAAATTGGCGTGGCAGGCATTGAGCAGCCGGGTACGATCAGTCTTGGCCTTGGCAAGCGTGAACTCATGCGGGAGTATGTTACCCTTGCTGAACGCTTCAGCTTTAACCCTGGCGAAAAAACCCGTCCGGCAGAATTTTCCTCCCTCAAACTCGTATTCCTGACTATATAAATAAAATCCCGGTTGCGAGTCGAGAACAAGAACTCCTTCTTCCAGCCATTGCCGGAATGTGTCGGAGGCACGGGTATAGCGGTTGCCCATTTCTGAATCGGTGGAAAACTCCTTACCTAAAATCAGACGCACGACATTATGCGGGTTCTTTTGGTACAGGGATTCCTGAAGAGCGGGAGGAATCACATCATAGGGGGGAGCGGTGACCTCTATGAGAGGTCCGGTGACTTTGGTGTCGTACAGCAGGCCATGGAATGGAATCACTTCGATCATAATAAGAACTCAATTCTTTTTAGTTTTAAAGGAGGCTTCCTTTTTATTTAAGGAGATGATTATAGCAAACCACTAGGCGTCCGGCGAGCCGCGGGTGGCAAATTGCAATAGCTTTCGCTGGCGAGCAGGAGGGCTAGGCGACTTGACGAGTCTTTGCCCGGTTGTCTGCCCATTCATGCTTTTGCTAGTCGGCCCCACGCCTAGTGGCCGTCATAATGCCTCACACTGGCACAACTCGCGGATGTATTGAACCAGGGAATGGATGGTGTCCTCGTCCAGGGTGTGGCCCCAGGCCGGCATGCAGGGAGCCCGGCCCACGGAAAGTCCGCCGAACTTGATGGCTTCAAAAAGTTGTTCATCGGTCCGGGTTTCCAAGTATTCGCCTTTGGTGTGATTACGGGGTGGAACCGTGAGGAGCTTGGCGTTGATGCCGTTTCCCTTCCCTTCAATGCCATGACATTGGGCGCAGTACCACTGATAAGTTTGTCGGGTATTTTCTGTAACTTGCACCGGTTCCAGTTGCGGAGCTTGCGGGTGGGCTTTCTCGACCTCTTGCGGTAGGGGAGGTTTGAGGGGAGTGGCGGCCTGCTTTTCGTGGCTTTGCCCGCATCCGGTTAACCAGGCCAAAACTGCCAGGGTCGTTATTCCGGCGAGTAAATTTTTACAATTTCTTTTCATATTTATATAGATGCTCTTATTTCATATTTTCTTTTTTTAGCGTCATGAGAAATTGGGAGAATTGGTTTTGGGTGATGGAATCCATCTTGTATCGGGGCATACGACCTTTTACCATGTAAGCTTCCGGTGTTTTCAGCCAGTTTACTATCCAGTCGGCCTGTAGTCGGTTTCCTGCGTTGACCAGGGACGGACCGGATACACCTCCACGGACTTTCCCCGCAAGATTCAAACTTTGATGGCAGGAGATGCAGGAGAAAGTTCTCTCAAATTTATATTTGATTTTCGCACGTTGTCCCTTCGATAAGGGCTCCATGACAACCGGTACTAGTGGTTGTCCAGAAATTTTCAAACCCATCAGGCTATCCGCTAGTATGCTGGCGTCTTTTTCAGGAAAAGAAGGATGTGGCGGCAGGTTTTCGGGAGGTCCTTGCAAAAATCCGGGGTCGGTGATGATTCCGGCGGGCCGGATGACCCCAGGGTTTTTCAGGAACTGCTTTAACCATTCCGGTTGGAACTTGTTGCCCGCAAAATGCAGGTCTGGCCCGGTAAAAATTTTCTCGGTATCCTCAACGCTCAACCGGTGGCAGGAGCCGCAGTCTTTATCTTCCAAGAGCCCGGCACTGGAAGGTGCTGGGCGGAGAACCTCCGGTGGCAACTGGACCTGGCTTTTCTCTGCGCTCAAAGGTGTCTGGTGGTTTACCAAGTTATTGCTATCTGCCTCCACGGCGAGTGGAAGGAGTGACAGGAATCCACCGAGACAAAATAAGGCGAGAGTTTTCATGGCAAGGGCTCCAGAGACGGTTCGTTATTTTCGTTTTCAGATTGCCCTGCTTCGCCATTTTGGAAAATGTCGTATAAAAATTCTATGATGATTTTTTGCTCCTTGGGTTTCTCCTGCGGAGTTTCGGATTCTTGCGGAACGGTTTCCTGAAAGGGGGATTCATCTTGAGTTGAGGAACTATTGACAGCAGGGATTTCTGGCCCTGCTTTCACAAACTGGTTTTTTTCTACATCATAAAAAAGGTCATCCTGCAATGGCGGCGGGCCCATGACATTTTCCTGGGCATGGTGCCGGGCGTCATAAGGGAATTCCTGCCGGGAAAGTAAGCGCGGGAAACTCAATTCACGCAGGTTCAGGAAGCGGTATGCCCGGTAGCTGTCTGTCGTTTCCTGCAAAGCAGAAATTTCTTCCGCGTTGAGAAAGCGGGTTTCGTCATTGGGAAAAGGTGTTTGCAAGGGCTCCCCACTTGTCGTCACCCCCTGCTTGAGTTGAAACTGAGAGAGAACCTGGTTGTTGAATCGCAATTCATCAAAAAAGGAAGTTGTGTTTTGTATACTCTGTCGTAGGGGGTCGCCTAACCCTGCGGACAACTTGTTTTGATGGCAGGATTCACAACTGCGAACGGTTTTGCGAATCGTATGCGGGGAATAGGTGGTCCAGATCAGGCCCGCTCCTCCGTCCAGAGTCAATGGCGGTTCCGCACGTTTAGTTGGAATCCCCAGTGGACTGGTTTGGTCGGTGATGAAATACTGGTAACGGGGTTTTAGTATCGAATATTTGCCACGATCGTTTTTCCCCATTATCAGGTCCGACCACCCGGTTTCTGCAAACACGGACCACCAGAACCCCGGCAAACGGTCCCCCTCTATGCTATTAGGGAGCGATTTCGCGGAGAGCCAGTTGATCATTCCTTGATGGCCAGTTTCACTCCCTAATAGTTGTTCCTGCAGGTCCGGGTCGGCCAAGTCCCAGTCCTTCCACTTTTCCGGAGTGAACGTCTTTTCGCGAATGAGATGCATTCCCCATTCCCCCGCCGACCATCTGGCATGGCAGGCCGAGCACTCCACCTTATCCATATGTTTTGGAATCTGGTGTGCGATGGACGGTTTAATATTTTTCAGAAGAGGGATGGTGTGTTTCTTTCCTGTTACTTTGGAATATAAAATCCATTGGTCTTTCACCTGCTTGATATGCATCATGGGAGAGAAGTTGGAATTTGCCAATACGGTGTCTCCCACCCGGATTTTTCTTTTCAGGTTGGGATTTAAATTAATTTTCTTTAGTAGTTGTTCGGTTTTGGAATCCGATTCAATCAACAGTAATCCTTCGGGTTTTTTCGAAGGTGTTCCGTGGCAGTCGGTACAGCGAATTTGAACCGCTGAGCGCAGGCCTTCCGGTTCAATTTCGAGTTTCATTTCATCCCCAATGTGGCAGTCGATGCAATGCATGCCCTTTTCACGGTGGATATCCGGCACCAGGAACTCATGTTCCTTTCCATATAAAACTGGTTTTTCATCGCTGATGGATTTTGGAGTGGAGCGGGGCCGGGCAGGTTTGGCAAACAAGCCTTCAAACTCTTCCCCCACACCATTATTGTTGTGGCAATGTTCGCATTGGACGCTGGGTATGGCGGTGGTGAATTTGTGAAGCAGGGGGTAGCCCCGGCGATTGCTCAGGGATTTGCCGGCGAATTTCCGTTCAAACCGGTTTTGCTTTTTGTCCTTATTCTGTAGAGCCTGAATGGCCCGGTCATGCGATAAAGAAATGCCGTCATTGGTGTAGATCATATGGCAGGCCGAGCATCCGGTTGACCGGTAATCTCCTGGCCTATGCGGACTGGGTGCGTCCAGATGGCATCTCAGGCATTTGGTTTTGAGAAACCCGTCCACCGCATGCCCGTCTCCCGATGGGGGATAGGGTTGCTCCTGTTCCCCGGGATATAGGGAATAGGGGATTTCATCTGCAGGTTGAGCGCCCCAGCTAAAACGGGTGATGTTGATCATGCGTTTAGCGGTGGCCATCAACGAGCGTCCGATTTTTTTAACATGGCTGTCATGACATTTGCCGCAAAACCTGGGAGCGTTCTTTATGGAGGAGGGGTTTGCCACCAGTCCTTTATGGGCACGCGGCAGGGACCGAACCCTGCGGTTTCCGCCATGGCACCGAACGCATGAAAACCTGTGGTTGGAGCTGATTTCTTCGATACCCTGATGACAGGTGTAGCATCCGCCCCCTTTCTCCAGGTATTTTATTTTACCGAAAACCTTATTTATGGAAAATCCTGATTCACGATAAAACCGTTCAATAAATTTTTCGGAATTGCCATAGTTCTGAAATTGGACTCCATCCAAAGTGGTTCCCGGTTGCAAAACCTTTTCCGAGTTTTCCTGAAAACCCCGAACACGGTAGAAGGGATCGGCAAAATCGGAGGCGTCAAAATCCTGTTTGGGGATTGATTCCGGAACTGGAACCATGCTCTTGGATTCTAAAATTGTTGACGTATTATTGCCGACTTCCAGCTCTAAAATATTTTCGGATTCAGCTTGAGAATTGCCTCCGGGTTGAATGAACAGATCAAGCAGTCCCGGCAGGTTGTTTTCAGATTCACGGGGTGAGGAGGGCGGGAACTCTTCCCGTTCTTCATTTCCAAATACCACGAAAGGATTTTGGCTTTCCATATCCTGCCCTGAGGAAAGCAAAGGGAAGGACCAAAAGCTTCCTGCCAGAACAAGCAGGGCTGAAATTTTAATAAAACGGTTCATTCTGGGGCTTGCCTCAAACTCAATATTTTTTCCCGTAAACTACGGTGATCCATGGTACGTTCAAACCTGTAACTTTTTTTTATATCCTGGTAAATAGGATCTCCATAACTGTCGTGGCAGGGTATGCAGTTTCCAATTCTCAAAATCCGGTTTATTTCTTTCTGGTTAAATGTCCGGGCTATTGGCTGATGGGTTCCTGCAAGGGGTTCTCCCCGCATGGATACTTTGGCTTGCGGTTCGAACTGGGAGGTCTTCATTATTATATCTGAACGGTTCAGGGGATCTACAAAATCATTTTTTCCTGTGGAGTTTTTTCCTATCTTGAGGTCGCCTTCCCCTAATCCTAAAGTTTTGGTAGACAAATGGCAACTGGTGCAAGAGCGGGCCTGTTTTTGAATGGAATGCGGGTTTAGCGCATAAGCCAGATTCGACCCTGAGGTACCATGAGGATTGGTGAAGGCCCACTGCCAATAACGGCCCCGTTCCGTCCCCATCCGTCCCAGAACGGGAATCGGATTTCCCTTCTCATCCAGAACGGTCAAGTGCCTTTCCGGTTGAGTCAGCATGGGCGCTACCTTGCCCCGAGGCCCGATCATTAAAGACGGTTCCCCGATATCCAGGGAATGGAATTCGAGAACGGGTGTTTGAAATGAGCCTTGGCCGCCGGTGATGCTTTGATGGCATCCCGGACAACGAACCACCCAGCGAGCATGGCAAGCTGAACATTCCAGGCGGGACTGGTGTTGAGGAATGGAATGGGCATCGAGCAAATTTTTCACTAACGGGATTTCATGAATCTTTCCGGTTTGTTTCCCGATGGCAACCATGTGCCCCTCCTGGACTTTCACGTTTGTCATCTTCCGGTTTCGTGCCGAAACCGCCATCCAGTCTCCTACCTTGTTTGAACCGCCTTTATAATGCTTGCTGACCCGGATTGCCGGATCTCCGGGATCAGTAATCTGTGAAATGTAGGGGTAGGAACGGCTGTCTCCATGACAGGTTTCGCACCGGATCTCTACCGCTTCATGTTGTTTGGAATAAAGATTTCCATCTCCCATGATATCAAGTTGCGTATGGCAATCTGTACAGTCCATTCCTCTTGCCGTATGCACATCCCCCATGACGCTTCCTTTCCCGACAAACAAGGGGATATCTTTACCCGGGTCAACGGTAGAGGGTGTTTCGACTTGATCGGTCACATTGTCCGTTACTTCAGAGTCGTGGACAGTGAAGGGTGTTTCGTCCTGGCGGGTTGCATTATCGGTGCTATCCGGGTCAGAAGGGGGAGCTTCAACAATTTCTTCCGGTTTTATCTCTTCCTGTACGTCCGGTTCCTCATCTTGTTCGTTTGCAGAACCCAGAATGTGCAAGTCAAAACTGCGATGGCACTGGACGCAGGTGGAGCGTGAAGGAATGGCGCGAATTTTATGGAACCGGGCGTGCCCCGGTTCGGTGCGGGAGATGGTGGGATCGTTTCCTTCATAGAGTCCATTGGAAGAATATTCAAAATGACAGGCGGAACATCCCTGCGAACGGTATTGGCCTTCAGCCGGTGGCGAATCCAGATGGCATTGGAAACATTGTTGCCGTAAAATGCGGTCTGCCGGGTGCCGGGAAACGCGAACCGGCTGCTCCTTTTTTAAAATGGGTTTAGGAATCGTTGCCGAGGAAAAGAATGGAAGTTTTTCCAGTTTATCCAGAGCGCCCTGGTTGTGGGGAACGGTCGCATCCTCATCGGAAATGGAAAGGGTGCCGTAGCGGGCTGTTTTCCGACTTTGCCCCGCCCATTGGTATCTCAAGCCGGAGATCACACCCGCCATCGTGTTCATCATGGATTTTTTGACACGGTCGACATGGTTTCTATCTTCATTTTCGTGCCCCGCATGGCAATATAACTGTCCGCAGGATCGCTCTACTACACTAAGGCTTGAAGGATTTCGTTTTCCTGTTCCCGCTTCGGGGTCATAAATCAGGGTCGCATGCGCCTGTTCCTTGTCTAACGATTCGGGCTCGCCGCCGTGGCAGACGGAACAACCGAACTCAGGCGGATGGGAAGGACTGGTGCTGGCGATGCCATCGTGGCAGGTGATGCACCTTTCTACCGGGCGGTTCCTGTATCCAGATACCTTAATCCAGGGATAGTCCGGCAAGGTTGCGGTGACACGAACCTCCTTGATATGCGGTTCCTGAATCGCTCCTGATGACTGGGTTTGGGTGGAGGGCGACTGGAGAAAACGCTCCTGCCAAAAGGTCCAGTCCATTTCTCCGGCGTACACGGAACAGACCCCTGAAACGGCTAGAAAAAAAACTACGAGTCCTCTGCTAAGATTCAACACGGTTTAAAGGGTGAAGGAGATGAGCGTGAAGTTATAAATAGTCCTGCCCGTTAACATGACCGGGAAGAACAGGGATCAATCATAAACCAGAGTTACCCGTTCAAGAAAGTCTGAAAGTTCGGCCAAGTGGTTTTTAATCGAGTCGGAATCTTTATTTTTTGCGCATTTCTCGAGGGCTTCCCCGATTTTACTGATCGGCAGGAAACCATAGCCGCCTCCGGACCCCTTCATGGAGTGGCCCAGCACCCGGATTTTACCAAAATCAGCAGCCTTGAGCGCATTTTTAATGGTTGTTAAATCCCTTAGGCGGTTTTCCAGATAGCCGGGTATCAGGTCGCGAAGGTCTGGGTCAACATGAGCAATAATTTTTTCTGCCGGTTTCTTCATGAGCGGCTCCAGAAGTTTCTGGCCGGATATGTTAGCAGCGCGGAATCTTTATATCAAGCTAATCCGGAAAGACGGTAATGTCCCGAGCTTATTCTGCATCAGTAAACCGGGTTATGGAAATAGTACAGGGCATCGTCTCCTGGTTTGATGGTGTAATCAGGAAGGCTGGAGCAATGCTCAAGGGATATCTTCCATTGTGAACCTTCCCGGATAAACATGTAACTGCAAACGCTGTGTTGCCGCTCATCGGTATCGGTCGATTTGGAGGTGACGCTGATAATTTCATCCACCAGAACATAGCCCACCTCTTTGCCCACTTTCCCACTGAGAACCTGGCGTTGGGTCTGGCATTTCATATCTCTGAAATCGGACATCATTTGCCGGTAGTCCTTAACCCTGTTTTCCAGCAAGGCGCGTTTATCATCCACCATGATTACCAGGGTTTTAGCATAAAACTGCGGAAGTTTTTCGGGTTGGGTGCAGGTCAACTCGTCTAATTGTTTGAGAATGCCAGCGAGACCATCGGTTTCGTTTGCGAAAGCTTGACTGCCGAATACCAGTGAAAGTACTAAAACTAATCCTGCTACGAACGGTGGTTTTTGCATTTAAAATCTCCAAAAATTAACCGGCGGGCCGCCGGTGGCAAATTGCAATAACTTTTCCCTTTAAGGGGACGTGCCAGCACTGGGGAGCAAAGAGTTTTGCGGCCCAAAAAGCCCTTGCTCCATATCCTCCTGGTGTGGCCCGGTTAGGGAAAGTTCTGTAGAATAATTTCTACTGTTTCTCCATCATGAGCCCAGCCGAAGGTTCCGGATCCCGCAAAGGTGGTGATGATTCCGCTGGTGTCCACTTTACGGATACGGTTATTTCCCATATCAGAAATATATAAATTTCCTTTTGAGTCGAAGGTGATGGCTGAAGGGCTTTTGAGCATAGCTTTAGTGGCCGGGCCACCGTCCCCAAAAAAGCCTTGAAAGCCTTTCCCCGCAACCGTCATGATGTTTCCATCCTTTGTGACTTTTCTTACTATATGAGAGTTCATGCCGACGATATGCAGTTCTCCGGCCGGGCTGATAGCCAGGTAGTCCATATTGCGAATTCCCGCTTTCAATGCAGGGCCCCCATCTCCCGAGTTTTCATGATTGCCGTTCCCGGCAATTGTGGTGACAATGCCCTTGGTATCTATTTTGCGGATCATGTTATTGGCGCCATCGGCGATATATAAATTGCCTTCCTTATCGGTGACCAGAGCGCTGGGGTCCCGGAATGCGGCTTCACTTGCCGGGCCGCCATCGCCATAGTAGGCCGACTCTCCGGTACCAGCGATGGTGGTGATTTTGCCTTGGGCTGAAATTTTGCGGATCTGGTGGTTGAGCCGGTCGGAGATAAACATATTCCCTTTAAGGTCAAAAGCGATGTCTGAAAAGGTGGTGATCACCGCCAGTTCCCCGGTTTGAACCTTGCCTTTATATTTGCTTTTGGAAATTGATTCCAGATAGTCCTTGGAAACCGTATCCAGAGCTTTTCGCATCATGCCCTTCTCATCTATTTTTCGAAGGATACTGACAAAACCGCTGGGACTGAGAATGAACATTTCTTGTTTGTTATTCAGCTTCAGGGATGTTGCCCCATATATGGAGGCTTTCAGGGCGGGCAGTCCATCACCGATATTTCCGCGGATTCCGGTTCCGGCGATGGTTTGGATGATTCCGTCTGGTGAAATCCGGCGAATGCGGTAGTGTCCTTTATCTGAAAAGATCACGTTGCCTTTTTTATCAACGGCGATGCCGTGGGGAAAACTCAGTTTTGCTCCGGTAGCCGGGCCGCCATCTCCGGCAAACATCTTCACACCATTTCCGGCAACGGTTTCGATACTGCCGCTACGGGGGTTTATCCGGCGAATGCGGTAATGCGACCGATCAATAATCAGCAGTTTGCCATCCTGATCCAAGGTCACCCCAAAAGGCAGATATAAATTGGTATCACGGGCCATTTCAGCTTCACCGTTGTAGTCCTGTTGTCCAGTTCCTGCCACGGTCCGAATCATTCCCTGGGTGTCCACAGAACGGATTCGGTTATTATTTCGGTCGGCGATGTACAGGATGCCATTTTTATCCACCACTATGCCGGTCGGCCCGGCGAGACTGGCGCGATAAGCGGGCCCGTTATCACCCATAAAAAAGAAACCACCATCGCCGGCAACAGTAGTGATAATTCCCTGAGGATTGACTTT
>ERZ651768.1688-NODE-1688-length-16002-cov-4.817331_pt1 | contig 16002 bp, 13 predicted proteins | sample MGYA00514754_ERZ651768 | MGnify/ENA metagenome assembly ERZ651768
GGGATAGGACGGGAAAGTTCGAAACCATGACCACCACTGAGTGGGGAACTATATGGCGTTATCAAGAAAAATGTGCTTTGAACGACCCCTTTGTCTTTGCCAGAAGATTACCTGGATTTATTTGGTGGAGTACGTGGCAGATCCTTGCATTCCACAAACTTGAAAGAGACATTATTCTCCACTACCACGATTTGGACACATTGCTTGGGGGTATCTTCACTTCAAAAATATTGAAGAGACCTCTAGTCTATGATTGTCATGAGAACTATCCTGGATTAGTAAAAGGTGCTATTTCAAACACAGCAGCAAATGGGCTACACAAACTCGAGGCTATGCTCCTGAAAAATTGTACGGGAATAATCTCTGCAGGGCCTGCTAATTACGCTCGAATCAAAAAGATGCTCGAATCTGGAACTAAAGCACCTTTTGCTGCGACTGAAGAAGAGGCGACCGCAGTTATGAACATGGCACACGGTGATTTTATGAATTCAAGGCTAACAAGAATCGGAAATGTCAAAAGACTCGAAACTTATCCCCTAAGAAAGATAAAGAATAGAGAAAGAGGGGAAAATTTCCGTATCTTGTACATCGGAGTCTTAGAAAAGCATCCTTCCAGAGGAATCATTGAAACTGCACTAACGGTCAGCAAGATGAAGGGTGTCCAGTTTGATATTGGAGGTTTTGGTACCCTAGTCCCAACACTAAAGAGAATAGAGAAAAAAATGAACAATGTGAACTATATGGGACCAATCCACCCAGACAATATTCCTTTACAGACAATTGAATGTGATGCGGTCCTGATGACCCTTGATCCATCAAACGTAAACAACCGTCTGAGCGCTCCCAACAAACTATTTGAGGCAATGGCTGCAGGCGTTCCAATAATAACTTGTAAAGAACTTCTGATGGGGCAATTGGTCGAAAGAGAAGGGATTGGACTAACTTTTGAGTGGGGTAAATGGGATCGGCTCAAAGCTGTAATAATGAAAATGATGTTTGACAAAACGAAATGCGCAGAGATGGGCAAACGGGCAAGGAAATTAGCCGAAAAAACACACAACTGGGAACGTTGTGAAGAAAGATTAGAATCACTCTACAGATTTGTGAAGAAGACTACTCTTGAAGGCGGCTAGTTATTTCATCCGGGGACAAAACCGTTGGTAATGTGTCCAAGGAACGAATCAGATACATCTCCGAGAAATCAAAAGGATCTGCAATCTCAGGATCCTCGTCTGTAGCCAATTTCAAGTAAGTATCAATCATAGAATATTCTCCTGAAAGATTGAACAGATTCGTGATCATGAAGAAGCGACCTATGTTTATTTCTGTAACACAATATTCATTTCGGGCGTTCATTTTGATATCAATGTCATAATTGCCATGAGCCTGGTCTCCTGAAAGCTTCCCAATAACGTCAATACAGAAATCAAAGAGTTCCTGATCATAAACTGTCTTGGCCAATTCAGGGGAAGATGACATATTACTAGGTCGGGACGCTGCCTCAATGTAGGAAAGGCGCTCCGCTGCCTTCATCAATACGAGTTTACCATTTTTCCAAGTGCTCTGACAAGCAAAATCCCGGCCAGGAAGAAATTCAGAGATTGTAAAGTCGGAAATCGGCATTCCACGCATCTCATTCCAATACTTGATCCACCATTTAGCCTGCTCAGCATCCTTGACTTTAGTTGCTCCTTTGGAACCCGCGCCTTTAATAGCACGGCACCAAAGCAAATCGGAATTGAATCTCGAAAAGATATCATCAACATCTTCTATATTTTCTACATGATAAGTCTCAGCCATGCGAATGCCGTTTTTCAATGCAAAATTATAGAAATTCCATTTATTTAGACATAAAGCGACTGTCTCATGGTCTGGGAAAAAAAGTTGAGTGTCCAGTCTTCCCCTAATTTCAGATAATTTCTCGACCTCAGGATCATTGGTAGGGATAATCAAGGCCGGTTTCTGTTCTCTTATAATATGAGATATTTTTTCCTCATAATCTAGAGCCGAGGCAGGAGGAACGACAAAACGGCTATCAACATTTGCTCTTGCCGCTTTATATTCTGATATATCAAAACCTATCAAGAAATATTTGTCTCGCGCCTTAATCGTTGTAATTATATTGTTGGCTCCTCCCCCTCCAGCCCCCGTTATGACGACCTTTATTTTTGACATGGTTAATGCATCATCTCTGAATTTGGATAAAATTTAAACTCCAAAATATTGTTTGACGGGTCTTTCAGAAAGAAGGTACTATGTGACTCAGGCATACCTTTGAAGCGTGTACTAATTGGATGTAACATTTTTACGCCATTTGAATCCAACTCTGAAACGAATGATTCAAATTCGGCTTCATTGTAAAAAGTAATTCCAAAATGTCTAGGATATGGATCAGGATCCAAGTCTACCTTTTCAGGTGACAGATGACAAACCAGTTGATCTCCAAAAAAATCGAAGGTCACGCGATCGTCGTATTGTCGACAAAGCTTGCAACCCAGCTTGGACTGATAGAAATCAATGGTTTCCTGTAAATCCTTACAAGGTATCGCTACGTGAAACGCATTGTTAGGGTCTCTCATGACCTTTTACCAGAGCTCCGATTATTTATAATCTAAGTCAAACTCAAAAATTGAAGTCCAGCACCTGAGTATCAAAAGTCTGTAAGTTCACAGCTATAGCTCTACAGGGATCTGGCTGAAAGCCCATCATCTTTTGATAATCGGTCTGGCCTTGCCAAGTACCAGGATTTAGCATCAGAACGCCCTTATATCTCTCAACGCCACAAGAATGGACATGGCCAGTAACAAAAATATCTGGAATGTCTCTTATCAATAGATGATCCTCTCTTTCCGGAGCCAATGGAGTTTTGCCTCCATATATTGGTGCTAAATGTCTCCTATTAAGCAACTCTTTCATCATTGCCATAGGATTGTCATAGGAAAGGTCACGAAGACTAACCAGGTCGTCTAGGGATTTACCGTGATAACATAAAATTTTGACACCAGCAAGGTCCAAGAGAACCGGATTAGCTGTAAAGGTTAAATTATCCTTAAAATTTTTTATCACTTTGTCGGGGAGAGGTAATTGGGGCTCCATGAGCCTGACTGCATCGTGATTGCCCGGCATTATGACTGACTGAATTTGTGACGGAATCTTAGAAACCGAAACAGATAGTTCAGAATATTGTTCCCATACATCAGTTATGGACAAATCTTCTTCTTGGCCAGGATAAGAATCAATACCATCGACCGCATCTCCAGCTATTATGAGATACCCTGGATTAGGAATCCATTCCTTGTGATAGTCAACTTCTCCATTCAACCAAGATATGAATTTTGTCCACTCTTCGTTTTTGAAGGTCTTACTGCCTAAATGTATGTCTGAGATAAACAACGCAATGTAGGGTTCATCTGCCCGGGAAAACTCCCGATAGCGACCCACATGTGGGCGAACTATGGGGGAATTCACAAACAAGAGGTTACCTTGTCGACTAAGTTTACCAGACACACCTATAACTTCATCATAGAGTAGATTCAAGCTACCTTGCTCAGGTTCCGTCAACATCAAGTTTAAACGATCTTTAGAATCCTCAAGAGCAACTCTGATACGGCCATTTGGTAATGCCCGAATATCTGCGACCATCCCTATCACTTTATTTTCCTCATCGGGATTCAAATTCGATAAGCCACCGGCGTCCCGCATTGAGGGATCCCGGCGCACCAGTCTTGAGAGTGTCCTGAAACGATCGTTGAAAAGGGAAACGTAACTCTCCAACTTCCCATCCGCCAAACTTTTGTTGATTTGTCTCTCGATTATTACTGGAGGTATATTGGTAACTTTAGGGCGACTTATGGATTTAGGAGGTTCGGGATGCTCATCAACTACTAGGTCTGAAACACTAAGGAAGAGTTTGGGCTTATCCAAGGAATCAACCGACTTCTCAAGGAGCACCAGGCCTTCAGGGTGATTAACAACATGAGTTATTAACTCGGGTGAAGGCATCAGTTTACGCTCTGAGAGCCAAGCAATAACTTCTTTTTCTTTAACTGCCAAGCCCGACCCCATTAGAGGGAGAAGAAAACCCTTTTTGTACTGGCAATTGTGTAAACTTAAAGTGATTATATTTTATTAAAAAAAGATTGGAAATTCGGGCTTTAAAAATAAAAAAAAGATTGGTTGAGACCCTGCGCATTTATAGCTGGTAGGCCATACCCAAGGCCCTGCTTATTGCAGACACATTATCTATGGGAAAGAAACAAAATTCTGGGAAAAACAACGTTTTTGATAGGCTCATTCAGAAAGAGCGAATTTTCAAGAACAGGGAAGCCTTAGCATCCACTTACATACCTCCAGAATTTCCTCACCGAGATAACGAAATTAATGCCGTTGCAAATATTCTGAAACCTGCATTATATGGGGCCCGGCCATCCAATATATTAATATACGGGCAGACAGGAACTGGAAAAACTGCTGTCGCAAAATTTATCTGCAAACAAATTGTGTCCAAAGCGAATACCGAAGGTAAAAAAATTCATACTGCTTACATTAATTGTAAACAAACAAACACTCCCTACGGAATTCTAACAAACATCGGTAAGACTTATTCCAGTACTTGGGAGGACCAAATACCTAATGCTGGTTGGAGAATTGACAAAGTGTATTCTGCACTAAAGCAGAAGGCTGATGAAGATGGCGGGATTGCAATCGTAGTTTTAGATGAGATAGACACACTGGTAAGTAAAAATGGTGATGATATCCTTTACCATCTCACTGGCCTTAACTCAGATCTGAACAATTCAAAGATTTCATTGATTGGTATTTCTAATGATACAAAGTTCACATCATGGCTTGATCCAAGAGTCAAATCCAGAATGGGAGAAGAATCCTTGACATTTGCACCCTACAATGCGCTTCAAATCGAGGACATACTTGTTCAAAGAGCAAAAATGGCCTTTAATGAAGGCGTTATTGATCCTCTCGTATTGTCATACTGCTCCAGTAGGGCTGCATTAGAGCATGGAGACGCGAGAAAGGCCCTGGATCTACTCAGAATCGCTTCAGAAATCGCCGAAAGGGAGGGTGAGGAGATTGTAACCGTAAAATATGTTAGCAAAGCACAAAATGTTATGGAACAGGACCTAGTGCGTAACCTTGTCTCAACGTTACCAATACAGCACAAGGCAACTTTGGCCAGTATTATTCTAAACAGGGGGCCCAAAGAAAAGGGGCAGCAAACAACCGGTGAAGTTTACAATACCTACAGTATAATATGCAGACAGTCCAAGATAGACCCACTTACCCAAAGAAGGATGGGACACATTATATCTGAACTGGATATGCAAGGACTGATCAATGCCAAAGTGGTTAGCCTAGGCCGCCAAGGAAGAACCAGATACATAAGTATGGCAATCGAAAAGAACCAGATTGACAGTGTTCTGAATGACGATTCATTTTTATCGCGCATTATCAAAGACATGAAGATGTCTGGATATTCGAGTAGTATGCAACTACGGTTAATCTGATTTTTTAGAATCGCGTTTCAGGACTCCTTCTTTCCAACCTTGCTCCCATCCAGCTGCGATTGCGGCTTGTAAACCTGCCTTCCTAGCGGCCTCTCTTGCCATATTTAGAACTGCTTCTCTCTTAGCCTTCGAACGTTGGTTGTTGATTGTGCCAGATATCTTTCTTGCCTCCTCAGTCAACTTCCTGGCCTCGGACCATATTCCATCCACTGCATTCTTCAGAATTTGGTCACCAGCCGGGCCTGAAGGTGCCGATGTTGCGGCCGCAAAACCTTCTTCTTTAGCTTCCATAAAAGCTCCCGACTTAATCGCCGTGCCTTTGCCTTTTTCCATCCCATACTTGGCCCAGGATTCTTTTCCCATGAATGCTGAATCACTGGTCAACTAAAGAAGTTGGGTCATTAGTCTCTATAAGTGTCCGGGAAAAACAACAATAGAACGGTTATGATCTCCAACCTTCCTAACATCATCAGCATAGAAAGAAATATCAAGGTTGGGTCTCCGAAATCATTGTATGTTTCCATAGGACCGATAACGCCCATCCCTGGACCTATATTGGCCAGACACGAAAGAGAGGTGGATATACCATCAATCAAGGTCAGACCAGGTTCCAGATACAAGGTCACCAGTGAACCAATCAAGAAGAGGATAATGAATATAAAGAAAAAGACGCCAACATTACGGAAAAGATCTTCATCCAGAACCTTGTCTCCAATTCTGAGTTTAATGACAGCGCGTGGATGGATTACCAGAATCAGTTCCCTCCTCAAGGCCTTCAGCAGCAGCATTATCCTTACCATCTTGATTCCGCCCGTTGTAGATCCTGCACAACCACCCATAAACATAGCTAGTAACAGTACGAAGACTGACATTTTTGGCCAATCTGTATAATTTGTCGTTGTAAAGCCAGTACCTGTCAACAGTGACGCTGTCTGGAAGGCAGTATGACTGAAATTGGAGGCGATATCTGCATTATTTTTGGATTCCAAGACAAGATTTATGAATATTAGAAAAAAGGAAGTTAGAACCAAGGTGAAATAAAATCTTAACTCGTCATTATTTCTGAAAATGTTAAACGATTTTTTTATCCTTAGGGAAACGGGATTCTCACTATTGAACAATGTAGTAGACACATAATACAGTAAAACGAAGTTCACACCGGAGATTAGCATAAAGAATGTAACAATCGAATCAGCTGCTGCACTGTCGTATGATCCAATCGACTCTACCTTTGGTGAAAAACCTCCAGTTGAAACAGTTGAAAACGAATTACAAATGGCATCATACAAAGGAATATCTCCCAGAAAACGAAGAAGAACAATCTCGGCAATAGTCAAGGCGAGGTACAAACTCCACAGAAGGCGCGCCGTCTGGGCCATCTGAGGTTTCAATCGGGTGAGGCCAGTTCCTGGCATCTCGGCCTGAAGAACCTGAATACCTCCTCCAAAAAGCCTTGAGAAAATAATCGTGGCTAAAACAATGATCCCCATTCCTCCCAGCCATTGGGTCTGGGATCTCCATAACAGGAGAGATTTGGGTGCGTCAAAGTATCCCTCTTTGTATTGTTTGGAATTTATCGGGTCTACTCCTTCAGGGACCTCAAGCATGGTTGCGCCTGTCGTTGTCAGTCCAGACATGGACTCGAACAGAGCTCCTGCCAAACCCATTTCATATGACATCAAACCCATCTGCTCTGATACCATGTAAGGTATGGCCCCAACAGCCACCATAATTATCCAAACCACGCTGACTAGGACAAAAGCTTCACGATTTCTGATATCCTCATCAATATGAAAATAGGAATAAAGAAAACCACCACCCAATACACACAGAACCATGGGAATACCGAACATCCAAGCCAAGTTGACCATATCCTCGCCTATGGCCAGTCCGGCAAGGATAGGTAAGATGAAAGATATTCCAAAAAAAGCTGTAATCGTACCCGCAAGACTTAGTATGAGATGAGCTCGCATCAATTACTGGAAGAAATTCTCCACCTCAGGCAGTTGATTTTTAAGAGTGAATACTAAAACGTGATCTCCAGCCTGTAAAACCGACTCACTGTCTGGAAATAGGGGTTCACCATCTCTGTTAATCATGGCCAGTAATGTATTGTCTGGAAGCTTGAGATCTCTGAGCTTTTGACCGGTCTTTCCATTCTTACCCTTAATTAAGAATTCACGGACTGAGGCATCACCTCCCTCTAATTCCTCCATACCTTCAATCTCGTCTGTTGACGTGGCTCGATCTACTATTGCATTAACAGTGACTCTCTTGGGATTTATCAAAGTATCAATACCTGTGTCTTGAACTACGTACTCCAATTCAGTCTGGTAAACCAGAGCGACGGTACGCTTAGCACCCTCCTTCTTCGCCAACAAACAACTCAGAACATTTAGGTCTTCCCGATCCGTAGCTGCGACGAACAAATCCTCGTAACGTATGCCCTCTTCCCTCAAAAAATGTCGGTCGGTTGGGGAACCAACTAACAATCGGACTTCTTCGGGAAGTTGAGAGCTGGCGATATCTGCCATTTCCTTATCAGGTTCTGCAACGTAAATTTCTACATCTTTGTATCTTTTTGCGACCTGCACGGCGAGTCTGATAGCAATGATGCTGGTACCAGCGATCATTATACGCTTGATATTTCTTTCACCGGTTATTTCCTTAGGTATTCCTAATGCATCTGATAATGCCTCTAATTCACTATATTCGCTAAGTAAAACCAGTATTCTATCTCTGGGCATCAATGTATCGCTAGAAGTAGGGATAATCACGCCTTCCTCCCGTGCAATCAGAACAATACGGCAATGTGATGGTAGAGAAATATTTCCAAGAGGGCGTCCAACAGAAGGTGAACTGTCACTTAGCCTAACTTCTAAGATTCTAAGCTTTCCGACAGAGAAATGTTCCAGTCTAGTTAGAGCAGGTCTAGAAAGAATCTGCCATATCCTATGCATTACTAATTCGTCCGGGCTAACATAAGCATCAACCCCAAAGATTTGCTGATGGTCCCGCTCTGAGGGTAGATCTGTGAATGCAGGATTGTTAAGTCTAGCTATAGTATTACAACCTGCTTGTTTTGCGAGAGAACAACCCAATATGTTAACTTCATCCTTTCCAGTTACTCCAATAAATAAATCAACCTCCTCTAAAGAGGCTTCATCAAACAAAAGTCTTGGCGAAGCCGCATTCCCCTGAAAGACTTGCGCATCAAGGGTCTGTGCGCGCTTTACGGCCGCGGGATTGGAATCGACTAACGTCACCTCGTGCCCTCGATAAACTAAGTCCCGGGCGACACGGAATCCAACCTCACCAGCACCCGCAATGAGTACTCGCATTATTGCCTTCACAAGGGGGGTTTTTTAAAAGCTCTCGTAAGGTTCTAGACCTTTATTTGAGTCTCAATGTGCTTTAAGCCATAGGAAGCTGCGATTCCTGCACCAAAGAACAAGAATGTCAAGAATATAGATGTCGGAGTAAAACCCTCAAGAACTTGGCCAATACTCAAGTTAGGGGCTAATCCTTCCTCCTGATAGCTCGCTTTCCAAGGCCACAATGTAATCAAAGAGCCGCACATTAATCCTGTTAGCAATGCCATTGTAGTATCTAGATATTTGGATATCATATAGTTCATACATGGAACAAAGATGATTAGACCGATTATCCCACCCAGAATCAAATACAAAAGTGGTTCCAGATCTCCATCGTGAAAGGAACTCGCTATGGTTGTGTATTGGCCAAGGGTCAAAAGGACGAGGGCACCACTTACGCCTGGCAGCAACATAGCCGTAAGGGAAAGTGCACCTCCGGCAATGAAGAGTAGCATACTGTCGCTGTCGGTACCCAAAGTAAAACTAGAGTAGAGAAGAATAATCAACATGCCAACTGTCGCAAGAAGATAATGTTTGGTTTCGGGAGAAGGTACTAATTTCCACGGTTCTCTGACGCTGAAAAGTACTAATCCAAAGAAGAATGAAAATACAAAAGGCCCGGTAGATTCCTGTCGTAATAGGCCTGGTGAATCATCTGGACCAACCAAGATTTTAGTAACGACATAATAAGAACACAACATTCCACAACCAAGGGGGAAAAGAAAATTAAGGGCCGAACGAAATTCAGCCTCAGAATGTGAGGGGAATCTTTCCCTGACAAAGACCAGACATGTAGATAGAGAAATTATCAGCTTCTGATATACTCCCAATATAAGCGCTATTGTACCGCCACTTACTCCAGGAACAGCATCGGCAGCACCCATCAATAAGCCAAAACCAAAGGTTGACATACGAGGGTCAAATTTGTCTTCTTCACTCATTTTTCTCTCCGTAATATTCTAACTTGGAGGCTATAGCTACTTTTGCAGCTAATTTCCGAGAGTTACGACCTCTGTCTTTCCTTTTTGATTGTTTCACAGAAGGATGTTGGTAAAGCAGCCCATGTTTGGGTGGAGGTGACCCGTCCGACATGTGTCTGAACAATGCTTTCTCGGCTCCAAGTAATTGAATGGTCGATGAAGGCATGCGTGCTAACTTGAACAACCCTCCGGCGGCTGCTACAATCCTGACGGCTAGTTGTGTACCCAGAATATTAACCAGATTTGGAAAGACCTTAGGTGATTCTTGATCTAAATATTCAGAAAGTTCTGAAATCAATGCCTTGGTTGAGAAATAAAAATCTTTCAGAAGACTTATTCTAGAAGGTAACACCTCGTCTTCCAATATCCTTTCAACCTTTGTTCTGGGTTTTCCGGTTACTTGGGTATACCATGAAGTTAGTCTTTCAGAAACCAGATTCAAGATGTCATGTGCCTCATCTAACGCCCCTATTGATTGTATAAGATTCTTATCAGGAGTCAGGTCACTCTTTATTTTTTTCTTGGCTTGGATTATACTTGCCTCTCTAATAAGTGATAGAGGAAGACAAAGTTCTCCCAAATTTATCTCCACTTTTGACTCTGAATGCTCTCCTAGAATAAGAGATAATGAATCTGCATCGGCAGGTAATTCAAGAACCACATCCGAACGAATGTACGTCCCTATCGGCGTACCCACAGTTGAAATTCAGATTCTCCGCCTCAACCTTGATAGAAGTGTGATTACCAGCAACACTGAGATTAGGCCAGGGCCTGGAAGACCAAACAAACTTTCTTCTTCCTCTTCTGGAATCTCATCTGGAATCGCATCTGATTTGAGGACCGTGAAAGGTAGGGCTATCTTAGTAGTACTTGAATCAGTGCTCAACGTTACATTGAGAGTACCTGACATCTCCCCAGCTGCCTGAGTGATTGGAGGATTTACCTCAATAATGATTTCCTGATAACCGCCAGGTTCCAAACCAATTGTATCTGAAGGAAGAGAAAACCAAGAAGCACGCTTTCCCTCCATTGACAGACTCAGACTCTCGATAGTATTACCGCTATTTGTCAACCTCACAATAAATTGGCCAGTGGTTCCGGCAGTCACATCACCTGCAGTTGTTTTCAATTCAACATCAACATCGGCTATTTCAGGGATGTATACGACAAATTCCATATCAATAGTCTGACCAGACTGGTCTGAGGATACCTTGGCCTGAATGGCATTATCTCCTCCATACACAGTAGCAGGAATCTCCACATTGAGGTACACGACTTTCGACTGAGAGGGTGCTAAGGTAAAAGATGACTCTGAGAAAGTAGCAATCCACCCTGCAGGAGCCATGGCTGACGGCAAGCTTACGTAATCAATTGCATTGCCATTGTTAGTGATAGATAATTGGAACGGGATTGTATCTCCTGATTCACCAGACCTCTCAGTACCTGAGGGAGCATCTACATCCAAATGGTATACAGGATTAGTGTACACTGTGAAAGTGTCAAAGCTAGTTATCCCGTTGTTAAGACCAGAGATTCCAACCAAACTCATGAATGCCCCATTGACCGTGTTTGCAGCCTCGTTAGAACTGGAGGTGACCTTCAATTCGAAACTGGCTGTCTGGCCCTTAGAAACTGAGATGGATGAAACACAATCAGAACTGATACAGTAACTCCAACCATCGGGTAGGCCATCAAGATGTAATGCTATATCATCCTCAGCGTTAGCGTTGTTAGTCAGATCGACTGCAAACACATGAGTAGCACCAGGACCATCAAATGATTCTATCTCTATTACGTCTATTACGAAGTCAGCATAATACTCAACTTTTATGGATAATGCAACATTATCAACTGTAACTCCTGACTCGTCCAGTACCAAAATAATGGTGAAATTAAAGTAACCTGGAGATGCACTGTTGGGAACCTGGAAAGGGACTAAAAATGTCTCCTGGCCGCCATAGGGGTCTAATGCACTTGTTGTGTAAGGGAAGGTGTCTTCAAAATTCCAACCACTAGGAAGCTGATTTGAGTCAAATGTGTATGACTGGATGCTATTACCCTCGTTAACTAAAGTTATCTCGAATGATGAAGAATCGCCAGGATTAAGGGTTTGCATACCGCCCCAATTTATTCGATCATCGAAAATCTTGTTGACGGAAGTTGTTGTATCAACACTATCCGAAATGGAAGAATTCCCTGCAGATATCGCAACCACACCCATTACAGCAGAATCAGTGTTCCTTGCCGAAGCTGGAATATCGACATGGAACTCAAAGTCATAAGAGGAACCATCCTCGAGATCCTCTACGAATAATGTGCTTAATGAAACACCCCAGGCATCACAGCCATCGCATCTTACTATGCTCAATAAAAAATCGTCAGGATCTGTTCCAGAATTAGTCAAGGTCATCGAATAAACCACCACAGCATTGGGATTGCCGCTCAGACTATCTAATTCAACAGCTAGGCTAACATCACGGGTAGGTATACGGACCGAAGTATTGGTCGTAAGGTTATCACTGAATTGTTCTCTATTGGAGGATCTAACGCTAACATAGGCCTCTGACCAGTCATCCTTAACGGAATCAGAAGGACAAGACACACTCAAAACAACGTTTGCAGTTTCGTCAGGGTCAAGATTAATACTAAACTGGCTGAGATTGGAACTCCAGCCGTCCTTCACATCTCCTAGATCTAAGAGGACGGAATCTGCTTCATCTCCAGTATTGGTAACATAAAGGTCATACAAAATATGTCCGCCCGGAATCACCTGCTTGGAAAAGGCATCGACCACTATATCAACGCCATATACTCTACCATCATTCACAGTAGTGGTGGTGTCCAGATATCCATAGATATGGTCATAACCAGTCTGCTGAACATGAACGGAGACACGAATAACCGCAGACTCATTCTCAGCGGCGGTGTTGGGAATATCTACTACTAAATTGAAGATCCCCGTCTCTGAAGGATCTAAGTCTATAGTAGAAACGCTTGTTTCGGCAGTCCAATCCTTGGGAAGAGGGCCAATTTCTACACTGAATTCCTCAGAAGTCTCGCCAATATTCATTGCCTCCACTACATAGACAACGGACTCACTACGATTACCATTTAATGAATCGCCTTCTCTAGTCATAACGTCCACGGCATAGACCATGTCTATCTCCAACCTCTGGTCGACACTGGCTGTGGAAGTAGAATTCTGTGATGTAACCATGACTGTAAAGTCCAAATAGTCACATGTATCATATTCCCCATCTCCATCCGTGTCATAACAGTAAACACCTTGAACTGGAGCTCTAAAAGTAAATGAAATTGTTTTGGTAGTTCCTGAAGAAACTGAAACGTTCGCCGTATCTGGTTCGGCGTACCACCCATCATCATCCGGGTCACTCCAAGTGACTGATAAATCGTAAGTGTCATCGAAAGTACCGTCATTGGCAACGCGAAAATTGTTCTGAATCTCTTCATTGCGCGTTACACTAGAGAGGCCCTCGTTACCTTCCCCATATTCTAGTGAGACATCATAATCACCGTCGCGGGAAAAGTCGCCATAATTGCCAACCAAAAGTTCCGAATGATTCTCAACAATATTATGATTTACGCCACCAATTGGCGAGACCAAAAGTAATGCGATGAGCGATACCAGTACAGAGTATGCGCCTTTTACCATAGTTTATCACCAGAGTAGAAAGTTTATATAACTATTACTCACCATTTTCATCGTCCTTTTTGTCATTGTCGATGGTTTTGGCTACGGAATTTATCTCTTTCTGTAATTTGTGGATATCATCCCTAAGCTTTAACATGGAAATCTCAAAAGGAGTGAAACCCTGATTTGAAAGAGAACGAGTAGCAATGAACATGCCTACCAGTACCCCGCCCAGAACTGCGGCCAAGGAAACAGTAAAGACAGAAAATGAATAGAACGCAAGTAAATCGCTCGCATCAAAATGTATCCATCCCATCTGAAAGAAGAGCAAATACAGGAGGAACGCAACAACCAGAACGATTGTCGCCCGATATGCGAAAGGTGTCTTGGATAAATTCATGCCTTGCACTTCTTCCGACGCTCTTTGACTGAAAAAATAATATCCTGCCCCACCAGCTGCCAAAAGTACCAGTATCCACATACTCGTATATTTTGTGACATCTTGGCTTTCACTTTTCACATCCTTGCCGACAGGGGGTTCTTCGACTATAATATCCAATGGGACATTATAAGGTAATTCCCAAATTTCCGGCTCTTCTTCGATGTCTTCTGTCAATATTACCTCGGCCTGAACCTGATTCTCATCGAATTCGGAATCTGGAATGATCTTGATCCTGCATGAATATTCCCAGTACACTTCACTCAAATCTGCTGCGACTGACAGTGTAAAATATCCAGTGGAATCAGTTATATCACTCATTACTTCCTTGGATATTAGTCTTTGATGACTGAAAACAGAGGTTGAAGTCTCAGAGTCTTGATTAAAACTAATGGTCAAATTGTCCATTTTCACGCGAGGAATCGTGTACACGTAGATCCAAGTATCATCGCCATCTGAATCAATCTGCATGGAAACAATGGTGCGGCTCGGACTAGATTCCTGGCAGCCTGCCAAGGCGATTGTCGTGAGTATTAAGAATACCCCCAAGGTCCGATACACCGTTGGTGTTCTAAAGATAGGGGATAATAAGAATAACCACTTGGCAAATAGAGGATAACATCAATAACTAGGTCTTGTGAGGGGGAGTCATGCCTGCAAAAGGGTTCCAATTAATTGCTATTGAGGCCAAAAGACACCGAAAATCGGCCCCTCAAAAACAAGTTAGAATCGACCACAACACAACTGTTCTTTCTGTAAAAAGGAAATCCAGCAAAGAAATGCTCGTCGGAATGAGATACACTGTTTCCTATGGTCTGCTGGGAATAGTCCAACTGGATTGTGAAATAGGATACGGCGAAGATAGCGGAATAGACAAAGCCGCCAAAAAATGGGAGAGGGAACACAAGCTACCTGATAAAGTTGCAGAGGCCGTGCACAACAGAACCTTGGCACAGGGATCCTTCGAAGTACTGAATATTGCTAAGAAGCTGAACCTTCCGCCACCATTTAAAGTGGAAATACCACAAATCAAGATTGGAAAGAAAGAAGAGGCCTCTAACAACAAAGACAGCAGTCCCGAAGTAGCATAGTAATGGCAAGAATGGAATTTGAATGCCCCGAATGTAAAAAATTAAACAAAATTGTCATAATGGGGGATGATTCAGCTAAATTCGCAAGAATATGTGTGAATTGTGATTCCAAGCTTGAAATAGAATTAACTAGTGAAGAAAAAAAATTAAAGGTCGTTTTGATATCCAATAATAATAAAGTACACATTAACGCCGCTAAAGTGGTACCCAAGGATTACAAACCATATGAAGGGAAAGTTCCAGAAACCACTAAAAAGACTACAATGGTGAAGATAATTTCACTGCTAATCTTCAGTTCAGCTCTTATGGGATTTATGACTAGTGGATTACTATTCACCGTACCCGATCAGTACGACGCTGTTGAGAAAATTAAAATTGAAATAGTTGTGAAAAACAGCACTACTGAAATAGAAAACGCAACCATCCTTGTTAATTCTCAAGAAGTTAATCAAACCTATCTTGGAAGTGGAACTTATGATATTTTTCTTAAACCGGGAAAATGCAAAATCGAAGTAAGGGCTCCATTGCACAAAAATAGCACCATGGACGTATACATTCCACTTCAAGACAATACGATCATGCAAGGATTGGAAGGCGTTAACACGTTTACTTTCCATATGCAGGAAGGTGAAGGAAATGCAAGTCTGGATGAGAATACCTACAGTTTGATGCTGATTTGGTGCCCAGGAATTATGTTTCTATTTTCATTAATAGGGGCATGGGGGGCATGGGTCACGTATACCTTGCAATCTTACAAGTATGCTCAGATTGGGGCATTTTTCTCTATTCTGGCGATGGGGTTCCTTATAGTTGGACCAATACTAGGATTCATGGCTCTGGTGCTTCTACCAAAAATCAAGAAATTGTTCAACCGTTCCTTTTAATAACTAGACTAACGCGACTATATTGTGAAGTTGAAGGCAGGACTTGAGGTACACCAACAG
>ERZ651768.1689-NODE-1689-length-15994-cov-28.998052_pt1 | contig 15994 bp, 15 predicted proteins | sample MGYA00514754_ERZ651768 | MGnify/ENA metagenome assembly ERZ651768
GTGAGGGAATTTGCCGAGCTGGTAAAAACTTTTTCCCGACAAAGTTAACCTCTCAAATATATGCAATCATCATGAAATTGTCAAAAGACACTTTCATTTCTACATATCTTTTAGTGTGATGCTGAAGATTTGTACATGGCCATTATTAGGAGTAAAATGACAAATGTAAAATTATTTTATTAAAGCTTGACTATTTTTAGTAATAAGAATTAAATGGTTACCACCAAGGATTAATCTTGGTGGTATTGAGGGGCCTTTTAACATCTGGTTTCATGGCCTACTCAATTTAATTTAATTCTAATATAGGAGTTAATTATGTTTAAAAAAATGATAAGGAAAATGGCATTGACAATTTCAATGTTGTTATTTATGGGCTGGGTGAATATTTATGGTGCAGATGCTATTTGTTACAACTGCCCCCCTAAATGGGCTGATTGGGCTTCTCAACTGAAAATGATAAAAAAACATTTAGGGTATGATATTCCGCATGACAACAAAAATTCAGGACAGACGCTTTCCCAATTATTGGCTGAAAAAAATAGTCCTGTAGCTGATGTTGCCTACTACGGTGTAACAGTTGGAATACTTGCTGGTCAAAAGGGAGTAGCTGCAGCTTACAAACCGAAATATTTCAATGAAATACCTGATGGACTTAAAGATCCACAAGGGAAGTGGTTTGCAATACATTCTGGTACACTTGGTTTATTTATAAACGTTGATGCACTAGAAGGTGCCCCCATACCTAAGTCGTGGTCAGACCTTTTAAAACCTGTATATAAAGGCATGGTTGGTTATTTGGATCCATCCTCAGCGTCGGTTGGTTATGCAGGAGCTGTTGCAGTAAATAGAGCAATGGGGGGGAATTTAAGCAACTTTGACCCTGGAATTAATTACTTTAAAAAATTAGCAAAGAATGATCCCGTTGTGCCTAAGCAAACTTCTTATGCAAGAGTTCTATCTGGCGAAATTCCTATTCTTTTTGATTATGATTTTAATGCTTATAGAGGTAAATATACTGACAAGGCAAATGTTGTTTTTGTTATTCCTCAAGAAGGTACAATAGTTCTTCCATATGTAATGAGTCTTGTTAAAAATGGTCCTCATCCAGAAAAGGGTAAAAAGATTTTAGATTTTATAATGTCAGATGATGGACAAAAAGTATGGGCAAACGCATTTTTAAGACCAATTAGGTCATCAGCTTTGTCCGCAGAGGCTGCTTCAAAGTTCTTACCCGCATCAGACTATGCTCGAGCTAAACCAGTTAATTACGGAAAAATGGCTGCAGTACAGAAGTCTTTTCAAGAGCGATATTTAAGCGACGTCAGATAAAATATTCAATATAGAGGTAGCAAATTGTTACCTCTATATCTTTTTTAAAAGTTATAAAATTGAATGAAATATTACGATTATCCAAAACTTTTTGTTTTAGCTTTACCAGTTGCGATTTTCTTTGTAACTTTTTTTATAGTTCCAATGATTCAGCTAGTCATTATTGGAGGATCAGGTGAAATTGGGGAATCGTCTTATCTTAGTATAATTAATAAACCTAGGCATTTTGAGAGTCTGATTGCGACGTTAATACTTTCTATAGCTGTTACTATTACAGCGCTTATAATTTCAACAGCTACAGGTCTTTTTCTTGTGAGAAATATTTTCCCTGGACGAGAAATCTTATTGTCGATATTAACTTTTCCACTTGCTTTTCCTGGTGTAGTTATAGGATTTTTAATTATAATGCTGGCGGGTAGACAAGGTTTGATTGGTTGGATTACTAAGGCATTATACGGTGATAAAATTGTTTTTGCTTATTCTATGTTAGGATTATTTTTTGGATATTTGTATTTTTCTATACCTAGGGTTATTTTAACTATAATGGCAGCCGCAGAAAAACTAGATAAATCTTTAGAAGAAGCTGCTAAATCTTTAGGAGCTTCACCTTATAGAATTATAATGGATATTATTATTCCTGCATTAAAACCTGGCTTAATTGCTTCTGGAGCAATATGCTTTGCAACCTCAATGGGAGCTTTTGGTACTGCTTTTACTTTAGCTACCAATATTGATGTTTTACCAATGACTATTTACACTGAGTTTACATTAAATGCTAACATAGCTGGTGCGGCCAGTTTATCCATAGTTTTAGGTTTGGTTACATGGGTCGCTCTTTTTATAGCAAGAAGTCTGTCTGGCCAAACCGTAGCTGTTTCTGGTTAGTATTTTATGAATAAAAAAACCATTTTTTTTATTCAATTATTTTTTACCCTCCTAGTTTGTTCTTTTTTAGTAATTCCAGTCTTTCTTTCAGTTCTTGCGGGTGTAACACAGAATTTTTTTGTAGGGATAAAGAGTGGTTTTACTATCAGGTGGATTGTTGAAGTTTTAAATTTGTATACTGATACAATTTATCTCTCCTTATTAATTGCAATTACTTGTTTATTATTAACTTTAATTATTGGTATTCCTGCTGCTTACGTTTTAGCAAGGGTCGGAGGACGAATATCTAGAATTATTGAAGAGACAATTGTTTTACCTGTTGCTGTCCCAGGCTTAGCAATTGCTCTTGCCTTGATAATTATATATGGAGGATTTCGTGACTTTAGAACTAGTTGGTATTTCATCCTAGTTGGTCATGTACTCTATACACTTCCATTTATGGTCCGGTCAGTGTTGGCTGTTTTATCATCATTTAATTTTAAGGAATTGGAAGAAGGAGCTGCAAGTTTAGGTGCTTCATTTTGGACAAGATTTATAACAATTGTTCTGCCTAACGCTAAGTCTGGTATATTGGCAGGTTCACTCATGGTATTTACTCTGTCTATTGGTGAGTTTAATTTAACTTGGATGTTACATACACCTATGACTAAAACACTGCCAGTCGGGCTTGCCGATAGCTATGCTTCAATGAGGCTTGAGGTTGCCAGTGCATATACATTAATTTTCTTCATAATGATAATTCCTCTCTTACTAGGTATGCAATTACTTTCCAAGGATAAGATTTAATAATAATATTTATCAATTATAATTAAAAGATTAGCATGGAAAAAGGTACAACATCCATAAACCTTATTAATTGTGGAAAAACTTTTAAAGATGGAACTAGGGCATTAGAGAAAATAAATCTTAATATAAAAGGGGGAGAAACTATCGTCTTGTTGGGACCATCAGGATGTGGGAAAACAACTTTATTGAGAATTATTGCAGGTCTTGAAGAGCCTGATTATAGTGGCCAAATTGTGTTCAATAACGAAAATGTCACTAAGTTGCAAATTGAAAAAAGGAATGTTGGAATGGTTTTCCAATCATATGCTCTATTTCCCAACATGAATGTTAAAGAAAATATAGGTTATGGTCTTAAAGTAAGAAAAATAGATAAAAATAAAATTGAGGATCGTGTTTCTGAAATGTTAAATATGATGCACATTGATGAATTATCATCTAGGAAAATAGATCAATTATCTGGGGGACAAAGACAAAGAGTCGCTTTAGCAAGAGCTATCGCTGTAAGACCAAGAGTATTATTGCTTGATGAGCCTTTAACAGCTTTAGACGCAATTTTGAGAGATCGGCTAAGAGTCGAAATAGATAGTCTTCTTAGAAGTCTTGGAATAACCACTATTTATGTTACACACGATCAATCAGAAGCTATGGCACTAGGTGATCGAATTGTTGTTATGAGTAATGGCCAAATTTCACAGATTGGGACTCCAAGAAATATTTATTATAATCCAGAAAATGAATTTGTTGCTGATTTTATTGGAACTGTAAACCGTATCTCTGGGAATAATCTTAAAAACCTTACTTCATTTGAGGGACAGGAATTACTTTTTAGGCCAGAAGATATAGATATAGTTGAAAAAAAATACAGTCATTTAACTGGGGTAGTAAAGGCATCTTTTTTCCTAGGGGAAAAAACACGCTTAATAGTAAATTATAATTCGACTGAACAAATATCAGTAGAAGGAAAATTTAAGGAAGAATATAAGATAGGCTCAGAAATTTTTCTAAAAATCAACCTAGACACGTTAATTCAATTACCAAATTAGCTAGAGTATTATGCTAATAGCCCAAATAACTGATACACATATTAAGCCTAACGGGGCGTTGGCTTATGGGAACGTCTTAGACTCAGCTTTATGCCTAAAAAATGTTGTCAAACACTGTAATAAATTTAATCCTACAATAGATCTTGCTATAGTCACGGGAGACCTTACAGATTCTGGGAAAATAGAAGAATATGAAGAATTTAATAAAATTTTAAGAGACCTCAAGATGCCGTGGTTTGTAATCCCTGGTAATCATGATAATAGTAAGAACCTCATGCACTTTTTTGATAAGCACGAATACCTACCAAGAAATGAAAAATATTGCAATTATGTAATTGACAAATATCCTTTTACCTTAATGGGGCTCGATACTACTGTAATTGGAGAAAATTTTGGAGAACTAAGTGATGAGAGTCTGCAGTGGTTAGAATTAAATCTTAAGCGTTACTCTAGTAAACCAACTATATTATTTATGCATCACCCACCATTTGAAATAGGAATAGATGGAATGGATAATCAGAATTTGAAAAATTCAGCTAAATTTTTTGAAATTCTCAGATCTTATCCACATGTAAAACACATCGCATGCGGTCACGCTCACCGTGCAACTGAAACTGTTATCGACGGTATCGGCATCAGTATTGCCCCAAATGGAGCCCATTCCGTGAATCTGGATTTGATTTCAAAAAATCCTCTAATGTTTATCATGGAGCCAGCAGCAATTAGAATTTTTAAATTAAATCTGATTAGCAAAAATGTCATTTCACATCTAAGTTTTGTTGGTAAATTTGACGGGCCGTATCCATTTTATTCTGAATTTGGGGTTTTATTAGATTAGATTAAAGAAAATTTCAGAAAATTTATGACTTTAAGATTCAGAAAGTGCTTCAAAGATTTATTAAGATTTATTTGAATATCCACTAAACGTAGTAATTTTGTCTAATCGAAAATTATGAATATAGCCTTGCAGGACCAAAAGAAATTTGCTGCCAGAGCATCATGGTATTATTACAAGATCGGAATGACACAAGGAGAAATTGCTAATCGTCTTGGTATCAACCGTGCCCGTGTAATTAATATTCTCAATGAAGCTCGAAAAGATGGTACCGTAACGTTTCATGTCAGTGGTGAAGATGCAGAGCTGATGGCTCTGGAAGTGCAGCTCAAAGAAAAGTGGGGTCTGCGTGATGTCTTTTTGACGCCTGGGGTTTCTGATGAAGAACTTAAGAATGCTCTCAGTATGGCTGGCGCGCAGTATTTAGAAATGAATTTGCCTTCAAAGGAATCTTTGATTGCGCTTGGATGGGGAGAGACCATTTCCGGAATTACCCGCAATTTGGGAAGAGTCATTCCCGAAAGGACATCCTTTGTCACACTTTGCGGTGGTGTGATGCACTATCTCAGCGAGCATACTCCGGCCAATGTCGGCACTCCTCTTTCCGGATTTCTTTATCCATTCCATGTTATACCAACACCCCTGATGGTGGGTTCACCTGAACTCAGGGACCAGTTGCTCAACGAGCCTGAAGTTCAGCATGTGATGAACATGGCTCAACTTGCGGATATTGCAATGGTAGGTATTGGCTCTCTGAAGACCAGTACTGAATTTGAAGGCTTTGGTTATAAATCACAAAAAGAACTCGATCTGCTAAAAAAACGCGGGGCTGTGGGTGAGATGCACGGAGAATATTTTAACTCAGTTGGTGAGCCGTTAGAATTGGAGCATCACCATCGACTGATCTCAATTCGCCTGGAAACATTGCGCAAAATGAAACACGTGGTTGGCGTGGCCGGTGGCTCAGATAAAATTGAAGCTCTGAAAGCTGCTTTAAAAGGGGGATTTATTCACTCCCTGATTACCGATGAAGTGACCGCAAGGGCTTTGCTTTTTTAAGAAGGATATAATTGTTGTCATTTATTATATGTAACTATATGAAATAGTTAATGATATAATGAGAATGAAGCCAAATTACAAAAAAAAAAATATTTTGCAAAAATAATGTTGCAATTGAAAAATATTATGATTATTATAATCACACTGCCAAACAAAACTCTTGGCAGTTTTTTAAAGTAATTAGAAAATGAGTTTAATAGAGCTTAAGAATGTCTCAAAATATTGGGGAGATATTAGGGCAGTTGAAAAATTAAACATAAATATTGAAGAAGGCGAGTTTGTGGTATTATTAGGACCTTCAGGATGCGGTAAATCAACAACTTTAAGATTGATAGCAGGTTTGGAAAATGTTTCTTCAGGCGGAATATTTATAGGTGGCAAAAATGTAAATAATATAGATCCTTCTTCAAGAAATATATCAATGGTTTTCCAGTCGTACGCACTTTTTCCACACTTAAATGTGGAGGAAAATATAATTTTTGGATTAAAAGTTAGAAAAGTGAAAAAAGGTGACAGGCAAGTTAAATTAAAAAATGTTGCGGAAAAAGTTGGATTAAGTAATTTGTTAAAAAGGAAACCTGCTGAACTATCCGGAGGTCAACGCCAAAGGGTTGCACTTGCAAGAGCAATAATAAGTGAGAATCCTATCTGTTTGATGGATGAACCATTATCAAATTTAGATGCGAAGTTAAGACATCAGATGCGCTCAGAAATTCGCTCACTTCAAAAAGATTTAAATATTACATTAATATACGTAACTCATGATCAGACTGAAGCAATGAGCATGGCTGATAAGATTGTACTACTGAACGAAGGGGAAATTGTTCAACAAGGTAGGCCAAAAGAACTTTATGAAAAACCAGAGAATACTTTTACAGCAAAATTTCTTGGAAATCCACCAATGAATTTAATTAATCTAGAAGTTGAAAGAGAAGGTAATTATATTCCTATCTTTGAAGAAAAATATTTTATTAAACAAAAGTCAGATAAAAAAAATATTTTAGGTATAAGACCAGAAGATATTGAAATTTCAAAAGAAGGGATTAAATGCACTATAAATGACTTGGATTACCAAGGGTCAGATGTAGTATTAAGTCTGCAATTAGGGAATCAAGAAATTTTTGCTAGGATTGATTCTAAAAAAGTAGAAGAGTTAGATAATCATGTTTATATAAATTGGGACAATAATAATTTACATTTATTTGATTTTGAATCTGGCGTAAGAGATGTCAATTAAATTAGGGGCGCTGTTGATTCATGAGAGGTGTGAAGATGGTCTTCACACCGTAAGTAAGGGACATTTGATGTCTCTATAATCCTAAAATTAGGAGTGAATATGTTTTGCTATATCAAACTGGTAAGAAAAGTCATTGTGAGTATATTGGGAGTATTTCTGTTCTTTACCACTCAATTATTCGGTATAGAACTTAACATGTACTATCCTGTTGCAGTTGGTGGATCATTAACCAAAATAGTTGACGGAATGGTAGATGAGTTTGAGAAGAAAAATCCTGATGTTAAGGTAAATGCAATTTATGCAGGGAATTATAATGATGCCAGAATAAAAGCCCTTGCAGCGCTGAAAAGCGGGAAACCTGCTCAACTGTCTGTAATGTTTTCAATAGACATATATGAATTAATTGAGCAAGATGCCATAGTCCCTTTTGATGATCTGGTAAGTACTTATGAAGATAAAGCCTGGTTATATTCATTTTATCCAACATTAATGCAAAATGGAGTAACTGATGGGAAAGTATGGGGTATACCCTTTCAACGGTCTACAATTGTAATGTATTACAATAAGGATATATTTAGAAAAGCAGGATTAAATCCAAATCAACCACCAAAGACTTGGAATGAATTAGTCTCATATGGTAAAAAGATTGTAGCTAGTAATAGTAACACTTGGGGAGTAATGATTCCTTCAACAGGTTATCCATATTGGATGTTCGGTGCTTTGACAATGCAAAATGACCAAGTACTTATGAATGGTGATGGTAATAAGACGTATTTTGACCATCCTCGTGTAGTTGGAGCTCTTAAATACTGGTATGACTTAGGAAATAAACACAAAGTAATGCCATCGGGAACAATTGAATGGGGAACATTGAGGAAAAACTTTCTTGAAGGGAAAACTGCAATTATGTGGCACTCTACAGGAAACCTGACAACAGTTAAAAAGAAAGCTAAGTTCGATTTTGGTGTTGCAATGCTTCCAGCAAATAAGCGCAGAGGGACTCCAACAGGAGGTGGAAACTTCTACATTTTTAAAGATACTTCTGATGAAGAGAAGAAGGCTTCAATGCGTTTGATTAAGTTTATGACGAGCCCAGAACAAGCTGCACATTGGTCAATGTCAACGGGGTATATGGGAGTTAGTCCAGCGTCATATCAGACTAATGCTTTAACAAATTATGTTAAACAATTTCCTCCTGCTCTTGTAGCAAGAGATCAATTAAAATTTGCTACTGCCGAACTTTCAACTTTTCAAACCGGTAGGGTTAGAAAATTACTTGATGATGCTATTCAGTCTGCATTGACTGGAAATAATTCGCCAAGTTCAGCATTGAAAAAAGCCCAAAAGAGTGCTGATAAACTATTAAAACGATATAGGTAATTATTAATTTGCGGAAGGCTTTGAATTAAAAACCTTCCGCAGATTTTTTAGCACCGTTTAAAAGGCATTCCCGTTAACCAATCCCACCATAAGAAGCCCTGCTTCAATGTTTAAAAATAATCTTCATCACATTTATGCCTGGTTACTTCTTTCACCAGCATTAATTTTAATGGGTACTTTTACCCATATTCCATCAATTTTAACTTTAATATCCAGTTTTTTTAGTACAGGCACAAAAAAATTCCCAAGCAAATTTGTAGGGCTTGAAAATTATGAGCTGATTTTTGATGACCCCATTTTTTTAGAAGCGGTTTTAAACAATATATGGTACGCAATTGCCACAATAATCCCATCTATTATCCTAGCAATACTTATGGCTCTTTTTGTAGATAGTAAATTATCTGGAAGAGTATTGGTTAGAATGGCATATTTTACACCGACTATTTTACCTATGATTGCAGTATCTAATATTTGGTTATTTTTTTATACTCCAGAGATAGGTCTTATTGATCAAATAGCCACGAATTTAGGGTTTAATAGTCAAAATTGGTTAGGAGATAAAGACACCGTGCTCAATTGTATAATACTTATTACTATATGGAAGGAAGCAGGTTTTTTCATGATTTTCTATTTAGCAGCATTACAAAATATACCACCTGAACTTAAAGAGGCAGCTTTTTTAGAAGGTTCTTCAAAATTTTATTTTTTCCGCAGAATAACATTCCCTTTATTAATGCCAATTACACTTTTTGTTTTAGTTAATGCAACTTTAAATTCATTTAAATTAGTGGATCATCTGTTCATACTCACAAAAGGTGGACCAGATAATGCCAGTAATTTGATCTTGTATTATATATATGAGACTGCATTTTCTTTTCTGGACTCTTCATATGCTGCAACACTAACAATATTTTTACTTTTTGCATTAGCTATTATTTCGATAGTTCAATTTATGTTTTTTGATAAACGAATTCATTATAGATGAAAAATTATTTTAATAGTACTTCCATAGAGTATTTTGCTGCTTGGATTTTAGCATTAGTGTGGGTATCACCGCTACTTTATGCTTTTTGGGCAGCATTTCATACTAATGAATATGCTGTTAATTTTGAAATTCTTGCTCCATTGACCTTAAGTAATTTTGCAGAAGCTTGGGAACAAGCTCCTTTTGCCAGATATTTTCTAAATACTTTTTTAATAGTATCATCAATTTTAATTGTCCAATTTATAGTTTGTACACTTGCAGCGTATGCATTTGCTAGATATGAATTTTTTGGCAGTAAAATATTATTTGCCATTATTTTGTTGCAACTAATGATTGTTCCCGAGGTTTTAATAGTAGAAAATTACAATATAATGTCTAAATTGAATTTGGTTGATACAGTATTAGGTGTTGGTCTTCCGTACATGGCAAGTGCATTTGGTATATTCCTGTTAAGACAAACCTTTAAGTCTATCCCTAAGGAATTGGAAGAAGCTGCACGAATAGAAGGTTGCAAATTATTTGGTATATTATTACGAGTTTATGTACCCTTGGCTAAACCCACATATTTGGCATATGGACTTGTATCTGTTAGTTATCATTGGAATAACTTTTTATGGCCATTGGTAATAACTAATTCAGTCAACACTAGGCCTCTCACAGTGGGGCTGGCCATTTTTGGAGCTCCAGAATCAGGTGTAAATTGGTCAATAATTTCTGCTGCAACATTGTTATCAGTGTCCCCATTACTATTAGGTTTTATTTTGTTTCAGAAACAATTTATTCAATCATTTATGTTTGCTGGAATTAAATAAGTAATATTTTTAAGTGAATGGAGAACAACTGGATCTGGAACATCATTTGTACGAAATTAAATAGCTAAGGGTTTTGCCCCAGCAAGGGTATAAATTGGATTTATCGTGGATGGTGTGGACTTGGCCAACAGCAGCTTTTTTTATCGTGATATTTTTGTTGCTATGTATGATGGCCGTTTGGGAGTATTTTAGTCCCGGTGGTGAACCAAGACACGGAATCCTTGGCTTAGATACAACACGTGGTGATCGTTTATTCATATCTCTCTTGGGCAGTGGTTTCATTCACATCGCTTGGCTTGGGCTGTTAGATATTTCAATTTGGGGTGCTTTTGTACTCTCAATAGTCTATGCCATTGCAGTGTTTAAGTGGGTTTGAAAAAATTATAAATTCCTTCATAAGTCGTGTTTTTTGTAAAATTATTTGTTAGTGGAGGTGCAAAAATTGTTTAAAAATCAGCTATTCTTCCATTAATATTTTTAGGCTTAGTAATCTTTTTGAAATATTTTATGAACCTGAGAGATAACAATATTGTAAGAATAGCTGATAAAACCTTCGATGTCCTGATCATCGGTGGAGGCATTAACGGTGCAGCTGCCGCAACTGCCCTTGCCGCACGTGGCGCTAAAGTGGCTTTGGTTGACAAAGGTGATTTTGCCGGTTTCACCAGCCAAAATTCCTCTAATCTCGTCTGGGGTGGTATCAAATATATGGAAACTTACGAATTTCCCTTGGTGCGACAACTCTGCATGTCACGCAACCATCTTCTCCGTTCTTACCCTTCGTCCATCCGGGAGATCCGATTTTTTACCAATCTGGACAAAGGATTCCGTTTTTCACCATTTTTGCTTTATTGCGGAGCCTTGCTTTATTGGGCAATAGGTAATTTTTTTACACGTTCCCCACGTTTTTTGACTCCGCAACAAATCAATGACGACGAGTCCACGGTCAACACCGATCACAGTATCGGCGGCTTTGAATATTCTGATGCGTTTCTCTACGACAATGACGCACGCTTTGTTTTCAATTTTATACGTTCTGCCATTAACTATAACTGCACCGCAGTCAATTACATGGAATCATTGGGCAGCATCTGTAATGCGCAAGGTGAATGGCAAACACAACTCCGGAATACTAGAAATGGAGAAACATATGAAGTTCGGAGCGCTGTCATTATCAATGCGTGCGGACCATATGTTGATCAACAAAATAAGATTTCTGAACTGACTACCGAACATCGTCATGTATTTTCCAAAGGCATTCATTTAATCGTTCCACAAATTACAAATAATAAAAGGGTGCTGACTTTTTTTGCGGATGACGGTCGTTTATTTTTTGCCATTCCGATGGGAAACCGCACGATGGTTGGAACAACCGATACTCGTGTTTCCACTCCGGAAACAGAAGTTACTACGGAAGATCGGCATTTTGTTCTGGACAACATTAACAAACGTCTGAATCTAGCCAAACCACTGACTGAAGTAGATATTATTTCCGAACGCTGTGGTGTACGTCCCCTGGTTATAAAAACAGGTGAGGCTAATAACAAGAATGAAGAATGGATGAAGCTCTCTCGCAAACACGCAGTTGATGTAGATTGGGAGCGAAAACACATCAGTATTTTTGGAGGTAAACTTACGGACTGCCTCAATGTTGGTGAAGAAATATGCGAGGTCGTTCAACAATTAGGAACTCATCTTCCTTATCCAAAACGAAAGTGGTACGGAGAACCTCATGAAGCCATTAGAGATGAGTATCTTCATCAAGTACATTTAATGGGGCTGGATGAATTGACCTCTGCTGGAGCCTCGGAAGTGTTGTCAAAACGTCTTTGGAGGCGCTACGGAGCTCAAGCCATCGGACTCCTGGAAAACATCCGGGAGAATCCGGACATGGTAGAACCATTGATTGAAGGAACCGATTACATCCGCTGCGAATTGACCCAGGCTACTCGACGGGAAATGATAGTGACTCTGGAAGATTTTTTGCGACGCCGCTCAAAACTTGCTTTGGTAGCTCGACACGAAGACCTCAAACAATCGCAAGGAATCAAAGATGCCTGCGAAATTCTGTTTGGCGAAGAAGCTCCGGAACGCTGGTCGGAATATTTTGGTGAATAGCCGTAGAGTAGGTAAATATTTCTGGACGCTCTTTTTTTGTGCTCCGAAACTTCATTTTTGTTAAAGTCAAAAAACAGCAATTTTGAGACAGAGCAGGGAAATTTAGATCTGCAGTAAAGTCAAAAAATCAACGATTCTACTTCCTCCACAACTACATAGTTCACTGATAAAACAACATATATTTAACAGGCGCCATCTGACTCAAATATAGTTTTAGATTCCCGGACTTGGTTGAATAGATATTTTTCATAATGTAATTTAATTTATTCTTCACGATTCTTGCATTACCTTTTTTGTACTAAATGTAGCGGTTTAATTTCGACAGTCCGTTTAGTTTTTGGAACAGTTGTAAGATTTTCTCCGGAAACTCGTCAAATTAAGTAGACCGTTGCATTTCTTTCACTTCCAAGTTAATAAAGGAGATGCTATGGAAAGCAAGACAAAGGTAGTGACATCCTACGTTAGCCATGAAGATGTTCAGTCTGCTATGGAACGGTTCTTAGATCACGGTGGGGAAATTACCAAAATCGACGACCCTTGCCAGGAAATTTTGCTCAGGAGTGATATGAACGAAGAGGACTTGAATTACATTGATCCACATGCCGCAAATCCATCCAGGAACGGTTTGGGTCAAGTAGGCAATGTTCTCCAGCAAAAGGTGCAAGCGGAACTCAAGCAAGCATGAACATTGGGAAGCCAGTAGTCTTCGTACTACTGGCTTTGTTTTTTGTAGGGGCATTGCCCCTCTTCACCAGATAAGGTGAGATGAAATCAATAGAGGAACAGTAAAGGTAAGGGATAAATGAAACGACTATCATTTTTAACTTTTGTTATGATGGTAACATGCATAGTTGCTAGTTGTGGAACAACATCTCAAATGGGAGGCAGTGGTTGTTTTGGTTATTGGAATACAGACGGGCCATTAAGGGGAACGAGAGATGCAAATCGCAATCGTTCATATCCTTACAGGCAATGTGTCGAGAAAACTGTTAGTCACTCTTGATGAAAAATTGGGCGGTGGCCACCGCGTGATGATATTCCTTCTATTGATTCCCCCAGATTTATTTTGGCCGCAGAGACAGATTGGCTGTATTCAAACAGTCGAGTCATAGGTATTGAGATCGAAGGTAATAACCGGGGCTATCCGCTGTCAATTTCAAACTGGCATGAGATCGCCAACGACACTATCTGCGGAGTTCCTGTATCAATCACAATTTACCCGCACTGTGGAACCGGGTTGGCTTTTCGCCGGGATTTTGACGGTGCGGTTACTACGCTTGGTGTTTCCGGTTTGCAATATAACATTGACCTCCTGCTCTATGATCGGTAGAGCAAATCCCTTTGGTCTCAAGTAATGGGACAAGCAGTCAACGGCCCGCTAAAAGATGAACACCTGGTTTCTGTGCCCATCGAACATACAACATGGGCGGACTGTGGAAACAGCATCCGCAGACAAAAGTTTTCTCCCGTGACGCCGGTTTCATACACGATTATGGGCGCTCTCCCTACAGTGACTATGACTAAAATGGGGACATCTATTTTACGCTGTCCTTCCGAAGCTGTCAGTACCATCCAAAAGAGCGCGTGATTGGCATAGAAAACAATGGAAACTTCAAAGCCTATCCTTTTGTAGAATTATCCCAAAAAAAAGTCCCCATTGAAAGACGTGCTGGTGGGCCAGCAAATTATTCTGGAATTTAACCTTGAAACATGAAACGGTATTTTTCACGATGCCAAAGGGGAAGTCCTGCCGAGTACCAATGCTTTCTGGTTTGCCTGGTACGCTTTTCATCCGGAAACCCAAATTTTACGCAGCAGTAATTAGGGCTTGCCCCACTTGAAGCAGGACAGTAAAATGTTGCCGAATAGAATCGGATTATTTCTTAAAAGAGAATCATGAATAAAATTACTTTAAAACCAGTTCAACATGCAGTGTTTGATGCCTACGGCACCCTCTTTGATGTTCACTCCGCGGCGTCTCGTCATCAATCCCGACTAGGTGAAAAAGCACAAGCCGTATCGGCATTGTGGCGTACCAAACAATTGGAGTATACCTGGCTGCGCAGTCTGATGAAACGCTATGTTGATTTCTGGCAGGTTACTCAGGACGCTCTGGATTATGCTCTTGATTCTAACGGCATTGACGATCACAGTCTGCGCCGGGATCTCCTGAATGCATACCACGAATTGGCCTGTTATCCGGAAGTTCCGGAAACTCTGCGCAATTTAAAGGAACTGGAACTGGGGACTGCCATACTTTCCAATGGAGCCCCAAAAATGTTGGAAGCCGGTGTCAGCAACAGCCGTTTAGAAAATGTATTGGATTCAATTTTTTCGGTGGACTCTATTGGGGTTTTTAAACCTGCTCCGCAAGTTTATCAAATGGCCGTTGATCAACTTGGATCTACTCCGGAAGAAATACTGTTCTTTTCCTCAAACGCCTGGGATGTCTCCGGAGCTGCCACTTTTGGTTTTCAGGCTGTCTGGGTCAATCGTTTCGGACAAGCACCGGAGCGTCTTCCAGGAACTCCGGTTCTTGAAATTAAAACGCTGGATGCAGTCTTACAATATTTGCCTTCAGATTGAAGTCTGATAACTTTGTCGCTGATTTTTACAACCATCGTGTTCAAGCATTAGCGTCAAATTACACCCCCTTGCCGCAAATCTGCAAGAAAGGCAGAATTATTGGAGGAAACTTTGATTATCCGGCAGATGTTGCAATTGGGCCGGATGACTCTCTTTATGTAGCGGACTCTTACAACAATCGAATCCAAAAGTTTTCTCCAGATGGTAAATTTGAGACAAAATGGGGAGGATTTCTTTGAACTGGTCTCAAGGGTGACTCTTCCGGATCATTTAATGTAGCCACTGCAATTGAAGTGGATGAGCTGGGTTAGGTTTTTACGGACGAAGGGGATTTCCTCGTCGAGTTTGGTTCTCAAGGCAGTGCTCCCGAAGAATTTGAACGTCCTACCGATATAACTGTCGATGCAAAAGGTAATATCTATGTTGTAGATTTTGGCAATAACCGCATTCAGAAATTTGCACCTCTCATTTCACAAACTAAAAATGAATGAAAACTCATTAGCTCGACCAAGTGGATTTGAAAACCTAACTTCAATTCTCTCCTGCCCGCTTTGCCGACGCGCCTCAGAGGAAATTGTTCCTCCGGATACTTGAATCCGGATGCACCGCTGCAGGTTATGCAGCAAAGATTTTGCAGCAAAACCCGGAGACTGCTGTGTGTTTTGTTCCTATGGTTCAGTCAGGTGTTCCGGTGAACTAAACTTGTAGTCGACAGAATCAAGCTAAGACCATTTTTTAACAAATCCTGGAACCACTGGCGAATACGAAAAGCAAAAGTATAGTGAAATTAGTATTCCTCAGTTTCAGAATTTTCTGCTGAATCCGGCCGCAGTTCATTTGAAATTGGAGTAAGTGAAAGCAGATATTCGGCCAGCGCGTCCAAATCTTCTTCCAGCAGATGCTGGTAGCCCAGCTCAATAACTTCTCCCATCAAACCCT
>ERZ651768.1692-NODE-1692-length-15982-cov-2.513612_pt1 | contig 15982 bp, 18 predicted proteins | sample MGYA00514754_ERZ651768 | MGnify/ENA metagenome assembly ERZ651768
TGAATTAAGAGAGGTTGGTTAGTCAGCGCGGATTGAAGAAAGAAGATCCGCTATCCGATTATCGGGTGGATAGTAACCGTCTGGCAGCTCCGCCATTGGAGCAGCGCTTTCTTCCCTTGGGTCCGGATCTGTCTCGGCGACAGGCACCTCAGTTTCCGGAGTTGTGTCCTGATCGGAGACCTCACCTGATGTGTCGTCGATGACTACCTCAGCGTCAATGTCAACGCCGAGGGATTTACGCGCATCGCGCGATTTCGCCGTTAGCGCGGCTAGCCGTGGGTCAACTGTCGAGGTGTCTCCTTGAGCGGGAGATGGGCGTTCGGCCGGGGCAGGCGCGTCAATTGTGGGCTCTGGGGGCTTGTCAACGGGAGGTGGAGTCGAACCTTTCACCGGCGCGGGTTCGGCCAGAGTTGTTGTGGCTGCAGTTGGGACAACTGATGTTGGAACGGGGTTTAGATGTCCGTTGCTTACCTCAACGGGATTGTCTTGGATGTAGGCCCAAGCTGCCGGCGAAACAAGTTTTCCTTCGGGAACTGAAAGAGATTCGACTCCGTTGTCGAAACTTACGCGGTAGCGGGTTGTCTTAATGCCGATCGCTCTTCCTACGCGGCCAGATGTTCCTGCAGCGACGCCGGGAAGATCAGCGATCAAAACCACTAGGGTTCCTTTTTTCAGTGTCGAACTCTCAGGTGCCATTAGATCTGATCGTAGACGTTGCGGACCCCACCTCCTCAGTCATGTGGGGGATTTGAGGTCTGAATCTGCTTCCCACCCAAGAGCGATCGCTTCGGCTTTGGCAGAGGATCCGTCACCGCCAGTGGCCTCGACTGCAAACGCTTCCCAAATCTTTGCCTGAGGGGACTTTGGGCGGGCTTTGACTCGGGCCGCTGCGAGATCGTTCGATTGGTCGGTCCGGCAATGAATTTCGGCTCGGAGTAATGCTTGGGTAAACAAATCACGCTGGGCCGCGCTACCACCAAGACGCCACCACGAATGGTTCGCCTCCGCCAAATGATTTCGTGCAAGATCGTTCTTCCCTTGCCCTAAGTCCCCCATCCCTTTCGCGACCGCGAGCCCACATTGTCGGATCACCTCGCCGGCGTGACCACCGGCGTTGCCTTCCGCCCATTTCGCCATTCCTGTTAGGAGGTCGGCTAATTTGTCGGTCTTTCCTAAACGCCCGAGAGCGTACGCGTAATGACAGTCGTTGAAGGGCTGGGTGTGATGGCCCAGGCGGTGAGAGACACCTTCGGTAAGCCGTTCCCATCGCGCTCCCACATCGACACCAACAAACTCGAGTCGACACAAAAGAGCCACAGCATTAGTTAATGCGAGTCCTTCGATTGAAGGTATCGGGTAAACGAGGTCATCGAATAGGGCGAGGGCTTGGTCATGGCGCCCGCACTCCAGGAGATACAAGGCTAGATGCCACCAGACATGTCCCGAGAAACTGCTGCCCCCTTGGAGAGCGTCATCGCTACCACGTATCCAACGGACTCCCGAATCCCAGCGGCCTTGCATCTCAAATACGTGGGCCACCGAGTGCACTGACCAAAGATCGTTTGGTGTCTTGGAGACTGCATCCCGCCCGAACTGTTCAGCAGAAGCAAACCGGCCCGATTCGCAGAGAGCAAAGCTGTACATCCCATCCAAAAGAGACTTTCGGGGGAGTCCAGTACTCCAATGCTGGCGCGCTTCATCGATAGACCTCAGCATGTCTGTGATGCGCCCCTGGTTGAATAGCGAAAAGTGCAAGAGCCTGAGCGCGGCAACGTCGAATGGTAACGAGCGGACCAAATTATCCAAAACGTGGGAGGCACCCTTCGTATCGCCAGACGCTTGTCGAACAACGGCCTGCAAATGCATTCTCTCGCGGCTGTTGAGGGATCGACTGTCCATCCGGGACACGAGAGTCACGGCTGCAGTAGTCGTGTCGGCGGTATTTGCCATGAGGACAAGTTGCGCTAAGAGACACTTAGTCAATGGCGCTTCAGACAGCGATGCCGATTCCATTGTCTGTGGCAAACCCGGGGAAAGCATGAGGTAATCGTCGACAAGTTTGTTGTGCAAACTTATTTCGTCCGGGTTGCCGTTCATGGTCAAACCCCAGGTGTCAGTGTGGGTCACCTCATCTCTTTCTGCCTTTGAGCATGTGCTCACGACCCTATGCTGCACACGGACGATTGGGAGAACTTTGAATGAAGACAGCGCTTGTCGTCGGTGGCACAGGTCCCACAGGTCCTCACATAGTCAATGGATTACTCGAACGCGAATTTGATGTTGCAATGCTTCACACGGGCGCCCACGAATCAGAACTCATCCCCGAAGTCGTCGAACACATACACACCGATCCCTTTGACGCTGAAAAAACCGCGAATGCTCTCGGGAATCGGTCTTTTGATTTAGCGATTGTGACGTACGGCCGCTTGCGGGAATTAGCAGCGTTACTTAAAGGCAAGACCCACAAGTTCGTCAGTGTTGGGGGAGTGCCTGCGTACACGGGTTGGGGAGACGCTGACGCGTTGTGGCCCGCTGGGATGCGTGTACCAACTCGAGAAACAGCACGGCTCGTTGTCAACGAAGCGCCAGACTTCGCTGTTAACCGCAAAGTAGCCAATATTGGGAAGTCTGAAGTGACGGTATTCGACCACCACCCAACGGCGTCACATCTTCGATACCCGTGGATTTACGGGCCGGGACAGTTAGTGCCCAGAGAGTGGAAAGTTGTGCGCCGGATCTTGGATGGCAGAAAACGGATCGTGTTGCCTGATGGAGGCGCGTCGTTACAAGCCGCGGCGTTCGGCCAAAATGCTGCAGCCGCGGTGATGGCAGTCATTGACGCAGGCCATAAATCGTCAGGCGAGATTTACAACGTGTGCGACGAGTGGACGCCGACTTTGTTGCAATGGGTCGAAATCATCGCGCACTCGTTGGATCACGAATTCGAAATAATAAATATGCCCTGGGAGCTAGCAACGGTGGCTCATCATCTAACGCTTCGAGGGACCCCGCACCACCGCGTCACATCCTCGGACAAAGCATTATTCGAGTTGGGCTACAAAGATGTGGTCGACCCTGTTGATGGCTTGGCGGCAACGGCTCGTTACTTAGCTGCAAATCCGATCGAACGGGGGAGTGGAATGGAACGCTCCTTGGGTGATCGCTTTGATTACGCCGGAGAAGACCGCCTCATCGACGCTTGGTTGGAAGCAACCAAAGGCCTTCCGCGCGTGGCGTCGGATGTTGATCCTGGGTTCACCGACCGCTACGCGGCCAGTTTCGACGACAGTAAAAGAACAGGTTGGACGACGGTTCGCTAATTGGTGGTGGGCAGCCACCTGCGGTTGAAGCAGAAGATCTGGTCCAACCAAACGCGGATCGCTCTCTCGTCCTTTTCCGGTAACCGGCCATCTTCAAGTTGGAAAACCCCAGGAATTCCTAAAGTTTTAGGGAAGAGGCGTTCCGTCAATGCTCCGCAGATGCGAAGAAGGTCCTCTCGTGCATTCTCGCCGGCGCGGGAACTAGGTCCAACGGCGACGATGCCAACAACTCGATCGATCAAGGATCCGTTGCCAAACGGTCGAGAAAGCCAATCGAGGGTATTTTTTGTTACCGCCGAAACCCCCAAGTTGTACTCGGGTGTGAAGATGAGAAGCATCTGACTTTGGCGCACAGATTGTTTCAGTTCATCTACTGGCGCGGCGTCGCCTAATGCTTCAACGTCTTCATCAAAGAATGGAATAGACCTTGGATCCAGCCAGCACACGTCGGCTTTATCGGAAAGATACTCATCCGCTACTTCCGCCGCAGCGCGGTTGACTGACCCTGCACGGAGACTCCCAACCAGGATGGTCACCCGAGGGCGGTCAGCCATGGGTGGAAATTCCACCGTCGACAGGCAGGGTGATCCCTGTTAACCACGCTCCAGCTCGGCTAACCAGAAAGATTGTGGCCCCTACAATGTCTTCTGGTTCGCCAATTCTTCCTAGAGGAGTTGAAGCCACGACACCAGCTCTGCGGTCCGGATCGTCAAGCACGTAACTCATCATCTTGGATTCGAACGGGCCTGGAGCTATCGAATTGATATTGATGTGTTCGCGCGCTAAGTGGTGGGCCAGATGCCTGCAAAGCATATGGACGCCAGCCTTTGAGGCCGAGTAGGAGTAGTTATCGCCGAAGGGAACCCGAACTCCATCAATCGACCCGATCATGATGACTCGGGCGGGGCTACCTGGTTCACCAGCGGCCTTCAACAAATCCAGAAATGCTTGGGTCAGCATGAACGGGGCCTTGATGTTGACATCCAGGACTTTGTCGAATCCGGTCCACGGAAAGTCGCCCAGCGGTGCACCCCAAGCGGCACCCGCGTTATTGATAAGGATGTCCAATTGAGGTTCACGTTCTTCGATTTCTCGAACGAAGCTCATCATGCTGTCCTCGTCGGATAGATCCGCCGGCAGGGAGATACAGTCCCCGAACGTGCTCAACTCTTGAGCGGCCTTGTCACATGCTTCTGCTTTGCGGGCGGTGATGTACACCCTCACACCGTTGCGCACGAGTCCCTCACTGATCATGTAACCGATGCCGCGGCTTCCGCCTGTTACTACTGCCACTTTTCCTGCCACGTCGAACAGGCTTTCGATCTTCATGCCACAGACGGTAGTCAAGACCGTCATTCAAGGCTCTATCAGCTGTCGATAGATTGGATCACCACTTCCGTGGCCTTCACAGAAGCCCACACGTGGTCCCCACTTCTAATGCCGAGCTCCTGAACGGCGGATCGCGTGACGTCTGCACTGAAACTGAATGGTCCGACTAAAGAAACTCGGGCTATGTCATGAACAAATTCAATTGATTCGACACGGCATTGCCAAGAATTTCTTGGGCTGCCGGATGGCCGTTCAAGATAAAGAGCGACGGCGGTGGGCCTAATGATCGCTGCCACGTGGCCTTTTAGATCATTTCGCGCGGTGGAGATCTCGGTTCCGTTCCCCAAAATCACCATTGAACCAGCACCTAGACCCTCCAAAAAGCTGTAACCCATGAGTTCAGCTACCCATCCCGACGCAGGTCGGGTCCGCATCAGGTCGTGTGAGGCGAATTGGGTAACTCGACCGTCTTCCAACACAAGGACTCTGTCGGCCATAGCCAAGGCATCAGCGGGATCATGTGTCGCTATGAGCGCCCCCGATGCGGTTGACCGCAGCACATCTCCTATGAGCCGCCGGGCACGGGCGCGTCCGCTGATGTCCAAAGCCGCGAGCGGTTCGTCGAGAAGAACCGCTCTTGGGCGGGTCGCTAGCGTTCTGGCGAGCGCAACCCGCTGTCGCTGTCCGGCTGAAAGCTCGCCGGTGTACCTGTCGACGAGTCCTTCTATTTCGAGTGCTTCCAGTAGGCCGGCAACAGCGTCTCGATTGTCCCGCGCACCGAATTCGACGTTGTGTAAAACATTCAGGTGCGGGAAAAGTAGCCCGTCCTGGAACACCATTCCGATCTCGCGTTCGTGGGTAGGAAGCGTCTCAACTTCACCTGGGGCTTCTAGCGTCTGACCATCAAGGATCACCCAGCCGGCACGCAGAGGGATCGACCCCAGAAGGGCTTCCAGCAAAGTGGTCTTGCCTGCTCCATTGGGGCCCATCACGGCAACAACCTCGCCCACCCCGATGACTGCCTCAACATCAAGATTGAAAGGTCCACGTTCGACGACGACCCGAAAATCCAACATGGAAGCCTCTGTGTCAGTCATTGTGACGGCCACCATCTATCGCGGAGCGCGATAAGTACGGTCAGCGAAATGACGACCAGTAACAGACTCATCGCTAAGGCAGCTCCACGGTTTGTTTCCATTGCCACAAAGACCGCAAGAGGCAATGTTTGAGTGCGCCCAGGAATGTTGCCGGCAAAGGTAATTGTCGCGCCGAATTCCCCTAAGGCACGTGCCCATGCCAAGAAGGTTCCCGCCACGATCGACGATCGAATCATCGGAAGAACCACACGAAGCTTGGTGCTCAATGGTCCAGCGCCCAAAGTGGCTGCAGCCAATTCATAGCGAGGGTCAAGGGATCTTAAGCCTGACTCGATTGTTAGAACAACGAACGGGGTGGCGACGAAGGTGTTCGCAATAACCACACCCGCTAGCGAATAGGGCAGGACGAGCCCAGTGGCGTTGTTAATCGTTTCACCAATTAGTCCGTTACGTCCAAACGCAAATAGGAGTGCCGCTCCACCCACCACCGGTGGCAAGACCATCGGGAGGGTAACTAGAGCTCGAAGAGTCGACGCGGCCGCTCCTTTCATGTTGGACAGTTGCAGCGCTATCAAAGTTCCGAGCACGAGAGCAGCGCCTGCCGCACACATGCTGCTCAGCGTTGAGAGAAGCAATGCGTCTACCACAACCTCTGTGGAGAGCAGTTGAGGCAACTCGGACCAAGGAACACGCCACAGCAACGCAATCAGAGGTGCTGCGACCACTGCAATCGCGACGAATGTTGCCCATCGGAGGACCCGCGGAAGAGGACTAGTCACGGCAACTCAAACCCGAAATGGACCATGACGTCACTAGCGGTCTCGGTTCCGAACAAAGACGCAAAGTCGCGTGCTTCTCGCACTTTTGTCGAGTTCGCTGAGACCGCCAGCGAGTAGGAGGTTGTGTGCCGTTCAGCCCCCGAGTTCATCAGACGGCCCAAATCAACAGTCGATGACCGCAGGTCAGTGACGTATACAAACCCGACGTCCACCTCATCACGTTCAACCTTTGCCAGGACTGCCTTAACGTTGGGCTCGCGGGTAGCGGACGACAAGTCCAAGCCTATGAACGACGCGTATGCCAAGGCCAGAACTCCGCACGGTGCAGACTCGACACAGATCGCAATTTGCAAATCAGTGTCGCGGATCTGACCCATAGAAGTGACTTGTCCCGCAAGCGACGGCGATACAGCGATTGCCAGAGAATTGAGTGCGATAATCTGAGGCGAGCGCACTAGCCCTGATTCTGCTAGCTGACCCATGTGGCTTGCGCTCGCGAGAATCACCACGTCAGCGTCTGCTCCTTCTTTAAGTTGTGTCATAAGCGTGCCACTGCTCGCGACATTGAGTTCAACATCAGTATCTCGATGAAGCCTGACATGTTCAGCGACGATTCGGTCGGCAACACCAGCGAAGGAGGACGCTACGAAAACACGTAAAGGCTGGGATCCCGATCCGCATCCACTCAACACTGACGAAATCAGAATTATGGATGCCAGCAACAACGGCCGCCCCACTAGACCCGGCGATCGCAAATTTTCCCTATTCTTCACAAAGCCTCAATGTCCGGGGTTCGTCTAAGTTTTATCCATGACTGCTCGTTTAGATTGGTACGGCTGTGCCACATTCTCACTGCGCACAGCCGGCTTGACAATATTCCTAGATGCTTACATTGACCGCCCGGATGGAGCCGAGGGAACTGGCCTGACAGCTTCTGACATTACCGAAGCGGATTGGATCCTCATCGGGCACAGTCACTTTGATCACCTTTGGGGAGCGGAGCGAATACTCGCCAACACAAACGCAACCCTGATCGGCTCCTATGAATCAGTGCGAGTCATGGAACGCCAAGGAGTCCCGCTCGAACGAATGATCTGTGTGGCAGGCGGGGAGAAAATTGATTTGAGCCCCGACGTAGCCGTTTCGGTATATCCGAGTCAACATTCCTGCGTATGGTCTCACGCCGAAATGCAAGAACCTGACGTTGTGTGTCTGGGAGATGTGGACGTGCGCTGGCATGAACAGCAGGACCGCTTCGTTGATCTAATGAATTACTTAACAAAGGAAACATCGGAAGCCACTCGAACTCACATAGTCGACGCTCAGCCTGGACATAGCGAACGCGGCGATGGGGGAGCCCTCATCTACCTACTTGAAACCCCATCGGGGAGCGTTTTGTTTCAGGACACGAGCGGACATTGGGAGGGTGTACTGGAAATGATTCAGCCTGATGTCGCAATATTGGCCGCTGCCGGGCGGGGGAACATCGATGGCGAACCAATCCAAGGGTCGCTGGCCCAATTCGTGGCACGACAGGTGGAATTGCTGAAGCCGAAAACGGTCGTGTTTGGTCACCACGACAACTGGATGCCTGGTTTCTCCATTCCGGTCAACACCCAGCCAATAGTCGAAGAAATCTCACAGGTTGACCCAACCGTGGAGGTTTTGGAGCCCGGATACCTGGCGGGAACGGAGATCTTGCAGTGATTCGGTCGGGCTAAGGTTCACGGCGTGACGAGACACCATCCTGACCAGATTCGCGCGTTTATTTCCCAGACCTGCCAATCGCTCGGAAGTCAGCAAACCGAAGCAGAGCTCGTAGCCAACAATTTGGTGGAAGCCAATCTTGCCGGTCACGACTCTCACGGCGTCGGAATGCTTCCCACTTACGTTGATGGAGTGGTGAACGGGAGGCTCAAAATTAACGTCGGTCCGGTTGTGGTGGTGGACCGCGGCCCGTTAGTGACGCTCGATGGGCAAGCCGGTTTCGGACAGGTGAACGGGTTCGAAACGATGAAAATAGGGATTGAGCGGGCCCAAAATCACGGGGAGGCGATCGTTGGGCTGCGTAACAGTTACCACATTGGCCGAATCGGTCATTGGGCCGAACAGTGTGCCGCGGCAGGGCTTGCGTCACTTCACCTCGTGAATGTGATTGGCCATCCGCCCATCGTCGCCGCCTATGGCGGGGCCGATGCTCGTTTCGGCACGAACCCGTTTTGTGCCGCTGTACCCGGACGCGACGGGCGCCCGGGATTTCTTTTAGATATGGCGACCAGCATCATCGCCGCTGGCAAGGCGAGGGTCGCAGCTAACAAAGGCGAGAAAGTTCCGCCCAACACGATTATCGATGCCGACGGGAACTTGACCGACGATCCAAACGAGTTGTGGTACACGTCTCAAAGCACTGATCGTGGGGGCGCCTTGGTCGCTTTCGCAGACCACAAAGGGTCAGGATTGGCAATTATGTGCGAACTTCTTGCGGCGGCGCTGCTGGGCGGAGAGACCTCTCACCCCGATAACCCCCGTGATGGACGCGTAATCAACAACATGCTCTCTTTCATCATTGATCCTGACGCGGTCGGAGAAGCGGAGACCTTTCTCGGAGAGATCGAACGATTTAGGGAGTATTTGCTTGAGTCGCGTTTGCGGGCCGATTGCGACGAACTGCTCGTTCCGGGGCAACCAGAGCAACGAGCAAGACGCGACCGGGCGATCGGATTCGAGATAGACGCTGTGACGTTAAAGCAATTGAAGGCGTGTGCGATCAGAGCTGGGATGACTGAAGCTGACGTTGCAGAATTACTTGACGGCTGATCAGCCGAAGAGCAGACGGATAAGAAGCGGGCACGTGCGGAGTGGTCCGTCTCAGTCGAATGTGATGACTGTTCTGGCGATGGTTCCTGCCTTCATCCACTCGTAGCCTTCATTGACTTGCTCCAAGTCAATGGTCGCTGAGACCATTTCGTCTAGCAGCAGTCGACCTGTGAGATACAGGTCAATCATTTGCGGGATATCGGTCCGGAACTGGTTTGATCCCATCATCGAACCCTGGAGTTTCTTCTCACTCAATAGCTCAATGCCTCGAATTTCCACTTTGGTGTTTGATGGAACCATTCCGATGACGGTGGCCGTGCCCCCCATCTCCAACATCTCGAATGCTTGTTCTGCTGTTTGCTTCAGGCCGATTGCCTCAAAGCTGTATTCCACTCCACCCGACGTCATGTCTCGTACAGCGGTCACAACATCATCGACTTCGGACGCGTTGATGGTATCGGTGGCTCCCATCAAACGAGCGGTGTCCAGTTTTTCAGCGCTCATATCGACTGCAATGATCCTCCCGGCCCCAGCGACGCGTGCTCCTTGAACCGCTGAAAGCCCAATGCCTCCGCATCCAATGACGCAAACGGTTGCCCCTACGGGGACCTTGGCGGTGCGAACAGCGGCGCCGAAACCCGTTGTGACCCCACATCCAATGAGGCATGCCTTTTCCAGAGGTACTTCAGGCGCAACTTTCACGAGCCCGTTCTGATGGATCAACATTTCTTCAGCAAAACCGCCAAGTCGAGCCATTTGGTCCACCGGAGTCCCGTCGCCTCTCTGAAGTCGGGACGGCGCGTCTTTGTCGCGAGATGTCGCACGCCCGTTGCTGCATCGGTGCGGATTACCTGACAAGCATTGCTTGCACTGTCCGCAAAAAATGGACAGACAAGCCACGACAGGGTCGCCAGCCTTGACGTATGTCACGTCAGCACCCACTGCCTGAACGATCCCGGCCGATTCGTGACCCATCACCGATGGCACTCGGGTCCTAAATAGCCCCTCCATGAAGTGCAAATCCGAATGGCAAAGGCCTGCGCCGACAGTTTGAATCAAGACTTCCTGAGGCCCAGGCTTGTCGATCGCAAGATCTTCGATAACTAAGTCACCTGGCTGTTCGCATAACACTGCAGCTTTCATGTGCTCTCCTTGGCTTTGGCGCGGCCTGCAAAGAGAATATGCATTTCCAATGAGCAGCGTCGGACGAGTAGCTCCTAGCATCGTATTGGTGAGTGATTATTCGTCTCCCACTCGGCTGGGGCTCTTAATACTTGATTCGATCGACGACCCCCATCGGTCGATTGCAGGCGACTACGAGCAACTTTTTCGCGACGTCTTCAAAAAGGTTGGGGCAGAGATAGTCCCCGTCGATGTAAGGCACGACGCGTTACCCGCACACGATGATTGCACTGGGTGGGTCATTCCCGGATCCCGACAGTCCGTCCTTGACGACGACTCATGGATTTCCGAACTTCGCTCGTGGATCAGCACCGCCCTTGAGAATGGCACCCCGCTAGCCGGCGTGTGTTTTGGGCATCAGCTCATAGCCGCCGAAATGGGAGCGCAGGTCGGGCGGGCCTCCGGCGGATGGAATATTGGAGTGATTGATTATGAGGTCACTAGCAACCCACCGTGGCTTGAACTGCCCGACCGTTACAGCTTGCTTGCCAGCCACCAAGACCAAGTTCTTACGCTGCCTCGTGGAGCCGAGCTCCTGGCAACCGCGCCAACCTGTCCGGTCGGCGCGTACACGGTAGGAACCAATGTGATGTGCATTCAGGGTCATATTGAGTTCGTTCCTGAACTGGCGGCGTCGTTGTATAGATCCCGGACTGAACGCATCGGAAGCTCTGCCGTCGAGGTGGCTCTGGGATCCCTTGACCGGCCCTTAGATAGGGTCGAAGTCGCTCGTTGGCTCCTACAAACGATTCAGCAGCCTTCCATCGCGTAAAATGCCTGAAGGAGTGGACATGGCAAATGATCTCGGACATCTTCCCAAACTCAAAAACCTCGACCAAGAGAACAGCGAGCGACTCGACACCTGGTACGCGAAGGCCTACCAGGACGACAATTTATTTCGCACGTTAGCGACCGACGAGTTAACGCTCGACATGTTTCTTGAGTGGGTGGCCGTGATGTACAGCGGCTCGTCGGGCCTTGATCGGCACATGGTTGAGCTGTGTCGCATACGTATGGCCAACATCAACGAATGCTTTCATTGAAGCATGGTGAAAAGCGCATCGTTGGTGCGCACCGGCCTTACCGATGAAATCATCGGCGAGTTGGATGATTACCAGTCATCTAGCCTCCCGGCTGCGTGGAAAGCCGCTTTGGCATTTGCCGATCATCTAGCTGGAAAGCCCAAGGGGCCCATTCCGGAGCGCTTACACGAAGAACTCGGCGAACATTTCAACCCAGCCGAAATTCTTCGACTCGGTGCGCTCCTAGCAGTGGGTAGCGGCTGGCAACGCATGATCGAGGCGTTCGGCATCCGGCCAGATCATTTTGTACCTGGACAACCTGGCCCCTGGTCCAGTGGCACCGATCCGCGTGATTAGCCCGATACACGATTTTCGGCGAGGCGAGCAATATTGACATCTGACCTTGACCCATGGGCCTCTCGTCAGAACGAAACGCCGGGGCTCGGTTTCCTCGACTTGCAGCAAGCGGATCATCCAAGTTCCTGGCTCCTGAAGGTCAGCCCGGAAATCACAGGAGCTACGGGCACGTTGCACGGTGGCTGTGGTCTAGCCGCGGTAGCTGTTGCGTTGGAAACAGTTTGCCAACGGCCGGTTTCCAATATCAGCGGCCAATATCTTGCCCGAGCATCCGTCGGGTCGATCGTGACCATTGAGATCGAACAACTCGCTGTTGGTCATCGAATCACGCAAGCGACAGCGACCTGTTTCTGTGATGGTGCCCAAGTTCTACGAGCGTCTGCTGCATTAGGAGGCCGGGACCTCGGTGTCGACACACGTTGGCTCCATGCACCAGAGGTACCTGCTCCCGCAGATTGTCCGCCCAGAAACCCGACGTCTGAAACCGGGTACTCGTTCACTGATAACGCGGATATTCGCCTCGCGGGGCAGGAACCGGGTCAGCGGACTGTTCACTACTGGGCTCGACTCCCGGAACGTTTCGCCTCGACTACTCCCGGCTTGATTGCTCTTGCAGACTTGTTGCCGAGTGGCATGCGAGTAAGCCTCGATAGCGGGTTTCGCGGGTCCAGCCTCGATCACACGGTGCGCATTGCGTCTCTGGTGAGTAGCGAATGGGTGCTTCTAAGTATCGAGGCTGCGTCCATTCGAAATAGCATCGGGCACGGGAGAATCGATTTGTACGCACAGACAGGTGAACTTCTCGCAACAGGAAGTCAATCGTTCGCTTTGACGGAGCTCACCGGGGGTCTCGACCGGTAAAACGAGGGGCGGCTTAGAATTGAGGACCTATGACCGCGTACGCCATACTGCAAGCCGACATAACCGACCTAGACCGTTACGAGTCCTATAAACCATTAGCTGCGGCATCGGTCGCCGAATACGGGGGTAGCTACCTCCTTCGGGGAGGGGATGTCGTTTCCCTTGAGGGTTCACCCCCTCGATCCCGGACAGTGATCTTGGAATTCGAGTCAATGGATGCCGCCAAGCGCTGGTATGAAAGCGCCAGCTACTCCGAGGCCCGACCTATCCGCCAATCAGCGAGTGAGGGCTCCCTATATCTCGTGGAAGCCTGAGAACTCTGCTTCCCAAAGATCACCCGCGCCCGACAAGCGGCATCCCATTGGCCATTATGGTCAGAGTCAAGACGTTGCTATCCCCAGGCAATTCCGCCATCAACACCACCGCTTTGGCGACTTCGTTAACGTCCATGGTGGGCTCGGCCTTCACGCTACCGTCCGCTTGAAGGACCCCCGCGACCATCGGCTCTGTCAGTGGGGTGTGGGCGTTGCCAATATCGATTTGCCCAACGGTGATTCCATGTGGACGACCTTCGAGCGCCAAAGCCTTCGTCAATCCCGTAATGGCGTGTTTGGTTGCCGTATACGGCGATGAAAACGGTCGAGGCGTCTGCGCAGACACCGAACCGTTGTTGATGATCCGACCTCCACACGGTACCTGCGCCTTCATTTGAGCGAACGCAGCGCGTGCGCATAGCCAAGAGCCTGTCAAATTCGTGTCAACAACAGATCGCCATGCATCCACTGGAAGATCTTCAATAGGGACAGGGGCGGCCCCGATACCGGCGTTGTTAAAGAGGAGATCGACACGACCGAATTCTTCTACCGCCAGAAAAAACAGATCAGACACGTCCCCTGGATCACTGACATCGGCCTGTTTGGTGAGGACTGAGGTCTCTATACCAGCAGCAACCTCGTCAAGTTTTTCCAATCTTCGGCCACAAATCAGAACTGACCATCCCTTCGATGCCAATGCAGCTGCAACCGCCGCGCCTACACCCGTTCCCCCTCCAGTAATGACGGCGACCCGCTTGTGTTCGTTTTCGGACACGCTAAGAACCTCCGCTTTGACGCTTCTGTATTTTGGCCCACTCGTCGCGTAGCCCCACCGTGCGATGAAAGAAACGCATATTCTCTGCGTCGACAGCGAAATATCCCAGCCGCTCGAATTGAACGACATCGCCGGCAACATGTTCTCCTAATATCGGTTCGACCTTGCAACCCGTGACGATTTCACGAGAACTCGGGTTCAGATCATCGAGTGGTTCACCGGTTCTTTCCCCGGGAACCTCTACCGAAAACAGCCGCTCGTACAAGGCGACTGTCGCATCTAATGCGTGGTTTGCCTCGACCCAATGGATCGTAGCTTTCACTTTGCGCCCGTCCGGTGCCGCTCCTCCGGTGGTCGCCGGATCATAGGTGCAGTGAACCTCCGTGGTCTTGCCTGCCTCATCTTCAATCGCACCAGTGCAGGTCACCAAATAGCCGCCCCGTAGCCGCACTTCGCGTCCAGGGGAAAGTCGAAAATATTTGGGTGGCGGCTCCTGACGATAATCATCCTGTTCAATCCACAGTTCTCCGCTGAATGGCACCTGTCGCGTCCCATCCAGGTCACTTTCTGGGTTATTCATTAGCGTTCGATACTCGGTCACCGGCCGCCCTTCCTCGTCGGTCGGCCAATTAGTGATGATCAATTTAAGTGGCCGCACAACCGCCATTCGACGTTGCGCCTTTGCATTCAATTCTGTTCGGACAAATGATTCCAATAGTTCTATGGCATGGCGAGAGTTGGTCCGCGAAACACCAATAAAGGAGCAGAAATCCCGAAGTGCTGCGGCCGGGTAACCCCGGCGGCGGAGAGCCCTGAGGGTTGGTAGGCGCGGATCATCCCACCCATCGACGTCGCCTCGTTCGATCAGTTTCTTCAATTTACGTTTTGAGGTCAGCGTGTGGGTCAACTCCAGCCGCGCGAACTCTGTCTGATATGGCGCCGGTTGCTCAAGAGGCAGCTGGTCCAAGAACCACTCGTACAGAGCTCGGTTGTCAGAAAACTCAAGCGTGCACAACGAATGCGTTACGCCTTCGATAGCGTCGCCTTGTCCATGCGCCCAGTCATATGTCGGATATATGGGCCAATCATCTCCGGTTCGGTGATGTTTTACCGTTCGAATTCGATACATGACCGGATCGCGCAGCTGCATGTTTTCACTTTGCATGTCGATACGGGCCCTCAAGACACAGCTTCCCGGAGGGAACTCACCGTCGCGCATTCGGTGAAATAGGTCCAAGTTTTCAGCCATGGTGCGGTCTCTGAAGGGACTATTGAGCCCCGGCTTTCCGAATCCTCCTCTTTGATCAGCAATATCATCGCTGCCTTGGTCGTCCACATACGCGAGACCAACGCGCACTAGATGCTGTGCCCACTCATATAAACGCTCGAAGTAATCGGAACTATGCCGAACTTCGTCAGGAACGAAACCCAACCACTGGATATCTTCGAGAATCGCTTCAACGTAACTTTCATCCTCCATTTCGGGATTGGTGTCGTCGAAACGAAGGATGCATATTCCATCGTGTTCGTGGGCTATCCCGAAATCCAGACAAATTGCCTTGGCGTGACCGATGTGCAAGTAGCCGTTGGGTTCTGGGGGAAACCTCGTTTGTACCCGGCCCCCAAAGCGGTCGGTTTGGGCGTCCGATTCAACCAGGGCCCGAATGAAATCGGTTCCCGTTGCTAGGTCAGCTTTCTGAGTTTCAGATGGCGAATTTCCGATATTTTCCGACACAACTGCCTCGTCGTCCGAGAACCAAACCTACAGCGCCGGAGGACTCTAAGCGGAACCCATTTGCCCTAAATGCTTTGGGGGCCAAGAACCTGGGACTGTTCCGCTTTTGATGAGAAAGCCAGCTATTCCTTCCAAAGCTCCGAGCACCTTTTCGGACCGTTGATCACCGAGGTCCGCGACAACTAACTCAGCATTGTGGTCAGTCGCAAGCTCAATATCGCGTCGGACCGACCGGCCCAACTCAGTGTGAAGTCCTTCTGCGGTGATCCATCCACGAGATCGCAACTTTTCGGCTTCTAGTTGCCATTCTTTCGGGGTCCAGCCGCGAATTGTCTGAATGACTGTTGGCGTACCACGACCGTCAGCCGCCATCATCAGGTGACACCCGAGCCCG
>ERZ651768.1693-NODE-1693-length-15958-cov-3.489453_pt1 | contig 15958 bp, 20 predicted proteins | sample MGYA00514754_ERZ651768 | MGnify/ENA metagenome assembly ERZ651768
GTGGTGGGTGATATTCGATCGTTGGTTCAGATCCGGAGGGTTGCTTCCCACGGAGCGAGTGACTTTATGTGCTCCGGCTGTCTAGCAATGAGTTATCATTCTTGAACTGGTCCAGGGGCTTTATTGAGTTGGAGGCGACGGGCGGATTCGAACCGCCGAATAGAGGTTTTGCAGACCTCCGCCTTAGTCCACTTGGCTACGTCGCCCCGAGCAACCAGCTTGGTGCCGAGGGCGGGATTTGAACCCACACAGGCTCACGCCCACGGCCCCCTCAAGACCGCGTGTCTACCAATTCCACCACCTCGGCCTATTGGCGCGCGAATCATTATATCATGACATCCGCCCGGAAACACGCCCAGGGACGCCTGGGTCTAAAGCTACAGGAATCGAGGGTCATGGGTGTTTTTGATATAATTGAGAGCGTTACCGATGGCGTGTCCGCCGACCGGTGAAAACATCCCCCTAACTTTTAGGAATTGTTCCGATTTGAAGCGTGCGAAGCTCGGTATGGAGCGGTATGGCCTTTACTGACCGAGACGATAGGAAACAGGTTCGCTTGACTGGATTCGACAACGAGCCGATGGCCCGGCTAGCTGAACAACGGCTCTGGCAGTCGGGTATACCCTGCATCACTCGCAGCATGAGAGGCGGCCCCGGACTCTGGGGTTCGGCCTACAATCTTCCTCATGACATCTACGTCTACGAGGCGGACCAAGTTGAGGCAAGGGAGTTGCTAGAACTGCCGGAGATCCCTGAAGGTGAATCGGAAGCCGCCCAGTCTCGAGGGCTGTCCGGCATCTGGTTGGCAGTGACCGTCGCCGCCAGCGTTCTAACTCTGGGGGTTGTGATTCCCTGGTTCTCCAACCTAGCTGGTTGATTCTAGAGACGAACAATACCTGATCTACGTGCTTTGCGGAGTTCCTTTCTTATATATCTGGTAAGGACTTAGCGAGACATTCCCCCAAGGGTATTAAGAAGAGCCCGGCCCCGATACATCGGGGCCGGGCTCTTACTATTTCGTAGTCCAGAGTTCTAGGGATGTGGGAGGCGGCTGGATATTTAGTCGCGGCCCCTCAGCTTGGGGTCGAATATGTCCCTGAGGGCGTCTCCCAGCAGGTTGAACCCCAGGACCACCACAAATATTGCCAGGCCAGGGAATATACCTACCCAAGGAGCGGTTTTGAGGTGTTCTTGAGAAGCTCTAGTTAGCATCCCTCCCCAACTTGGTACGTCAGGTGGTGAGCCTACCCCTAGGAAACTCAGGGAGGCCTCGATAATGATAGCGAACCCCAAGTAGTAAGTGGCCATTATCAGGTAAGTGGCGAAGCAGTTAGGTGCGATGTGCCAGAAAATGATGCGCGTGGAAGAGGCACCTATCGCTCGGGCTGCTAGGACGTAGTCCAATTCCTTGAGTGTCAATACCTGGGACCGGATGGTACGCACCACCGGCGCCAACATTCCTATGACGATGGCGATGATTACGTTATTTAAAGAGGGACCCAGAACAGCCATGATGGCCAAGGCAATGATGAGACCGGGCAAGGCCATCAAGGCGTCGACGAAACGCTGAAAGGCCATGTCAACCTTGCCCCCGGCGTAGGTACTGGCAATGCCCAAAACGAAACCAGCGGTGATCCCAATCAGGACGCTGCCGACACCAACGTAGAGGGAAACCCGCGCTCCGACGATTACGCGACTGAAGACGTCCCTACCCAAGGCGTCAGCTCCCAATAGGAAGGGGGCCCCTGGGCCCGGGGAGCCGGGTGATGCGTGGACGTAATCGCCATGTGTGTCGCGTTCATCGTAAGGTGCAATCACAGGTGCCAAGATCGCCAATACGAACAATATCACGGTGATTATTCCACCGATCGCTCCCAATGGCTTACGCCTAGAGAAATCGACTAACCATCTAGTCGATCGAGCCGTCTGCGTGAGCAACGCGGCGCGCTTGGATGGGATAGGAGCAACTACTGTATCTCGGTCGTCGATCATGGGCTTCTCCGATGTCGAGATGATATCAACTATATCGGATCCTGGGGTCTATTATCCCGTATAATATGTCGATCACCAGATTCAAAGCCAATACCACCGCCGCTGCGAGGAGGACCACGCCTTGGAGGACTATAAAGTCCCGGTGGATGATTGCATCCACCAGGTACAGACCTATCCCTGGAATCACAAAGATGGACTCGATGATAATCACTCCACCTAATAGTCGGCCGAATTGGTAGCCCGAGATGGTGATTACAGGAAGTAAGGCGTTCTTCATAGCGTGCCGAATGATGACAGTCCGCTCCCGGAGACCTTTGGAGCGGGCGGTCCGCATATAGTCCTCGCGCAACACCTCTAGCATCGCTGAGCGTGTCACCCGGGCGGTGAAGGCCATGTCATGGAAAGCCAACGCCAGTGCCGGGAAGAAAAGCTGTTGCAGGTTGCGCAGGGGGTCACCAGTTAAAGTGGCGTATTCCAATGGAGGCAACCAATCGAGCCCATAAGCTAGCGCATACACCGTGAGAAGCCCTATCCAGAAACTCGGCATAGCTATCCCAATCAGAGCGAAAACCCGGCTAGCGTAGTCTATTTTGGTGTCTTGCTTCACTGCAGAGATGATCCCCAGGGGTACGGCCGCCACGAAGGCCATCAGGATTGCTAGCACAGCCAACTCTATGGTGACCGGGAACCGTTCCTTCAGGTCGTCGATTATGGCATTCTTGTACCAGAGAGACGTGCCCATGTCGCCTTTCATCAGGTCCCAGACCCAAGAGCCGTACTGGACATGTATGGGACGGTCCAGTCCCATCTTCTCACGAAGCTTGTCTATGTCCGCTGTGGTGACTTTCCCCGTCCCGTCTTCGTCTCCGGTAAGGAGCATCATGGCCGCGTCCCCAGGCACGATCCAGAACAAGGCGAACACCATGATTGTGGCCAAGAATAGTGTTGGTATGAAGAGGAAAAGCCTTCTGCTAGCGTACTGCCACATTATTTCTCCAGGAAATCACTTTGAGCTGCATCAGGTCGGACAATTGCGCAGTTGGAATCGGAAAAAACGAGGGCGGGTAAGGCTCCGCCCTCGTTCAGGGTCGAGACTAAACTAACATATTGGGCCGTAGGTTTCCGCGTTTATTAGACCTACGGGACGTATCCCGGTGTGGTAGGCATTTTAGCGTCTGGGTCCCAATACACGTGGTCCCACTTGTGGACCAACTGGACTGTCATCGGCGCATGCCAGTTCCGTAACCGGTAGTCGAACGTAGCTCCAGACGAATTCCACCACAGAGGCACTATGTGGCTCCGTCCTTCGTGTAGCACGTCGGCGAATTGTTTAATCAACTCCCGGCGTTTGATTGGGTCCTGCTCCATGTTCTGGTCAACCATCAGTTTATCGGTCCTGGGATCGTTCCAGTTGTGAGGGTTGCGGAGCACGTCCTGAAGGAAGAACTGGTTGATGATATCACCGGGGTCCGTGATGATTATCCCGGTATTGACCAGTGACATGGAATGGTTGCCGTCTCTCATCTTGACGTACATCGTCGCCAGGTCAACCGCGTCCAGAGTTATGTCAGCGATTCCATCACGTCTGAACTGGGCGGCAACCTGTTCGGCGGCTTTCATGCTTGACCCGGCATTAAGCCCGTTGATCTTGAGGTTCGGGATTCCGTCGGGGAAACCGGCCTTGGCCAACAGTTTCTTGGCCTCGGCCAGGTCTACGTCCTTGTCCGTCCGGTAACCCGGTTTACCCTCTTTGGCGAACTTGGTAGAGTCCTCCACGAAACCAGGGCTAAAGAATGTACCCGGGACTCCGAAACCTCTATAGGCGACCTTGCCAAATTCTGGCCGGTTCAGAGCAAGATAGAATGCCTTTCTCAGATCGGGATTGTCGAAAGGAGGCCTATCGTTCCTCAGCCAGAGAAATGCGATACCGACGCCGTCCAAGATGGAGGCCCGCATAACCCCTTTCGTATCGATTTCCAGCTGTTCCATATTCCACGGGGTGTTGCCGCTGGTCCAGGGCAGGAAGCTCCCGAAGGCCTGTCCAGCCTTCCATGCGGCCAACCGCCTGGCCTCGTCCCTAACGGTGAATACCTTCAAACCATCGAAAAAGGGGCGGGGACCTTTAAAGTAGGCGTCGTTCCTTTCGAATTCGAAATTGTTGTCTTTCTTCCAACTCTTGAAGATCCACGGGCCGGAGCCGTATGACTTCTCGGGACAGCAGTTAAAGTCGTCCTGAGAAACTGTCTCCAGGGCCTTGGGGTACATCTTGAAGTAGTCGGTAGCCATGTTGGGGATGAATGTGGCGGTGGGGAACATCAGAGGGACTTTGATGGTGTATTTATCGACCACCTCTGCGGCCCCGTGTTCGTGGACCGTCCTAAGGTAACCGGTCCGGGCCCTTAGAGCGTCTGGCATCGTGATGCGGTCTAGACTGAATTTTATGTCTGCGGAGGTGACTTCTCCGCGGCCCTTACTCCACTGGACGCCCTCGTGCAGTCGGAACGTGTAAACGTCGCCTGCTTCGTTCACTTCCCATGTTTCGGCTAGATCACCGATAATCTCGGTGGGGTTGACAGGATCGTATTCCACCAATCCATTGAATCGTGGACTCGATGGGGTGAGGACAGTGTTCAAGCTACCGCCGTAATGGACATCCCAGAAACCCGGGTTTCTGATAGCCATTAGTGGGAAGACGCCTTTGTAATGTTTGCCAGCGGCTATGTCCTCCCACGCCGCCCTTTCTTTGGCCGCAACAGGCGCCGGTGCGGGGGTCGCAATGACCATGACATCTTTGTAAACCTCTTTAACGACCTCTTTCTCTACGATCACTTCCTTGGTTACTTCTTTAATGACCTCTTTGATTACCGGGACTTCTTTAATGACCTCTTTGATTACTTCCTTCTCCACCACAACCGGTTCCGCTGAGGAACCGCAAGCGGTGGCGAACAGCAGGACGAGCAAAAGAGGGGTAAAAAGGACTGCGCGCTTGTTCAGGAACCAATGATGCATCTCATACCATCCTTCAGGATAAGTTGTAGCCGTAACCCGGATTGGGAACTGGGAAGACGTATTATTCAGAAAACCCGTAAACGTAGCGCAAAAAAGAATCCAGCTTCGATTGCTAGCAAGCCCATCAAAGTCGTCGTTCAATGTAAACTATCAGCAAATCAGATGTCAATTACATATGAAATTCAAATAATATGCTAAGTTAACTATTGTGGAACAGTTGAAGTTAAAGCAAGTTATTGAATAGTACAACTATAATATCAACCTTGCTTAAGGTAATACTAGTAAAACATGTGCGATTCGGTCGGTTTGGCCTTGATAGCGACGTTTCGAACATGGGAGAGACTAGGGATTGACGGCGTTGCAGCAGCAGCCTACACTCGATATTAGAAAACTTGATGATTATCGCGGGGAGATTCACCCGCAGGATGGAACCGGCCTTTGGTACAAGTCACGGAACAAGTTCGCGTTTGCCGGGTCTGCGGCCACTTAAATCCCTCGAACGATTCAACTAGATGCATCAACTGCTGGTCGTTCCTGACCGGTATTGACCTAGTCCCCAGAGATCAGGCACAGCAGCGCTCCCGATTACCCAAACTCCACGTCTGGCGCAGGCGCTACTTATACTCTGTGCTGGTGGCTACGCTGGCGTTGATTATTTGGCCGATCGCAAACCGGCTCGACCCCGTACCTCTTTTGTTTGCTCCGCCTGGCGCATCGTCAATTGCCGAACCATCTACCGGTTCCAACGCTTGGCCCCAAAGTAGAAATGGTTCTCGTAACACCGGCTATACCTCGGCTGAAGCACCCCTTCCGGATAAGGTGAGGTGGACTTATACCTCTCCCGAACCCCTGATAAACTCCCCCTCAGTCGTGGATGGACGCGTCTATCTCGCAATGGAAGACGACCGCACCATTGCACTGGACGTCCAATCAGGAAATGTGCTGTGGGAGTATGACAGCGGGTGGCCTTCCAGCTCGACGCCTGCTGTAACCGGGGGTACGGTAATTTCTGCGGTACGCCCGGGAATCGTCGTGGCTCTGGACCGGTTCACCGGCAAGCTGCAGTGGGAAAACATAACGGGCAGTCCGATACTCTCATCTCCCGTTATCGCAGACGGCACGGTCTATATAGGGTCCGCGGATAGCAGCGTACATGCTTTGGATGTGGCCACCGGAGAGACTCGCTGGGTATTCCCTACTGGATCCTGGGTCGTCGAAGGACCCGCCTATGCCGATGGGACGCTGACCGTGGCTTCACTGGACAGCGAGCTATACATACTAGGTGACCGGACGGCGCGCCGCCAGTTGATCTACGATACGGGCCGAGGCAGGCACATCTCCGGAGGTCCGGCTGTCCAAGGGAATAAGGTTTACGTCGGCACTGAAGATGGCAGTATCTGGGCATTGGACCGGAAAGCAAGGACCTACCCGTTCGAGAGAGGCCTACTCTTTTGGAAGGTGAACTTCTATATATGGGGGATTATCGACGCACCCATACAGAAGGGCACCATATGGACGAACCGGGTGGTATCCGGCATGACCAAGGGTATCGCGGTCGCTCCCGATGCGGCGTATGCCGGCGGCCGGACAGGCAAGGTTAGCGCGGTGGACCTTGAATCCGGCGACGAGATTTGGGTGACCAACCTGGACAGTGAGGTGACCTCATATCCTACGGTGGCGGGCAAGACGGTTATGGTGGGAACTATGGATGGCCGCGTTGTTGGGTTGGACCGGGTCTCCGGAGAGATTGCTTGGGAATTTCAGACGGGCGGCAAGGTCACTGCCAGTCCCGTTGTGGCTGAAAACACTCTCTTCATTACGTCGACTGACGGAAATCTATACGCTATCCAGGGCCCTTAACTCCGAAATCGGGTCATAGGCGATCGGTCTCTGGGTAGGGATCTAGTCTTCATCTTCAGAACGGGAGGACAACATGGGCAGATTGGACGGCCGTGTTGCGATAATCACCGGCGCTAGCCGCGGTATAGGCAGTGAGATTGCCCGGTTGTTTGCCTCCGAGGGCAGCAGCGTCATCTGTGCGGCCCGCACTCTGCACGAGGGAGATCATCAACTGGAAGGCTCCCTGGAAAAGACCGTTGGCGAGATTCGCGAAGCCGGCGGCGAGGCCACTTCGGTCGCGGTTAATATATCCCTCCCCGAAGATTGTGAGCAGTTGGTCCAAGCCGCAAGGGACACCTACGGAACGGTGGACGTGTTGGTGAACAACGCTGCGTTGACCTATTACTATCCTATTAAAGACTTTCCGGTGAACCGCTGGATGCGCTCTTGGGCGGTGAATTTCCATGCCCCCTTCCTGTTGAGCAAATTGGTTCTTGAGGACATGGTCCCCCGGGGCAGCGGCAGTATCATTAATATTTCGTCAGGGTCGGCAGTCGGGCCCGGACGGGGACCCTACCCAGACACAACTGCCGACGGAGGCGGGGCCTGTTACGGCGCAGAGAAGGCGGCATTGGAACGGTTCACCCAGGGCCTGGCAATAGAGGTCTATGACAACGGCATCTCCGTAACGTCGCTCGCGCCTTCCCAGGTGGTAGCCACACCGGGTACGGTCTTTCATAACCTGGTCACCGGGATGGACGATCCCCTGAGCGAGAGCCCGGAGTTGATGGCCAAAGCGGCCCTGCTTTTGGCCAGTGAACCCTTGGACCTGGTTACGGGACGGGTCACTTACAGCCAGCAGTTACTTATGGAGTTCGGATGGCTCACGGAAGGCAAGGGCCGGGGAGTTGACGCGGATAGGCCCGGCACCGGATTCAGTCAGATCTGACGTTCCGCCGGTTTTCCTTCCCTTGATTCGCTTGCAACTCGCTTCTAAGTTTCCCATCGGTATCCGGTTTCAACACCTCTAAGCGAGGCAATTCATGTCTGTTAGGTACGGCGTTCTACTGATTCCTTCTCCGTCATTCACTGCCAGGGTCTACCGCGCGCGCCAGCTTATCTGTGGCCAATACGGAGCGTGGGCCGCTGAGATGCATATGTTGCATCTGACGGTGGCCGCCTTCTTCGAGTGCTCCGATGATGACTTGGCGGAGGTTGACTCCGGTTTGACGGCCATCGCTGATCTAAGCCGCCAAAGAGACTCCCAGTTTCCGCTGAATAATCAGGGTGTCGCCGGTGGGGATGGGGGCATCTTCCTCGACCTATCCGGACCCCAAAAGCCGGAGGCGTTACATCAGCTTCATGGGGAGGTGGTTGGCCTGCTGCGTAATACATCCGGCGCCACCCTGGAGATGGAGCACGTTGAAGGGGATTATCGGCCCCACGTCCCTTTGATGCAGTACGCCAAGCTGCCCACAGATGTGATGTCCGACGCCTTGGAGTTCGCTCGAGGAGTGGTTGGCGACCTGGCAGTTCCGGAGTCAACCACCGCTTGGCGATTGCTGCTGGTCCGTTTCCAATCTCAAGCCGCTGGAGAAGATTGGAGCGTAGGCCGGTGGGCGGCCGACCTTAGCTGGGATATAGTTTCCAGCTTTCCTCTATAATCCTAAATTGTTCGGCGACCTTTGGAATGGAAACTTGTAATTCCGAGGAGAAAATCGACGAGGAATCTGAGGTAGCGTGCCCGCCTTCCATCCCAGATCCCTCTCGGTGATCGAAATGACATTATCATGGGTTAGACTGCTCCGATGCCACTCAGAATAATAGTAATAGAGGATGATAACAATGAAGACCACCACTAAATTGCGGCAACTATTGGCGTCGGACCAGATGGTCGTCGCCCCATTCGTGATGAACGCTTTGCATGCGAAGATTGCCCAATCGGTGGGTTTCGACGCAGTCTACATGACGGGCTCTGGCACCTCGGCTGAAAAAGGTTTTCCCGATGTGGGTATGTTGACCATGACGGAGATGGTGGGCAACGCCAAGTACATCGCCAACGCCGTTGACGTGCCGGTTATCTGCGATGCGGACACCGGATACGGGAATCCCCTCAACGTGCAGCGAACGGTGCGGGAGTACGAGGCTGCCGGGGTGGCGGGCATACATATTGAGGACCAGCTTTTCCCCAAGAAATGCGGCTTCTTCGATGGTAAGCAGGTTATATCGTCTGAGGAGATGGTGAATAAGATTCACGCCGCCTTGGACGCCAGGACCGACCCGGATTTTGTCGTCATCGCCCGCTGCGACGCCTACGCCGTCACCGGCTGGGAAGATACCGTGCGTCGATGCAAGGAGTATAGCGACGCCGGTGCGGACGTTGTGTTCGTCGACGGAATCAAGTCGGAGGAAGACTTGCAAGCCTATGCAAAGGATCTGCCCAACTTGCACCGGATGTATAACGGAGACCTATTCTCGACCCAGGAAGTGGCGGCCCTTGGTTACAAGCTAATGATTTGTGGCGGCACCATATGGTTGATCTACCAGCAACTTCGGGATTCCTTCGCGGAGTTGAAGGCCACGGGGAAGGTGGACACCTCTCGTTACGGGAGCAGATTAGAGGTAGCCAATCTGCTGGGTCTGCAAGAAGTCTATGAGCTAGAAAGCAAGTACGGCGTGAACTAGGTGACCGTGCCCTAGAGCCCGTATCGACGATGTGGTTTGACAGGGCCGCCACGAATAGGAGTAGAATTCGAACGGCCCTGGCCAGCCATTAACCAATATCAGACGGAGGTGGACCATGGCTCGCTATATGATTCAGGCTTCGTACTCTACCCAGGGAATCGCCGACCTTGTCAGCAACCCCCAGGACCGGGCCGCCGCCGTTCGGCCTCTGGTTGAAAGACTGGGGGGCAAGCTGGAGAGCTTCGACTTCGCCTTTGGTGACTTCGACGCAGTGGTTATCTTAGAGGTGCCTAATAACGTAGCGGCGGCCAGTATCGCCATGGCCGTTGGCGCGTCAGGGGCCATCTCCTCGCTAAAAACCACCGTCCTAGTTTCCATGGAAGAGGCAATGGAGGCCATGCGTCAGGCGAGCGGCGTGGACTACAGGTCACCGGGAGCCTAACCGGCTACCAAACTTACCACAGAGTACAAGGAGGGCTCAGAGTAAAAGACTAAAAACCCTGCGCTCTCCGCGCCTCTGCGGTGAGAAAAGATAGATGCATTGGCTGTCCTCTACCAACCGGTCAGTCCTGTGGTATCAGCGGCATCACCTGCTTGGAAAACTGCTCCATCGCCTCATCTACCGCTGCCACGCTATCTCCGGGGAAGCCCAGGATGAAGTTGCGGATGCCTAGGTCCTGGTATTGGCGCAGGTCGGCAGCGATCTGTTCGGCGCGGCCGCTCATCATGCGGCGGGTAGCGCCTGGTGAATCGTCGAAAGTCACTCCGGTGCTGAAACACAGCGATACTGCGTCCTCGGGGCGTCCCGCCTCCATTGTTAATCTCCGAAGCCGGGTAATCTTCTCAGCCAACTCCTCCGGCTCCAGTATGGCCGGTGGACGCAAGCCTATAGGCATCCAACCGTCGCCGTACTTGGCGGCGCGGCGGATGGCCGGGTTGGTGTGGCCCCCGATCCAGATGGGCGGATGGGGTTTCTGAACCGGCTTGGGTTGGAATCCCGACTCCGATAGCTGATAGTGCTCCCCTTGAAACTCCGGGTTATCCTTGGTCCAAAGCTCCTTGAAGAGTTGGATGTATTCGTCGGTCACTGCGCCCCGTCGAGCGAAAGTGTCCAATCCCAGAGCCTTGAACTCCTCTTCCATCCATCCCACTCCGGCGCCCAGAATAAACCTTCCTTCCGACAGCACGTCAAGGGTAGAAATCATCTTGGCGGTCAACACCGGGTTTCGATACGGCAGTATAAGCACGTGGGTTCCCAACCGGATTTTTTGGGTGCAGCCCGCCAAGAAGTTCAGGGCGGCCAGGGGTTCGTAATAATCCTCGTCGGGGCGGAAGGTGGCTACGCCATTCGCAGCGTAGGGATAGAAGGAATCGACACTGCGAGGCAGGATTATGTGGTCGCTGACCCAAGCCGAGTCAAAACCCAGAGACTCGGCTCGCTGAGCCAGAGTTCGTAGGTTCGCCGGACTGGCCATGTCGCCCCGGCTGGGCATGGAAGTTCCGAAGGTTGTGGGCATCGTGAGGAAGCTCCTTGAATCAAACTACGTTAAGGTTGACACTAGCCACAAAAATTTGAGATAGATCCAACGGCTATCAGCACATCGTGATTTGCCATCGGTGTACGGACAGGTTTCAGCGGGATTGTAGTCAGCCTGCCGAGGAGTGTCAATTAGAAATCGTGCGCGTCCAAATGGAACCTTGTCGAAAAGGACTTTACTGCGATGGAACTGCCGATGTTCAGTGCCTCGTCCGCGGCGATTGAACGAAATAGCAAGATTAAAGGCGTTAGTGCCGAAGGTCCCATCCATCAATGAATTTGACGATGATAGTTAATCCCATCGTTGCGGCTGTCACAGCTAGAATGGGTTTGGCATTCACCGAATCTATGAATCCAAAAGACAACCTGGTGGTGGTGACGATAAGGTAGCCCAAGATTGCTGCGTAAACTGGGAACATCGGGTTTAGTCGAAACGCTGCGATAATTTCGCCATGGGCGACAGCGAAGATACTGCGGGTGAGGCCGTTAAGAGGACATTCGAATGTGGTTATCCGCCGCATAAGAGAAATGTCCGGCATCCGGCCAGGCTGCCACGTGCCGGCTAGCACCAAATAGAGCACCCATAGAACAGCTGAAAGTCCGTAGACAATCTTCATACTGTTTGCGGATATATACGAAACCTATCCGAATTTCGCACATGCTACAGCTTCGATAATCTGCTCTGAACAGAAAGGCTAACGGTGACAAGATGAAGTCCACCAGAAGTAGTACTACGAAAACTGCCCAACCCGCCATAGAGGTTTTCCTCTTCATTACAGGTGGACTATCTGTATGGCAGAATGGGCAAGAAAAGTTTGCTCCTTGATGCCCGGCATGAATAGGGATATCAGTAGTTGAAGTAGCCTCTTGGTCCGGGGGAGATGCCGCTGGCTGGGCCTCAGTGCCGCACCCAGGACAGAATCGTTGGCCACCGCCAAGGCTTCGTCCGCAGTTGATGCAGAAATTGCCACCCCCGCTGGAGGCTCTACGTTGACTCATATCTTCTCCGCAACATTAATGGCCGGATGACTGAGTGATTCCATACCTGTTGGCAGCGGGATTGTAGCCAGGCCTTGAGTCGGTGACGATCGAGGCTTGGCTCACTGCCAGCGCCGCTATTGAGTCCCACTTGGCATCATGCTAGGCTGTGTATTCGAGGTTGTTGATGAGGGAAAGAGTAGTTGTCGCCATGAGCGGCGGCGTGGACTCGTCGGTGGCTGCCCTGTTGCTACAGCGGCAGGGGTTCGACGTGGTCGGCGTAACCATGAAGCTGTACAGCCTGGACGAGGCAAACCTGCCGCCGTCCTACCAGGGTTGCTGCACGCTTGACGACGTAGAAGACGCTCGGATGGTCTGCCGAACTCTAGGCATTCCCCACTACGTCCTCAACGTACAGCGGGAGTTTCAGGAACACGTCATAGACTACTTCTGCCGAGAGTACAGCAACGGACGAACCCCCCACCCGTGCATCGCTTGTAACGACAAGATAAAGTTCAATTTCTTGATGAACCGAGCCGTGGCGCTACAAGCCAAGTACGTGGCCACCGGGCATTACGCTCAGATCGGCCACACCGGCGATGGGTGGGTGCTTAAGAAAGGAGTCGACGCCTCCAAAGACCAGTCCTACGTGTTGTTCGGTATGGGGCAGGACGATTTGTCCCGCACCCTGATGCCGGTGGGCGCCTACACCAAGAAGGCGATTCGAGAGATGGCTCTGGAAGCGGGTTTCATAAACGCGGAGAAGCCGGACAGCCAGGACATCTGTTTCATTCCTCTCGGCGACTACAAGGCTTACTTGAAGCAGCAGGTTACATCGATCCCGGGAGAGATTGTAGACTTGGACGGGGCTGTCCTAGGCGAGCATAAGGGCATCGAGTTTTTCACCGTGGGACAGCGGCGGGGCCTGGGCGTCCATTCCGGAGAGCCTATCTACGTCATTCGGATCGACGCTGAAGCTCACAGGGTTGTGGTGGGACCGGAAGGGGCCCTTTATGGGAACCGTATGTGGACATCCCAAGTCAATTACACGTTGGGTACGCCACCCAGCGGTCCGATCAAAGTTACAGTAAAGATACGGTACAAGGCTCATGAAGCCCCTGCGCTTCTATACCCTCAAGGCGACGGAGCGGCGGTCTGTTTCGAAGAACCCCAGCGTGCCTTGACTCCGGGTCAGGCAGCAGTTTTTTATCAGGATGACGTGTTGGTGGGAGGTGGCATCATCGAAGGAGACACAAGCAGTGAAGCCCTTTGGCAGGGGGGTTCTAGCAATCCTGCCAAAGAGCCCATCTCCGGATGAGCGGGCCGTGCCCGACCTATCGCTGGAGCTGGGGCTACATCAACAGGGATACTCTCTCGTGGCCGGTGTGGACGAGGTTGGCCGGGGGCCCTTGGCTGGTCCCGTGGTTGCCGCCGCCGTTGTTCTGCCCTTGGGATTAACTGGGTCGGAACCGTGGTTGGCCCAACTGGACGACAGCAAGAAGCTCACTCCCGCCCGGCGCGAGAAGGTGGTCGAACTGGTGGAGATTCACGCCTTGGCTGTCGGGGTAGGCCAGGTCGGTCCCGAAGAGATAGACCGCATCGGCATCGGCCCGGCCAACATTCAAGCGATGATGCAGGCGGTTGCCAACCTGCCGCTGTCCCCTTCCTTTCTGCTGCTGGACTTTGTTCATATCCGGGATTGCCTTATTCCTTTCCGGCCGGTGGTGGGTGGAGACGGCGTCAGCTACTCCATAGCCGCAGCGTCCAACGTAGCCAAGGTGGCTCGCGACCGGATGATGGAGGAGGCGGACTCCATATATCCCGGCTACGACTTCGCTAAGAACAAAGGTTATGGCACTGCCCGCCACATGGCCGGATTGAAAGAGAAAGGCCCCTGCGTCATCCACCGACATTCCTTCGCGCCCGTCCGGTCGGCCGCCAAGGCGTTGGGTAAGGGCTAGGTTGACGACGCCTCGCATCCGCCTGGGCAAATGGGGAGAAGGAGTGGCGGGCCGGTTTCTTCAAGAGAAAGGCTACCGGTTGCTCGACGCCAACTACCGGTGCCGCTGGGGTGAAGTGGACATCGTGGCCCAGGAAGGAGACGAATTGGTGTTCGTCGAGGTCCGAACCCGGCGCGGGGCCGAGTATGGCACTCCTGAGGAATCTGTCACTGCGGCCAAGGCTCGGCGGTTGATCGCCACTGCCTAGGACTACCTGCAGCAGCACGGTCAAGAGGAATCTGAATGGCGAATCGACTTGATTGCTATCAGGTTAGACGGTGACCATCGAGTACAAGACATAGCCCACCTTCGCCATGCCGTTGAGGAGTAGGGTCTAGGTCAGCGTTCGGTTGACAGCGGCGCTTCCTGGTGGCTAGTGACAGTGGTGTCGTCCCCGAGCGGTAGCCCAATCGTACGGCACGTGACCATCAGGGTAATAAACAGCAATGTCACGACGATGGCGATGATTAGGCACGGAACTCTCACAACTCTTCGTACCATTGGGCGATAGCTTGGCCTATCTCGTCGGGAGAGTCTTCCTGTATGATATGGGTCCCCTGAACGGTTACCTCTTCCTGATTGGGCCAAGCACGGCAGAACTCTCTTTGGGCGCCAACGAGAATCACCCCCGGGTCGGCGTTGATGAACAGCTTGGGAAGATCACTGACCGACAGCCACCGGGAATAGCCAGCCACCATTGAGGTTACATCGGCGGGCTGTCCGTCCAGGGGTATTTCCCTGGGCCAGGTTAGGGTAGGCCGCCTTGATTCTCCGGGCTCCAGGTAGGGCTTGCGGTAGACTTCCATCTCTTCCGGAGTAAGGCCGCGTATCACGCTGGCCGGAAGGATGCGGTCCACGAATAGGTTTCTGTCCAGAATCATCTCATTACCGGCCGGCGACCGGATAGCTTGGAAGATCGACCTCGCCGACTCGGGCCATTCGTCCCATGTCATGGGACGGACGATGGCTTCCATGTAAACGATTGCTTTCATCTTGATCAGGTGCCGATGGGCCCAGTGGAACCCCAGGGCGGACCCCCAATCGTGGACGACCAGGGTGATATGGCGGTCCAGCGCCACCGTGTCGAACCAGGAGTCCAAGTGCTTCATGTGGTCGGAGAAACGGTAGTTCCCGTCTTTTGCCTTGCCAGACTGTCCCATGCCCACCAAGTCGGGAGCCAGGCAGCGTCCCAGATGGCGCACGTGGGGTATCACGTTTCGCCATAGGTAGGACGAAGTCGGGTTGCCATGGAGAAACACGATGGGATCCCCCACCCCAACGTCTATATAGGAGATATCCGTTCCGGAAACGGCGACGGACCGGCGTTGGAAGGGGTCTATTGGGGAGATTGGGTTGTTGTTCATAATAGATTGGACTAGGCGCGGGAGTGGATGGGATTGTACACCCGGTGTGTTTGACGTGGCTAGTGGATAGAGGATTGGGGTTTGTCGCTGTGAGTCGGCCAACAGGGCGATGGGATGGGTATGCCATTGGAAATTGAAATGGTATATTTATAGCAAGGTGGCATATGGATAACATAAAGACAAAGTTAGGACAAGGTGGCAGAATCGTCTTGCCCGCCGAATTTCGCGAAGCCCTGGGCGTTAAGGTCGGTGATGAGCTAATCTTGTCGCTTAAAGATGATGAAATACATGTGTTCACTCGGAGGGCGGCGATCAAGCGAGCTCAAGGTATGTTAAAGCACATCGCGCCTGGCCGAAGTTTAGCCGACGAATTGATTCAAGAGAGACGGGCAGAGGCGGCCAGGGAATAACATGTGGGTGCTGGACGCATCGGCGGTGCTGGCTTTCCTTCATGGCGAACGGGGAGCGGATGTAGTGTCCGATGCGCTGGCCGATGTGAGTGTTGTGAGTGCGGCCAATTGGGCTGAAGTTCTGTCCAAGTTCTCTGATGAGGG